>Ga0268266_10003861_pt1 | contig 14616 bp, 7 predicted proteins | sample KBSS13metaG_FD_190356 | JGI IMG/M metagenome (GOLD analysis project Ga0268266, IMG submission 190356) | Switchgrass rhizosphere microbial communities from Kellogg Biological Station, Michigan, USA - KBS S1-3 metaG (SPAdes) (version 2) | ecosystem: Host-associated > Plants > Roots > Rhizosphere >...
CCATCTCGCCGCCCTTGAAGATCATCAGGGTCGGGATCGACATCACGCCGTATTTCGAGGCCGTCTTCGGGCTCTCGTCGACGTTCAGCTTCACGATCTTGACCTTGTCGCCCATCGCGCCGGAAATTTCGTCGAGGGCAGGGGCGATCATGCGGCAGGGGCCGCACCATTCGGCCCAGAAATCGACGACCACCGGCCCGGTCGCGTTGAGCACTTCGGCTTCGAAATCGGAGTCAGAAACCTTGCCAACGGCCATGGGAATTACCTCGTTTGGTTAGGAAAAAGCGGCGCGGAATGAGAATCGCGCCGGGGATGATAGGGCCAAACCTATGAACGCGACCCTGCCGGGTCAAGCGCGGGTCACGCCGAGATGATGGATGCCAGCTCGGCCTCCAGCGCGGGGGCCGAAATCTCCATTAATTCAGCGGTTTCGGTCCAAAGTAGCGCCGCTCGAACCGGCAGCTGGGGATAAAGCTTGCCCAGCACCGCCCGGTACAGCGCGAGCTGGCGGATATAACCCCTCGGGGCCTCATCGGGCCGTCCGGGAGGAGCGTGGTTGGTCTTGAAATCGACGATCAGGACCTCGTTTTCCGTGACCACGAGGCGGTCGATCTGCCCGGATACCAGTGCCGGCCGTCCGGCCGGCCGCTCCAGCCGTCCGACGATCGAGACTTCGGCCCGGCTGCCGGGGGCGAATACGGCTGCGAAACGCGTATCCGCGATCAAGGCCAGCGTGCTTTCGGCCAGCGCCTGCCGCTCCTCCTCGCTCCAGCCATCGGCATTGCGGGCCAGATAGGCCAGCGCGGCCTCGCGGCGGCGCGGGGCGGCGATGTCGGGCAGCGATTGCAGCAGCCGGTGCACCAGCGTGCCGTGCTGCAGGGCGCGGGCGCGCTGCGTGAGCGATTCGGCCGTCCTTACCTTGCGGCTGTCGTCATCGGCGGGGTCGGATGGCCGAACAAAACTTTCTGCGGAAATTTCCGGTTGTGCCGGGGTCAGCAGCCAGTTGGGCAGCACCATCGGCGGCGGCGGGGACGATGCTGCGACGGGAGCGGCCGCCGGTGCGGTTTCCTCGGGGCGGATGTAGCGCTTCACCCGGCCGATGGCGGTCTCGATCTCCTGAAGCTGCAAGGCGGAACCGGCGAGCCCCTTGGTGATCAGATCGTACCAGGACAGTGGCCGGACGCTCCTCATGTTGCCGGGCAGGCAGCCGCCGACGATCAACCTGTCCGCCGCGCGCGTCATCGCGACATAGAGCAGGCGGCGGTATTCATCCTCGGTATCGCCGATCATCGCCGCGCGCGCCGCGACGACGGCCGGCGGATCCTCGGCCTTGCGCCCGGCCCAGACCACCACGCCGGGCGCATGCGGATCGGCATTGCCCTGCGGCAGGTTGATGAGCTTCAGCCGCTGCGTATCCGAGGGCGAGGTCGTGGTGTCCACCAGGAACACGACGGACGCCTCCAGCCCCTTGGCGCCATGCACGGTCATGACGCGGACCTCGTCGCGCGAAATTTCCATATCGCGCTTCACTTCGAGATCGGCGGTGCGCAGCCACGCCATAAACCCCTGCAACGAGGCCGGCGCCTTGCGCTCGTAGTTCAGCGCCAGCTCCAGAAATTCATCGAGCGCGTCATTCGCCTCGTGTCCGAGCCGGCGCAGGATTCGCGCGCGGCCGCCATCGCCGCCGAGCAGCCAAGCATAGAACGCGAACGGCGTCTCGCTGACAAAACGGCGCTCGCACTGTTCGAGCCGCCACAGCGCATCCCGCAGCCGGCCATCGGCCGCGGCGCGCTCGGCCAGTGCCGTACGCAACGATGCCTTGCGCTGCCAGGCGATCTTGAACAGATCGTCGTCGGTGAGTCCGAACAGCGGGCTCTTCAGCGCCACCGCGAGCGCCAGGTCGTCCTGCGGCAGCAGCAGCGCGTCGGCGAGGTTCATCAGATCGATGATCGCGATGTGCTCGGTCAGCTTGAGACGGTCGGCGCCGGCGACCGGAATGCCGGCATGCTTCAGCGCCTGGATCACGGCATCGAACGCGTTGCCGCGCCGCCGCACCAGCACCAGCATGTCGCCATAGCGCAGCGGGCGGCGATCGCCTGTGCTGCCGGTCATCACGCCGCTGCCGACCAGCGTCTTGATCTCGGCCTGGATGCGCCGGGCAAGCTTCACTTCGGGGCTGGTCGCGGCGACGCCGTCGAACGGCGCACGCCAGCCTTCGATGTCCTGCCGGTCGTCGGCTTCTGCGAGCTCCCAGAGATCGATCTGGCTGGGCCCCGCGTCGGCCAGCGCGTGATGGATCGGATTGCCGATATCGACCGCATGGATGCTGCGAAAAATATCCTGCTCGCGAAACACCTGGTCGACCGCATGCAGGATCGCCGGCCCCGACCGGAACGAATAGGTGAACGATACCGGATCGAACTTCAGTCCGGCGCCCTCGAACTTCCGCTGCAAGGCACGGCGGCGCAGGTCGAACTCGCGCGGGGCCGCGCCCTGGAACGAAAAGATCGATTGCTTCTCGTCGCCGACCGCGAACACCGTGCGCACCACGCCATCGCGCGCGCCCGCTCCGGAAGTGAATTCGGAGATGATGTGCGCGACGATGTCCCATTGCCGCGGACTGGTGTCCTGCGCCTCATCGATCAGCACATGGTCGACGCCGCGGTCGAGCTTGTAGTGCACCCAGCCGGAGGAGACGCGGTCGAGCATCTGCAGCGTCTTGTCGATCAGATCGTCATAATCGAGCAGCCCGCGTTCCTGCTTCTCGCGGCGATAGTTGGCCGCCGCGGCGGTTGCGATATGAAGCAGCGCCTCGGTGCGGTCGCGCGCCACCACGGCGCGGCGGCGTTCGATCAGGGGAAGGATGCGACGGGCCTCCGATTCGAACAGCCGGCCGATGGCCGGATTGTTGTCGCAGAATTTCTTCGTCACTACCGATTTGCGCGGCGTGCGATCGGCTTCCGTGAGGAATACGCCGAGATACTCGTCGACCTGCGCCGCGCCGGTGAACACCAGCGCACCGCGCAGCCGCGCCGCCTGGTCCTGATCGGTCTTGCTGCCGGTTTCCAGCACCAGGGCGACATCCTGCCATCGCGAGCGCGGAAGATTTGGTCCATCGACGATGTCACGCTCGACATCCTCGATCCGATCGCCGGGATCGACGCCGAGCGCCGACGAAATCTGAGCGGCGGCGGCATGCGCGCTGCCGGCAGCGTCCGTCCACGCCATGAAATGATCGCGGCTGAGGCAGGCTTCGCGCACCACGTCCTTGAAGGTGACGTCCGCCGCACTCGCCATCGCCGTCATCAGCGCGCGGCCGGTGGCGCTTTCAGGGTTGCGCGACGCCTCGAGGAAAACGCCGAGATTGGCACGCTCCATCATCTCGTTCTGGTCGCGATCGTCGAGCACGGCAAACCGCGCCGGCACGTTGGCCTCGAACGGAAATTGCTGCAGCAGCCGCGTGCACAGCGCGTGGATGGTCTGCACCTTCAGCCCGCCCGGCGTCTCCAGCGCGCAGGCGAACAGCTTGCGCGCCGATTTGCGCAGCTTTGCCGAGGAATTGGCGATACCGGCTTCCTCGATCGCCGCGTCCAGCGCATCGTCATCGAGCGTCACCCAATGGCCCAGCGTGGTGAACACGCGCTCCGCCATGTTGGCGGCGGCGGCTTTTGTAAAGGTGATGCAGAGGATCTTTTCCGGCGCGACGTCGTTGAGCAGCAGCCGGATCACCCGCTGCACCAGCACATGCGTCTTGCCCGATCCGGCATTGGCCGAAACGAACGAGGACGCCGCGGGATCGGACGCGCGCGCCTGCGTGTCGCGCACATTGGGAGGAATGATGCGGGCAGCCTTCACCATTCCTCGATCCCCAGTCCGCCGGCCGCCGACCATTCCTTGATACGGGCGAGATCGTCATAGGCGCCGTAGCGGTTCGACCACATCGACAGGTTCAGCGATGTGTAGGCGGTCTCCTCGTTCTCGAATTTGCGGATCAGCGCCTGGAGCTGTTCGAGCGCGTAGTCGGCCGCCTCGTCCGGCCGCTGCGGCGTATCGTTGCTCCGGATCTTCAGCTCCAGCGAGCGCTGCTCGCCGGGCGGATTGTTGCCGCTGAGCCTGACATAGACGAGTTCGCCGACGGACGAACCTGCGTGGATGTTCTCGAACCCGCCCTCGCGCAGGATCGCGGCCTCCAGTGTCAATTGCGGCGACAGGCCCATGCGTACTTGCTTGCCGGTCGGCGGCTGACCGGTCTTGTAGTCGAGAATCGCAAAGCTGCCGTCGTGGCGCTGCTCGATCCGGTCGGCGCGCGCGGACAGCGTGAAGATGCGTTCGTTGTCGAGCGGAATCTTGATCTCGCCCCGGATCTCGGCGGCAATTTTCTCGATCTCGCCACGCCGCGCCTGCTCCCAATCGGCAAACCAGTTGGCGATGCGCTGAAACCGCGGCCACCACAGCGCCCGCGCCTCGGGGCGTTCCATCAGCGGCGCAAAATATTTTTCGCCGATGCTGCGCAGCACCAATGAGGGTTGTGGCGGCAGCGCGTCGGCGAATTTTTGCGTGAATTCGCCGAGCGCGTCATGGATCGCCGAGCCGCGGTCGGCCGCCGACAGCGGCATGTCCACGGGGTCGAGCGGCTCGAGCCGCAGAATATACTTTGCGTAGATCGTATAGGGATCGCGCAGCCAGTCCTCGATCGCTGTGACCGACAGCTTTGTCGGCCGCGTCGCGACGGGAGGCTTCGGGGCGGGTTGCGCGATCGGCACGATCTCGTCGGGCTGGTCCAGTTCGGCGGCGAAGCGGACGTAGCTTTCACCGGCACTTCTGGCCGCGTCCCAGTGCGCTTCGCCGGCGACGGCCTCAAGTCTGTGCAGAAAGCGCGAGGCAACCGCCGGCGCGCCGCCGACCTTGGCCGAATGGGTCAGGATCACATCGTCCGTTCCCAGCAATTGCGCAAAATCGTGCGCGGAGAGACCGATGCGCCGCTCCGGCAGATCGAGGCCGAGTTCATGGCGCATTGGCCGGCTCAGCCAGGGATCGACCCGCGGCGCCGGCGGCCAGACGCCCTCGACCAGCCCGCCGAGAATGACGCGGTCGGATTCGGTCAGTCGCGCTTCAAGCTGGCCGAAGATATGCAGTTGCGCGCTCGCCGAGTCTCCCCGCCGCACCATGCGATCGGCATAGGCGGTCTGGAACACATCAGGGTAATCGCCAAGCTGCACCATCAGCCCGCTCGGCTTCTGCTCGGCGAGCAGGTCGTCGAACGCCGCTGATAGCGCCGCGCCTTGTGCTTCCTCGAAGGCGACCGCAACGCCGTTTTGATCTGACGACAACGCGATCAGCGTTTCGCGATGGCGTAGTGCCAGTTCGGCGAAATCGTACGGTTTTGACGCGCCCATGACTTCCAGCGGCGCCAACGCCTTCTGCAGCGCCGCGATCAGCGCCTGCGCCTGGTCGAGTTCGTTGTCCTTCAGTCTTGCGCGCGGCTCGGAGGCGTGAAGCGAGGAGGTCTCACGGCTCCGGAGCTTCCTGAGCTCGACGCGGAAACGCTCGAAGTCGCGTGCCAGGCCGGCGGTGCCCGCCTGCGGCCGGGTGCCGCGCAGCAGCGCTAGTTCGAGGGTCTCGATGGCGTGCTTGAAGGTATCAGGCGCGCCGCCGAGTCGAAACAGCGGATGTTTCAGCAGCGCGAGCAGGGTTGGTGGCTCCAGCCCCTTGCTGGTGGTTTCCGCGGCGAGGCGGGCAAAAATGCCGCTCGGCGTATCCATCAGCGCGTCGCCGCCGGAATCGTCGAATTCGAGATTCCAGCGCCGCAGCGCCGCCATCACCCGCCGGGCCAGCGCGCGATCGGGCGTCACCAGCGCCGCCGATTTGTTCAGATGCCGCGCCTCGCGCATCGCCACCGCAATCGCCAGCGCCTCCATCTCCGAATTGGGCGCCTCGACGACGGCAAGCTTCATCATGCCGCCTGCGATCCTTAGCGAAACATCTGGCCGGGCCAGACGATCGTGCCATTGTTCGGTCGCGCTCGACGGCCGCATCGTCTCGGACACCAGAACCTCGCGGCCCTGTGGGCTCGGCGTCCCCAGAATTTCGACATCGCTGCGCTTGATGCCGAAGCGATCGAGCAGACCGTGCATCGCGAATTGCGGATGGTTAGACGAGGGCTGGGTGGTGAATTTGCCCTGCGCGTCCCTGACGCCGCCGATCGTCTGCCAGGCTTCCTCGTCGAGATCGGTGTCGAGCCCGGGCAGCACCACCGCGCCCAGCTTGAGGCCGGCCACGGCGGTCAGGAATTTCGCAGTCGCCGGCATTGAACCGGTCGAGCCGACCGCTACCACCGGCCCCTCATGGTGCGCGGTCAGGCGCGCGGCCTCCGCATCGATCAGGCGGTCGCGCCGTTCGGCGGGTTCGATCCGGCCGATTTCCTTCAGATGCTCCGGCCATGCCTTGCGCGCGATGCGCAGGAATTCGAGCGAGTGCTGCCAGTATTTGTCGAACTGGTCGGGCACCAGTTTGTCGAGCGCTTCCCAGGCGACGCCGCGCGTCACCATGTCGTCCATCAGCCGCGCCAGATCGCCGGCCAGCGCAAGTGTCGAGGCCGGGCCGCCGACCACGAGCGGCGCCGAGACCGGACTCTTCGCCCATGCCGCGACCAGATGCGCCAGCGTCAGCCGACGCTCCAGCTCGCCGAGCCGTGGCGGAATGTCGAGCGGCGCCACGCCGCTGAACTGTTCGGAGCCTTCCGCAAACGCCAGCTCGTCCTCGTCGATGTCGCCAAGCGCCACGATGCGCGGCAGGATAGCCGCGTCCGTCTTCAGCTCATCGAGAAAGATCTCCCGCGCCAGCCGCCCGGCGCGCCGGGTCGGCAGATAGAGCGTCGCGCGCGCGAGATTGAGCGGGTTGCTGCGCGCCTCGAATCCCTCGACCAGACGGCCGTCGACCAGTGCCGCGATGACGGTGCGCAGGAGCGGCACGGAGACGGGAACGCTGAAAACGCGCATGGGCTTCCTGATTCGAGGTCAGGCGCAATATAGGGAGGTAATCAGGGAAGGTCATGGGTGCGGTAGCGGCGTCCCCGTTACACACCGTCGTTACGGAAAGGTCTGTAGGGTGGGCAAAGCGCAGCGTGCCCACCATTCAAGATAACGGTTGTGGATATGTGGTGGGCACGCTTCGCTTTGCCCACCCTACGGCACTCATGGGCGGGCCTACGCCACGCTTTCCAGAAACGCCTCTTCCGCCGCCTGCACCGCGTCGGGGGTTCCGACGTGCATCCAGACGCCGTCGAGCCGCAGGCCGAACAGCCGTTCCTGTTCGTTGGCGCGGTCGAACATTTTCGTCAGCGAAAACTCACCGGCGGGTGCGCCGGCGAACAGCGAGGGCGACATGATCGCCACACCTGCATAGACGAACGGCACCACCTGATGCTCTTTCCGTTTGCGCAACGCGCCGTCCGGCAGCATCCCGTAGTCGCCGCGGCCGGTATAGCCGATGCTGCTCGTGGTCGGCGCCATCAGGAGCAGGATGTCCATCCGCTCAGGATCGAAGGTTTCAGCCAGCCGCGCCAGATTGGGCCGCACGCCGTCGATCCACATCGTGTCGGCGTTGAGGTGGAAGAAGGGCTCCTTGCCGAGCAGCGGCAGCGCCTTCACGACCGCGCCGCCGGTGCCGAGCACCACGTCGCGTTCGTCGGAAATGATGATGCGGGGGCGAGTACGGCTCGCGGTGTGCTGGATGATCTGGTCGGGCAGGTAATGCACGTTGATCACGGCCTCGCTGACGCCGGCAGCGGCGAGCTTGTCCAGCACGTGATCGAGCAATGGTTGGCCGGCCACGCGCACCAGCGGCTTCGGCATATGGTCGGTCAACGGGCGCATGCGCAAACCGAGACCGGCGGCAAGGACCATGGCTTTGGTGGGCGTAACGGACATTTCTGGAATTTCTCGAACCATCAAATCGGGCTGCGGATCATACCACGGCGAATAGCTTGAACCAGCAGCCATGAGGCCTTAGTGGCCGCACATGACGGCCGTACGACGGCTGCCGCCGCCGTCAAACCTCAGACTTCGGCGCCTTCGGCCCCGCGCTTGGCCGCCTTCTTCTTCTTGTCGCCCTGCTTGAGGAAGTTGACGCCGATCTGATCGCCGTTGACCCAGGCCAGTTCGCAGCGCCGATAGGCCAGCCCCGTGGACGACAGCAACAGGAAGAATTCCTTCAAGTGCAGGCCCTCGACCGAGCCTTCGACCGTCAGCTTGGCGCCGGTCTCTGAAACGTCTTCCATCACGCAGTCGCGCCGCCAGGTGCCGTCGATTCCCATCATATGCGCCGCAAAGCCGCGCTCGAATACGACTCGATCTCCCTTGCGCCGTTCCGCCGTCGCCATGGCCGTCTTCCCGTGTCAAGACTGATTGCGCCATGTCTCAGCGGCATGGCCGGTTCCAGAATAGATGCGGGGTGGCTAACAGGAGGTAAATCAGGGAACCGGTGGCGGCACGTTGGCGGCATACCATTCGCGAAATGCCGATAGCGCCGGATGCGCCAGCGAGCGGCTCAGATAGGTCCAGATCCGGGGCTGGTGGCGCAGGTATTGCGGCTTGCCGTCGCGCCGGTTGAGCCGGGCGAAGGTACCGAGCAGGCGGGTATTCCGCTGCGCCGACATGATGGCGTAAAGCTCGGCAAAGCTGGCCGGATCGAACTGATCATCGGCCGCGCGGCGCGCCTTGATGTAGCGGGTCAGGAGCGTCAACTCGAGCTGCTCGGGAACGTCAATCCGCGCGTCCTGCAGCAGCGATACGAGATCGTAGGCGGCGGGGCCGAGCACGGCATCCTGGAAGTCGATGATTCCGACGCGCAGGATCCCCGTGCGGTCGTCGAGCCAGATGATGTTGGGCGAGTGAAAATCCCGCATCACCCAGGTTCGCGGCGCAGCCGCCGGCTTTTCCAGCAGCGTTCGCCACATCGTGACGAATTCGTCGCGCTGCTGCTGGCTGATTTCAGCGCCGCGATCCGGCAGATACCATTCGAGCATCAGGCCGATCTCGACCAGCCATGCATCGATCTCGTAGACCGGAATTTGGTATGAGGCTCGCGGCGCCACCGGCGCGGTTTCGGGCAGGGCCTTGCGATGTAGCTCCGCCAGCATATCGGTCGCCGCCTCGTAGCGCTCGATCATCGGCTGCGGCGGGTCGCCTTCGATGATGCCGGCGCTACCGAAATCCTCGGTGATCAGGAAACCGGAATCGAGATCGGCATGATGGATCGCGGGCGCCGAAAAACCGTGTGCGCGCAGGCCATTGTCGATGGCGACGAACGGCTTGACGTCCTCGGCGAGATGCACGGCTGCGCTGTAGGATTTTCCGTCATAGATCGCCGGGCCATCGGGACGGCGCGGGGAATTCATCAGGATCGACGTGCCGTCGCCCTGGATCAGCCGCGCATAGGAGCGCGTCGAGGCGTCGCCCGGCATGCGCTCGCGCCCCGCATCCAGGAAGCCGGCATCGCTGAGAAACTTTCGCAAGCTCTCCAGTCGCGTCACCTGCGCCGCCGCCCTGCCATAGCCGGTGATCTCGGCGGCGCGCGCGGTGGACCCGAGCGCCGGGCGATGGCTGAAGGCGATGTCGATGCGATCTTCGGGCAGCGCGTCGGAGGCGCGCTCCGGCCATTCGATCAGCGCCAGAGTACCCTCCGGCAGCGGCGACAACCCGATTTCCTCCAGCTCGCCCGCATCATTGATGCGGTAGAGATCGGCGTGGACGATCGGAAACGGCAAATCGTAGGTCTGCGCCAGCGTGAATGTCGGGCTCGGCACTTCGAGCATGGGATCGTTGGCGAGATAGCGGATCATGGCGCGCGCCGCCGCGGTTTTGCCCGCGCCGAGATCGCCCGACAGCGTGATGACGTCGCCGGGACCGACCAGCAGCGCGAGGTCGGCCATCAGATAGGCTGTCGCCGTCTCGTTCGCGAGCGCCGCGGTGAATGTCGCTGACCCGGTCATTCGGCGGCGTTGCGATGCGCGTTCTGGTCGACCGGGAAGTCGCAGGTGACCGTCGTGCCCTTGCCGACCACCGAATCGACGCGCACCCTGCCGCCGTGCAGTTCGACAAAGGAGCGCACCAGCGACAGGCCGAGGCCGGCGCCGCGGTGACGCGAGCCTTGAGAGTGGCTCTCGAACCAGTCGAACACCTTGTCCTTCACGTCGGCAGGAATGCCGGGGCCGCAATCGCTGACGGTAAAGATCACGCGATGCTCAGTCCGCTGCGCGCTGATCGTGACCGCGGCATCGTGCGGCGAAAATCCAACGGCGTTGGCGAGCAGATTATAGAGCACCTGCACCACGCGCCGCTCGTCGCCGGTGAAGTTGCCGATATCGGGATCGATGTCGACCTTGAGTTCGATGCGGTCGGTCGCCAGCCGGTCCTGAATGCCTTCGGCGGCGGCCTGGATGGCTTTTTCGATATTGACCGGGCCGAGCTCGAGCTTCATGGCGCCGGCATCGATGGTGGCGAGATCGAGGATGTTGTTGGTGAGCGCGAGCAGCGCGTTGGTCGATTTGGTGACGTAGTCGAGATATTCGGCCTGCTTTGGCGTCAGCGGGCCGGTCGAGGGGTCGCTGAGGAAATGCGCGAAGCCGATGATGGTGGTAAGGGGGGCGCGCAGCTCGTAGGACACGTGGTGGACGAAATCCACCTTCATCTGATCGGCGGCTTCCAGCGCCTCGTTGCGTTCGCGCAGCGCCCGCTCGACATTTTCGGTGTCGGTGATGTCCTGGAAGGTCAGCATGGTCGCGCCGTCGGGCAGCGGCATGGTCATGCAGTCGAGCACGCTGCCGTCCTTGCGCTCGAGCTTCAGCGATACCTGCGCGCGGTTATCGATCGCGGTGATTGCCTCCCGCAGCGCCCGCCAGGTCAGCGCGTCGTCGAACAGCGGCTTGCACCAGGCTTCGACGGTCTCGATGTGCGGCTGCTCCTTCAGCGATTCCGCCGACAGCTTCCACATTTTCTCGAAGGCGGGATTGAACAGTTCGACGCGCCCGTTGCTGCCGAACACCGCGACCGCTTCAGCCAGATTGTCGAGCGTTTCATGCTGGACCCGGGTCAGCCGGTCGTAGCGGCGTGCGAGATCGAGGCTCTCGGTGACATTGTCGAACAGATAGGTGACGCCGCCTTCGAGGTTCGGCGTGGTGACGACGCTGACGGCGCGGCCGTCGGGCAGGAACCAGGTGTAGTTCTCGGGTTCCAGGGCGCGATAGGCTTCGTGCAGCTTGGCCTTCCAGGCCCGGAAGTCGGGCTGCTCGGGCAGCTTGCGCGCCGCGCGTAGCCGGTCGAGCACGCTCGAATCGTCGGGATTGGAATCGAGGAAGGCCTGATCTAGGCCCCAGAGCCGCCGGTAGGATTCATTGTAGAAGGCAAGCCGCCGCTGTCCGTCGAACACGGCAACCCCGGACGACAATTGGTCGAGGGTGCGGCGATGGGCTTCCGCCATTCGCTCCATCGCATCGCGCAACGCGGTCGCCTCGCTGGCGTCGATGGCGATGCCGGCGCTGCCGCCGCTGAGCTTGAGCGCCTGCACGTCATAAATGCGCCGCTCGCCGCCGACTACGATCGGCAGCCGCGCGCTGAAGGTGGAATTGTCGTTCAGCACCCGGCCCATCTCGGCGCGCTGGTCGTTCTCCAGCAGTTCGAGGCTGCGGTAGATCGTATCCGCGACGTTTGCGCCCTCGGTGGCGCGCACATAGGCCGCATTGGCGTAACGCAGATTGCCCTCGACGCTCTTGGCCCAGATCGGCCAGGGCGCCGCGGCGGCGAAGTCGCGCAGCAGCTCGGTCTCTTCGACAAGCGTCCGGTAACGGAGATTGGATTCGGCGAGTTCGCGGCGCAAACCGCCCAGTTCGCGAATCCGCACAATGGCTTGTCCCCCGATGGCGCGGCCCATCGCTTCGATGGCACGGCCATTCGAGGTGGAGAGATTGAGCAGAAAGCCTTCGCCGGCCTCGCGCAGCGCGTCGACCGCATGGTCCATCTGCAGCGCCGGTTCCGGCGGCAGCCAGGTTCCAAAGGCGAGGATGCGCTGCGGCGAATTGGACAGCGCGTCCTGCGAGATCAGGAGCGAGGTGTCGCCGCTGATCTGGGGCCGGTTGTCGCCCGCGGCCCAGGCGATCAGGATCTGCGGCTCGGCGAACAGGAGCGCGCGCAGCCGGTCGGCCTGCACCTGCAGGTCGGCGATATCGGAGCGCAGGTTGAGTTCCATTTGGCTGGCCCGAACGCGCGAGCGCATCAGCAGGATCGCCGCCAGCACGGTAAAGCCGAGCAGCGCCAGCGCCGTCGTCAGTGCCGCAAATTCCTGGTGATTAAGGTCGAACAGCGCCGAAATGGCCTCCGTGATGGTCAAGTCAGCGGCCGAAGCGGGTTCCGGAAAGGCGGCCAAGGCGGTGGCGAGCGCAATCGCGCCGTAGCGCGCCAGTGAGGTGCACGACAGCAGGGTTCGACGCATCGCCGCGACTACGCCCAACATTATTTGCCCCAAAAACGCACGCTGCAGACCCGGCGCTACCCCAGCGCATGATCCGCCAAGGTGTAAGCGGTTTGGCGCGGAGATCATGCGCCGACAATAGGAATGAGCGCGCCCGACCCCACTTTTGCTGGTCGCGCTCCGCACGAATCGGGTCGAGAGTATCCCCTTCGGGACTCGACCGGTAAGAGTCCAGACCGTGAACGCTGAATTGGCTGTGAAAAAAGCGGCGGAAGGATGAGCCGCAGGGCTCAAATTTGAAACGATTCAGCGCCCGGTCGAGCCGAAACCGCCGCTGCCTCGATCGGTTCCCGAGAGCGATGCCACCGGAACGAGTTGCGCCTGCACGACCGGTGCGATCACCATCTGCGCGATGCGCTCGCCGCGCCAGATCGGGAACGGCGTATCGCCATGATTGATCAGGAGGACGTTGATCTCGCCGCGGTAATCCGCATCCACCGTGCCCGGCGAATTCAGGACGGTAACGCCATGCTTGGCGGCCAGGCCGGAGCGTGGCCGCACCTGCGCCTCATATCCCGAGGGCAGTGCGATCGTGAGCCCGGTCGGTACCATCGCGTATTTGCCCGGAGGCAGCATCAAGGGCGTGTCCGCCGGCACTGCCGCGAGCAGGTCGAGCCCGGCGGCGTCCGCGCTCTGATAGGCCGGCAGCGCGAGACCTTCGCCGTGCGGCAGTTGGCGGATATCGACCTTTACTGTCGCGCTCACGAATTCTTCTCCACGGTCTTGGCAATTTTCGCCACCAGTTCGGTCGCCACCTGTTCCTTGGTCATCACGGGCCAGGAATCAACCTCGATCTCGTTGGCGTCGGCGCGCGTCAACAGGTGAACCGTGTTGCGGTCGCCGCCCATCACGCCGGTGGCGGGCGAAACGTCGTTGGCGACGATCCAGTCGCAGCCCTTGCGCGCGATCTTGGCCTTGGCGTTGTCGATCAGATGCTCGGTCTCGGCCGCAAACCCGATCACCAGTGGCGGCCGCTTGTCCTGCAGCTTCGAAATCGTTGCGAGAATGTCGGGGTTTTCCACCAGCTGCAGCGGCGGCATCCCGGCAGCGGTCTTTTTCAGCTTCTGCTCGCCCTCATTGGCCACGCGCCAGTCGGCCACGGCGGCAGCGAAGATCGCGATATCGGCCGGCAAGGCGGCTTCCACCCGATGCAGCATGTCGCGCGCCGACTCCACACGGATCACCGTGACGCCGGCGGGATCGCGCAATTCGACCGGGCCGGAGACCAGCGTGACATCGGCGCCCGCGGCCTGCGCCGCGGCGGCGATGGCAAAACCCTGCTTGCCGGAGGAGCGGTTGGCGATATAGCGCACGGGATCGATCGCCTCATGCGTCGGCCCCGCCGTGATCAGTACGCGCTTGCCCGCCAGCGGACGCGGTCGCGGCGGACGGAGAATGCCGACGGCGGCGGCGGCGATTTCGGCCGCTTCCGACATCCGCCCGACGCCGGCCTCGTTGGATTCAGCCATTTCGCCGGCGTTGGGGCCGATCATATGGACGCCGTCGCGCCGAAGCTGCAGCACGTTGCGGCGGGTGGCGGCGTTGTTCCACATCAGCGGGTTCATCGCGGGCGCCAGCAGGATCGGCCGGTCCGCCGCCAACAGGATCGCGCTGGCGAGATCGTCGGCGTGGCCCTGCGCCATCTTCGCCATCAGGTCGGCAGTTGCCGGCGCCACCACGATCAGATCGCATTCGCGGGCGAGGCGGATATGACCGGCGTCGAATTCGCTGCCGGGGTCGAACAGGTCCGTATAGACGCGCTCATGCGACAGCGCGCTGGCGGAAAGCGGCGTGACGAACTGCTGCGCGGCCTTGGTCAGCACGCAGCGGACATCGATGTGCCGCTCCTTCAGCCGCCGGATCAGCTCCAGCGATTTGAAGGCGGCAATACCGCCGCCGATGATCAGGGTGACGCTGGCCTGGCCGATCGCGGTGCCGACGGGTTGCGGGGCAGATATGGAGGCTTCAGTGGAGGCTGGGGAGGCGCGGACCGGTAATTCGGGACGCCCTTGGATGAGCTCTCCGAGGATGACACGGACTTCCTCTTCGACCGAGCGGCCGTTCTTGGCCGAGCGGAGCCGCAGGTAGGAC
>Ga0268266_10003863_pt1 | contig 14614 bp, 5 predicted proteins | sample KBSS13metaG_FD_190356 | JGI IMG/M metagenome (GOLD analysis project Ga0268266, IMG submission 190356) | Switchgrass rhizosphere microbial communities from Kellogg Biological Station, Michigan, USA - KBS S1-3 metaG (SPAdes) (version 2) | ecosystem: Host-associated > Plants > Roots > Rhizosphere >...
AGATTCCCTTGCCGCTGATGTCGCCGATCGCAATCCCGACACCCGTCTCTTTCCGCGATGGATGCCCGTTGTGAGCTGCCTCATGGAAGACCAGGAAGTCGTAGTAGTCGCCGCTCACGGAGCGCGCCGGACGACAGACGCCGTGCAGCTCCAGCGTCGGCAGACTCGTAACCTGCCGCGGGAACAGGTTCGCCTGCACCTCCTGCGCAATGGAGATCTCGTTCTGCAGCCGCTCCTTCTCCTGCTGTTCCACAAGAAGGCGTTGCAACGAGCCCGTCATCTTATTAAAGGAGCGGCTGAGCTCCGCAAGCTGATCCTCGCGCGTAACGCCGATCCGGTGGCTGAACTCTCCTCGATCGATCTTCTGAGTAGCGTTGTAGAGATCCGCAACCGAGGCAGTCATGGTCTTGCTCAACCGAATCGCCATCACGAGAGCCAGAGCTTCGATCAGAGCGAACAGAATGCAGAGCACGACCAGCCCGATTCGGTAGGCGTCCGTCACCACCCCGCCCAGCGAGGCTCCGAAGAGCTGGTTGTAGAGCAAAGAGGGTCGCGAGTCGATCTTGATCGGAACGTTATCGCGCTCTTCCGTGCCCCAGTCGACCACCGAGATGGTGGAGAGAAAGTGAACCTGAATATCTGCCAGATTCGCGGCCCCGGCCTGAGTTCCTCCGGAGGCGGAGCTGTCCCGGCGTCGTCTGCGCGGCTGGTCCGTGCTTTTGGAAGTCTTTGCCGTTGAACGCTCGTCCGGCTCGCCTCCACCCAGCCTCTCGGCAAACAGCTGCGCATGCCCGAGGCCAGAGGCAATCTTGTCCATCACCTTATTGTCGATAGCGACACTGGTTACGAGGCTCACCATGCGGCCGTCATTCAAACGCCGCTGATTGATCGTTGCCATATACAAATCGCCGCCATCCAGCACCAGGCTGCTGAACTGCCCGCCCTTGATCTCAGCGGCCCAGGGCGGAAGCCCCAGTGGCATCTTGCTTTGCTTGGCCCCCTGCATCATCGGAGCGCCGTTAATATAGATCAGACTCTCGCGCGACAAGCGCGAGCGGCTGATCTCGAGGGTTTCTCCAGCCTCGATGCCCTTCAGCACCGCCGGAGGAATTGGATCTCCCTGAGCAAGATGCGCCGCCAGTTCCACCCGGTGTCCATTGTCGTTACTGATCTGGGCGAGCTCTTCCTGTAAACGCGAATCCACCAGATGGATCGCGAACTGACCCGCTGCAACATAAGCCGAGATCAGAACCAGAGTGACGAACAGAACCACCGGAGCCATGCCGATCAGGAGGTAAGTCACCACCAGCTTGTTTCGCAGACTCCACAGCATCCTCCGGCGGACGATTCGCACCACCAGAGGAATTCCGGTCGCCGCCAGAGCAATTCCTACCAGAATCTGAATGACCGTAAAGAAAGAGCCGAACGAGCCCGGAATCATCCGCAAGACAAAGAGCAGCGCGAACCAGACAGCCAGCCAGAAAACAGCACCAGGCAGGCCTGTCGGAATCTTCTTCCATAACGGTCGTCGGTCTTCGTTCTCAGTCTGCATCTTTCTCTTTCTTCATGGCCTCGCGCGCTGCCCGATCATCCTCCACCTTCGCCTGACGTGCCAGTCGAAGGGTATAACGTGTTGCCGAAACGTGAGCTCCTGCCAGCACAAGCAGCCCGGAGAGAAAAGCCCACATCATCAATCCGACCGAGATGTAAAACGGTCCATAGACCGATTGGAAGTCGAGCCAGGGTAGGGCTCGTACATAAAGATACTTTGCCAACTCCCACAACAACCCGACCATCAGCGCGGTAGGGACGACAGCCCGCGCGGGAACCTTCCGGTTGGGAAGAATCCAGTAGATCAGAAAGAACAGAAGAATGCTGAGTCCGATGCCGCAGATCTTCATAAACCACTGCGCGGCCAGATCGTAAGCCAGATTCTCGGTATGCCCGAAGAAAGCAAAAGTCAGAAGCGTCTTCGAACCCGAGGTAAAAGCGACCGAGGCAAGAGCCAGCACGCCGACAGCAAACGCTAAGCCAAGTGAGACGACCTGATTTCTGAGATAACTGCGGTTCTGAGTCACTCCCCAGACACTATTTAGCGCCACCTCAAGCGGAAGAAAGACTCCTGTTGAGCTGACCAGAAGCATCACCAGGGAGAAGAACTGCACACCCTTTCGAGGGTGCGCGAGCAGCTGCATATTTCTCATCACGAAGTCCTGTCCGACGGGAAGGAAGCCATGCATCATGTCACCCACTACTTGTTCCATCGCGCGGGAGTGGAAGACTCTTCTGCAGAGCGTCAGCAGCAGGACGATAAATGGAAAGAGTGAGAGGATGGCATTAGCAGCGACGCTGAAGGCGTAGGTATGAACCTCAGTTCGAGCCATGTAACGCATCAGAGCTTGAAACTGAGCCCAGAAACCCGCATTCAGAACGGTGGGATGGACCCGCTCGATAGGAAGTTCAGGACTAAGGTCCTGTGGCTCCTGCTTTGCTGACGCCGGCGCAGAGATTGTCTCCGCGTCTTTGGCTGCTATTGACTGGGGTGGGCGAATCGAAAACATAGAGATAGAGGAAGGACCGAGGATTCCCTGCTGATCTGCGCCAGCATCCCTCCGATATCCAGCTTCGATGCTAGCAGAGTGCAAAGTTCAGGCGAAAGACTACCGCAGAAAGGCTAAGTTTTTTTGATCGTGTCGGAATCGCCTTCAGAAATCTGTCGGATAGCCCATTGGGCACTCTCGGCCAGAACCTCGTCCTCGCTGAGAGCCCAGGTTTCAAGTTGAGGCAGAAAATCGCGATCGCCGGTGTTTCCCATGGCAAGCGCAACATTTCGGTGCAGCCGTCTCCGCCGTGTTCGCTCCAGGGGCGAGCCTTTGAAGCTTCTCTTAAAGTCTGCCACGTCGAGACCGGCCAGCCATGCGAGCGAGGGATTGACCAGTTCAGACCGCGCCTCCATGCCTTCCTTTACGCTGACTGGAGCCCGGCGGTTCCATGGGCAGACGTCCTGGCATATGTCGCAGCCGAAGACCTGCCTCCCCATGGACGCGCGCAGTTCTTCCACAATGGAGCCTTTTTTCTCGATCGTAAGATAAGCGATGCATCGGGAGGCATCCATCTCGCGTGGGGCTACCAGGGCCTGCGTCGGGCAGGCATCGATGCATCGCGTACAGCTTCCACAGCGGTCGGCTGCCAGCTCCGGAACGGCTGCCGAAGCGACGGAAATGGATGTAACGATCACACCAAGGAGCAGCCATGATCCTAGTTGCTGATGGATGAAGCATGTATTTTTCCCAATCCATCCGAGGCCCGACTGAGCTGCGGCAGATCGTTCCACCAAAGGGCCCGTATCTACGTAACATCGCGTTTCGCTCGATACGCGCGCTTTTAGTGCAGCTTCGAGTCTGCGTAGTCTCCCCAACAGTTCGTCGTGATAGTCCGTCGGGGCCATCTCGCCGTTCTCAAGTCGGCGGCCGCTCCAGGCATAGCGCGCAATCCAGGCAGTCCCGGCGGGCGCAGGCTCAATTGAACGTGGAGCGGCGGCGTTGTAGTTCAAAGCGCACACAATGATCGACCGCGCCCAAGGCATAGCAGCCCGAACTCTACTGCGCAAGAGAACTCCATCCTCACCGCGACGCTTCAGATAATCCATCTCTCCGGCACGCCCGGCTTCGACCCATGACGAAAAACGATCCGCCTGCCGCTTTTCTTCTTCGCTTCCATCTTTGGGTACAGGAGCCACACTGGAGGCATCGAAGCCCGCTTCAAGGGCCTCTAGCTGCAACCACGTCACCAGTTCAGGCGTCCACTCAGCCACGACATCTACCTCACCACGAACACTTTCGTCCGTACCCAGATTCAGGGTAAACTGAATCTACGGAGAGGTGGCAGAGCCCGGTTGAATGCACCTGACTCGAAATCAGACATAGTCGTAAGGCTATCGGGGGTTCGAATCCCTCCCTCTCCGCCATTTACTTCAAACTTATCTTCGACAATTAGTTCGAGCTCATAGACCCTCAACTTACGATCGGATATTTTACTGATCCGACATCGATGGGGGTGGGGTACCCGTGTCCCACTGCACGGGTTGATCCGACATGGTCAACTCGAGTTCGCCGCCTGCCATTAACTGATCGTGCGTAAACCATGAGCGGTTGTAAGGCTTGCCATTCCACACCGCGTTTGCAATGTAGACATTCCTGGGGGATGAGTTCCTGGCTGCCACAGAGAAGGTCTTGCCATTCGCGAGGGTAATGGTCGACCGAGGAAACGTTGGTGAGCCGATCAGATACACATTCTGCGCGGCCACCGGAAAGAAGCCCATCTGATTGAAGACGAGGAAGGATCCCATCGCGCCCGAATCGTCGTTGCCTGGCAAGCCACGCAATCCTGTGTGGTAACTGGCAGGAAGAATGGCACGGATCGTCTTGGCGGTGCTGCTCTGGCTGCCAATCCAGTTGTAGAGATAGGGTGAGAGAAAGCCGGGCTCGTTGCCTACGTCGTAACGATAGCGCGCACCACGCCCCTGCGAGAAGAAAACATCCAAACGCTTCCTGAAGGCAGATGTTCCTCCTGCCATTTGGATAAGTCCACGAACGTCCTGAGGCACATACAGCGAATAGGTCCAGGTAGAGGCCTCGTAGAAGTTGTCCTGATACCAGGTTCCGACCAGATGTGGATTGAAGTTTTCCTTCCATCTACCATCATCATGGCGCATCCAGATGAAGCCCTTCACATCGCCCGCTTCCGTGTGGTCCACGGCATCTACATCCCATAACTTCTTCCAGTTCGCGGAGCGGGCCATAAACTTCGCTGCGTCAGACTGATGCCGTAAACCCTTCGCCATCAGAGCGACCGCGTAATCGTTCGCTGCATACTCCATGGAGCGCGAACCTGGGCGATCGGCTCCACCTGCTGGATCGGAATGCTCGATGGAAAGATATCCAAGCCGCTTCCAATCGTTCATGTCTCCGCGGCCGAAGCGAATCGGATCTGTGGATTCGGCGTCAGCATCGTGAACCATCGCACGATAGACACGCTCCCAATCCAGTCCGGGGAGATGCTTCAGGAAGGCATCTGTGAACATCATCTCAGCGTCCGAACCGCCCTGGGTTCGTCCAGGAAAGTTTCCCGAGCGGCCGTCGAGAAAGAAATGATCGTGATCCTGAATCTCCAGCAGCGATTGCAGAATGGCGGTGACCCGCTCCTGATGGAGGAGTGTCAGCAGTGGAGTGGACGAACGGAATGTGTCCCAGATGCAATAGAAGTCGTCATAGTAGGGCGTCGAGCTGTGCCAAAGCGGATTTTCTCCGGTTCGGTCGACAGGCATCAGCATCGAGTGATAGAGACCGGTAGCAAACTGCTGGCGCTCACCCTGAGTGCCACCTTCCGTTTTTACAGTCGAGAGCTCCTTATTCCAAGCCGCGACCACCGCCCGGCGAGTTCCCTCAAAGTCAAAGCCGTGAACCTCGCTCGTCGCGTTCCTCTTCGCTTGCTCGATGGAGACGAATGACAGGCCTACTTTTACTGTCACCGGCTTATCACCCGAAGCAAAAGTCAGGTAAGCACCGGTACTCACCAGAGGAGCCGGTGGCTTCGGCAGAGTAGCCATCGTGAACGGCATACGGTAGCTCGCACTCTTCGATCCCGAACGCACGCTGCCGCCATCTTCCCACGTTCCGCTAACGATCGCAGGCGTATCGGTGACGAGATAAAAGTAAACCTTCATCGGCGTGGTCTGGATGTTCCACCCCATGACAGAGGCCTGCACGCCAGCGATCTCGGTTGGTGAAAGAACCTGGACGTCGGTTGAATAAACAACCTGACTCTCTGGATAGCGATGCGGAGAGTCGTGTCTCCGCATGAGCAGATGTCCGACATCCACGAGCAGAGTGCGGTCCCCCGTTTTGGGATAGGTGAATCGATAGACAGGAGTTCGTCGCGCGGTTGTCAGCTCCGCAAAAATTCCTTTGCCCGCCAGCTTGACAGAGTAGTATCCGACCTCTGCGTGCTCACTCTGACGTGGAGCAGAGCTGTGCGCGGGATCCGCTTTTCCGCTCGCGGGCTGTAGCAGAATATTGCCGTACTTTGGTCCTCCTCCAGTACCGGAGACATGAAGCTGGGAGAAGCCGTTTAGATTGCCGCTGGCTTTCCAGCCGGCATTCGCTTCGTTGTCTCCGTAGTCCGGGCCTGGCTTTGCCATTCCATAAGGCAGAGTGGGGCCGACGAAGACATTCCCACCTCCGTCAACGCCCAGCATGGGGTCGACCTCTGCGGCGGTTTGTGCGTGCACGAGAGTTGCCGCAAGTAGTACCAGCAAGGGAACACCTTGCGCGAAACGTATCCTTATACACATGCAAACCTTCAAGCGGCAATTCCCTGTTGAGTTATTTCGCTTCTGGATTCGGCGCGTCCGTACGGCCGAGCATATCGTACAAAGGCGCTGCGGGGGTGAGGCCCGGTTCCTCCTCAGCTGTAGAGATCGCAAGAATACGAATCTTGTCGTTATCCGGAAGCTTCAGAGCTCTCGCGTTTTCTTTTACCTCAATCGGATATGCAAACAAGTAGGAGTATTCATAGGGTTGATTGAGCCCTTTGGCCGTGTGCAGATGCGAGGCATACCAAGCGAGACTTGCCGGCTTCACATAGCCCGGTTGCAGGCCGATGTAATCCTCCGGATAGCGAGGTGACACGGGACGCTGTTCTTTTTGCTGGAAGTCTGCGGGTGGCCATGCGGCATGATTCGCCGAGATTGCCCAATCGCGTTCTTGTTCACTCTTCCAAAGACGGGTATCCCATTGACCGATAAATCCAGTCCAGCTCTGAATCGTCAGATCCGTCTTTGCGTTCCCCAACTCGAAGGTAGATTGCTGATCTTTGTCCGCAGCCGCAGCCAGAACGTAGACGCGATTATAGCGACCTTCAGGCAGAGTAATTGTTTGGCCCCTAGCGACAATTGCATTCGCATGGCCGGTTGCAGCGGAGGCCAGATCAAACTCCACATTGTTGAATCGGAGCTTCGAGGGCAGCATTTCAGCAGGAATCGCTCTGCCTTGTCCGTCGAAGCCTCCCCCAGCGGTTGGGGTGTCGTCGTTGCTCCCAACAGCGAGATCGTAGTGCAATGTCACCGGATGCGATGCTGCGACTTTGAGCTTGGTAGTCGGAGCTCCCAGACGTAAAGCGAACGTTCTCGTTTGATAGGGAGTGAACGATACCTTGAGCCCACTTCCACTCATGTCGATTGAGCCGACAGGCTGCTCCTGAGCATTGACTTCTCGTGCGCCAGCAATCAGACCGGCAAATGAAACCTGAACATCCGGTGTTGCTTTGCCGTCAAGTTCTACCATGCGAAGAATGACCTCATCGCTCTGTTCTGCCTTCTTTAAGGCGAGCACACGGATCCGCGAGTTATTCAGGTGGACGAGAGAGAAGGCCTTTCCGAGAGATCCTGTGTGGCCTTCTGTCTGGAAGGCCATCATCGGCTCATGCAGACGATAGGCCTGCCAATCGGTCTGCGCAGTCTTCCAGTCGCCCGTATGTCCGGTCAATCCAAACACAAACTCATGATGTCCCCAGTCCTGATTTGCTTGATCGGTATATCCAGACGGGCGGCCATTCGCTGGTGGCTCAATCCCCGGCGATCGCATGAGCGTCAACCGTATAGTGTTGTCGTTCAGCTTGTCCGATCCGTTCTTGTAATCCGTAAGAATGGTGGTTCCATAGCTGCCACTCTTATCGGTCAGATCGATCCAGCGATGGGATGCCACTTCGAACTGACGTTCATTCGCGTTTGGCCGCTGCACGGTTCCTATATCCCAGTTGTACGTAGCATTTTCATTGGAAGCACTCAATGGGAATGTGGCCTTCAGATTGGCCGACAACGTCTTCCAGTCGATTGCATTGCCAAATTCGACGCGATTCCCGCTATCCCCCGCTGACAGGCTGATGGTCTGAACGAATTTGGACCCTTCGGACTCACGCGTCACCTCGAGAGAGACGCGAATAGGTCCTTTCTCTTTGATACGAATTTGCGACGGCCCCCCTACATAAGCGCGTGGAGCAGCCTGTTCCTGATCGAAGTCCATATTCCATGCGGGATAGACCTTCGGCTTATCGTTGGAGATGGCTAGACGCATCGGTGCGGAGAGAAGTTCTTTGTTCAGTTGCTTGTCGAAGATGCTTGCGACATCTCCATCTTGGTTGAGAGCGACACGATATCGAGCGTTCTCGAGAGACGACTCCGTCACTTTGAGTTCGGAACTCGAGCTTGCCCCACTTGCCGGCGTGATGTGATAGACCTCGTATCCGACAGACGGTGCCTTCGCAAGGAAGAGAACCTTGTCACCTTCCATCTGGGATGGGACTTCTTTCCCATTCGCATCGCTGACCCTGACAGACTTCACAACCCCACTCGGCAGATCGACCTTCGCTTCTACCAGATCCTCTCGCGCGATGTTGAGCTGGTTGAAGACAACAACGGGAACGCCAGGACCGGTGGTATCGAGCGCAGAAGCAATCGCCTCCGTAGCATTGGTTAGAATCCCACTAAATTGATTCGCTACGATGATGTCATCGTTCCAGGCGAACTCATAAGAACGGGGTGTTGCTGTTCCGGCACCGGTATCGTGAAAGTGTCCACCTAGTTCCAGCATCCAGGCATCGTTGATCTGCTGCTGAGGATATGTCCGACCACCCATCCACGCAGCTGCTACTGAAGTCTTTTCCGCAGCGTCGGCTAATGTCTCGTTTCGCAGGATCCACCGCTTGTGATACGCCTGAGAGGTCAGCGATCCCGCAGAATGATTGATCAGCTCAAGATCGCCCTTGTACTGCGGTAAACGAGAAGATATCGCTGGCGTGATGTCCTTGAAGAGCTGGTCCGCGGCGGCCTCCACTACATGAACTGGTCCGTCACCGACTCGAACAGGAGCGCCACCAGCTTCGGCAGTCGGCGTCTCTCCCATGGCGAAGGGACCTTTGGGTGGAGTGGGCAAAACCGTCTCGCTCTTCGTAACAATCGCTTCCAGCAGCTTCACCGTGGATTCCTGAGTGGCTCCTCCGATATCTCCGGTACCCACGTAGTGATAATCGGCGAAGACTCCGGTCGCCTTACCATCGATGTCGATCCGCTTGACCCAGTCCTGCTCCTGCGCCCTGCGGCGACCCAAGGCCGCTGCCTGTTGTGGCGTCAATCGGGCGCGCTCCTCGCTTGTCAGCTGTGGCCCCGATGTCGATGCAGTATTTGAAGGCTCTTTACTAATGTCGGTATAGACATTGCTTCCATATCCCCCGGGATTGAGGGCAGCAATCACTCCCTTTCCATCCGGACCAAACCACATCCCCACATTGAAGGGGATTCCTTCAGGTGTCTGCTCCGGTGAACCAGGACCTCCTATCTTCGGGGCGGGCTGCCATTGAGCATTGAGCTTCTGCGTGGAGAATCCCTTTACACCAGCGTGCGCCAGAATGCTGGGCAGTGATGCCGGAAAACCGAAGCAGTCGGGAAGCATGTACTCTGCACTCGCCTTGCCGAAGTCCTTCCGAAAATATTCATTGCCATAAAGAATCTGGCGGAAGATCCCCTCTGCACTGGGAAGATTGACATCCCCTTCTTCAACGGAAGACCCAGCTGGATACCATCGTCCGGCAGCCACATACTTCTGCATCCTGGCGTAGTCCGCGGGGAAGTACTCCTTCATCAATCGATATCGATTTGCGCCCGTCCAGTTGAAGACATAATGCGGATAACGATCGATATAGTCGAAGTTCACACGCATCGTCTTCAGCAGATATTCGCTGATCGTCTGCGGAAATTCCCATCGCCACTGCGTATCGAGGTGGGCATAAGGAACTACGTACAAAGTGGGCTCTTTTGTGATGTCAGGAGCCTTCATGGTTTGGCTATGTGCGGCGTCGATGATGGCAAGAGTCGCGATGAAACACCATGAAGCAGAAAACCGAAGGCTTCGACCAGGCGCCTTCTTCCCACGAGATACGTTTCTTCCCCTCATCTAATGAACCATCCTATTCGCGAGCGATAACAGCTGTCGTTTGTCTATTTTCGTCCCGAGTGAAAAAAGATCCCGCAGTTCGTGAAACTGCGGGATCTTTTAGTGGTGGGTTTAAGTCTTGCTTTAGAACGCGTAACGCAAGCTGAATTGGAACTGACGTTCAGAAGCGTAGGTGCCGCCCTTGCTGATGACCTGACCGAAGGTACTGCTGGTCGGGCCAGTATCCGGGTTATCCAAGTTCGGATGGTTGAGGTAGTTGAATGCCTCAGCCTTGAAGACCACTGCATGGTTTTCGTGACTGGGGATGATGTGGAACTCCTTCTGCAGCGCTGCAGAGAAGCTTTGGAAGCCAGGGCCATAGATCAGGCCACGCATACCGCGAGGCGCGAAGGTACCTGGTGCCGCCGACGACCAGACGCCCGAGCCAACACCTTCAAACCACTGGCCAACCTTGGTATTGCCGGCGAACGTGTGAGGTAAACGGGGACTTCTGGTTGCAACCCAGAATTGGTTGCCGGATCCAGGACCAACTCCCGCATAGTCGTTGCCCTGCGAGACGGTCTGCGGACGGCCGGACTGCCCCTGGATAGTTCCGGAGAACTGCCAACTACCTAGCATCGTGCGACCAAATACATTGCTCATGTTGTTGGCAAAGCCGATGTCGTACACGTAGTTAAGCACGAGCACGTGACGCGTATCGAAATCGCTGGGACCGAACTGGCGCGAGTTGTTGTAGGCATCGACGATGTTGGTTCCGTTCGACGAGCCGTAGTCGAGGCTCTTGGACCAGGTGTACGCCGCTCCGAAAAGCAACCCCTTGGTGAGGCGGCGCTTCAGGTTGGCCTGCATCGAGTGATAGAAGGAACCGCCCGTGTTCTGGGCCTCGATGATGGTCGAGAAGCCCTTGTAAGGACGCAAAGAGTCTGCGTTGATTCTGTTGATGAGATTTGGCGACCCGGGAGCGAGGGTACCGGGCTGAAGCTGGTTGATATTAGCGAGTTGCTCCAAGTGATAGCCACGACGGCCCACGTAGCTCAACGTAAAGACCGCGACGTTCGTGAACTCGTGTTCCACCGTCACGTTCCATCCCCATGCCTCGGGGCTAGGGTACTTATAGGCATGTGACGTAAAGGCCAGCGGGAGCTGGTTCTGTCCGAGCCCGCCTGGATTGTCGACACTTCCGCTGGTCACCGTGGAGGCTGGCTGGAACGGAGCGTTACCACCAACGTGCACGGTGTCGCTGATGCCGAGGCGCTGCATGTAGCGCCCCGCGCCGGCGCGAAAGACAGTGCCGGGCGATATCTCATAAGCAAAGCCGAAGCGCGGCTGGATGTTCGTGTAGACGGTCGGAGAGTAGTTGGAATCGTATCCGCGGAACAGTCGCTGATAGTTGCCGTTGAGGATCGAATCCGGCACGTGACCCTTGGCCGAGTCAGGGAAACCGCTGCCGGGGATAACAACACCGTTATAAGCGTCGCCTCCAGTGAGGAAGCCATTAGCGGGATTGACCGCCGGAGCAAGTGCCGGGTTATAGTTCGCAGGATTGAAGAAGGCCTGGTTGCCCCACAGCGCGTGGTACGACTGCATGATGTCGTAGCGGATGCCATACTCCAGCACCAACTTCGAGTTTACGCGCCACTGGTCCTGAGCGAACATGCTGTACATGTTGCCGCGGAACAGGGTGTAGGAGCGGGTTCCGATCTCGCCGTAGGTATTAAAGATACCAAGAGCAACATTGGCGACCGCGGCCTTCGATGTTATAGCTTGGCCGTCGGTGAAGTTGAACAGACCGTTCTGGTTATTGGTGGTGCCAGGCCGCGTGTTGTCAACGCTGATCTGGTCGTAATTGTTCTCGCCGGCGTACTCCCACTGGCCGCCGAACTTGAGCGTATGCCTTCCCCAGACCTTGGTAACGATGTCGCCCACGTCGTAGACGATGCCGCCGGAGCGCGACGGATAGGGTCCGCCATCCAGCGTACCGAAGTTTGCAATCTGGATGGTTGGGATCTTGTCGGGCACTACCTTGGTAGCCGAACCGAAGAGATACGGGTAGTTGATGCCATATTTGCTGCGGTTGGACAGACCAGAGGATGTATCGATCCCGATAGTGACGTGATCGGCTGCACCTGAGGCGTAGGCGTCGTTAACCCAGCTGGGGCTGATCGTATAGGTCCAGTGCACTACACCGATTTGGTTCGGACGATTGAAGATACGCGGGTTGGTATTGAAGTTGCCGAAGTGCGGTTCGTAATCGTTGTAGTTGTAGTTGAGCAGGCTGAACCGGAAGTGATGCTTGTCGGTCGGAACAAAGTCAACGACAACCGAGTCCTTACGTTGACTTTCGGTATAAAGCGCCGTGTCGCTCCAGTTGCCCCCCGGGTTCCCGGTAAGATTTGGTGCGGGGTAGGCGTTCAGCAGGCCGAGGCCGTTGGGGCTGAGTCTGCCGCAGCTCCCATTTCTTAGGTCGTTGTTAACACATTGCTGATTCGGGTTATTCGGGTTTACAAGCTGTACGGGGGCTCCGTAGTAGATATTCGGTCCGAGCAACTCGCCGAAGTCGCCCTGTCGCATGCGCAGGCTGGGCACCGTAAGCGGTCTAGCATCGGAGCCGCTTTTCTGAGCGGTGTCGGCATGGTTGTACTTCACCCACTCCTGCCCAACCAGGAAGAAGAGTTTCTGCTTATTCTGATTGAAGTGACCAGGGATGTAGACCGGACCATTCAGGTTCCAGCCGAACTGGTTATAACGAAAAGCTCCGCGCTGGAGACCCTGGTTATTGCGGGTCCAAGTATTGGCGTTCAGGGCGTTGTTGCGGAAGTACTCGAAGGCACTTCCATGGAAATCGGTGGTTCCGCTCTTGGGAACCATGCGGATCTGACCACCTGAAGTGCGGCCATACTCCGTCGGATAGCTGGTCGTCAGCACCTGGATCTGCGAGGTGGAGTCTACATCGGCTACACCCACGCTGGTACCGTTTGAACGCGTACGTACCATCGGCGCGCCGTCAAACGTGATTACGCTCTCCTGTGAGCGAGCTCCATTGACGTTGATGCCGTTGTCGAGACCAAATGAAAACGCCGCCATCGAGTTCGAGCGAACGACGCCCGGCTCCATCTGCGCGAGGTAGATAGGATTGCGGCCGTTAAGCTGGATGTTCTTGACTTGCTCCTGGGTGATTAGCTGGCCTACGGCACCGCTCTCCGTCTGTACGACATTGGCGTTGGCTTCGACTGTGACGGAGGTAGCAGTGTCACCGACCTTCATTGCGACGTCTATACGTCGGCCGATGTTTGGATCGACGCGAATGTCGCTTAGCTCAGTAGTCTGGAAGCCGGCTGCCTCGACGTGCATGCCGTAGGTACCGGACGGCAGGTTTGGGACGGTAAAGTTACCGCTGTCGTTAGATGTCGCATGAATCTCTGCACGTGTCGCATTGTTACGAAGCGTGATGTTCGCCTTCGACACTACAGCTCCCGATGAGTCTGTAATGGTGCCTGATAACGAGGACGTATCCTGGGCAAATCCCGGGACTCCCGTTACAAGCAGGCAAGCGAAAACACACACGAGTGTGCGTAAAACATATCTGAAACTATTCACACTGGCCTCCTCGAAAAATAAGTACAAATGGTTATTATGATTGCGCTATCACAGCGTCAACTTATTTACGCGTTTACGTTAAGGGTTGTCAATATATGTCTACTGAATTTACTGTGAAAATCTGGAAGGCCCTGTGATACGCAATATGGTAGCCCTCTCACAAATAAACGTATGTCTGCACATATAAAAAAAAGGGCAACTCTACAGGACGTAGCTCGGGCGGCAGGTGTAGGCCCGATGACCGTATCTCGCACCATCAACGGCCACCCCTATGTCTCTGAAGAAACTGCGAAAAAAGTCCAGGCAGCGATTCGAAAGCTCGACTATCGTCCCAACCATGCAGCTCGCATGCTTACTGGTAAGCTTTCGCGCTCTATAGGACTGATTGTTCCGGATATCTCGGACACTTTCTTCTCTGTGGTCAGCCATGCCGTCCAGGAAACTGCCCGGGCGAACGGTTACCTGGTGTGGCTGGCGGCATCAGGAGAAGATCCCTCCGTTGAGGCTGCACAGGTCGAAATGATGACCCATCATCCGGTCGACGGAATTCTCCTTGTACCGTCAGATAGTAGAAACAGTTATCTGAAGTCCATTTCGGTTGGATCCACCCCAATTGTGACGATCGATCGTCCCATGGAGATCGCGACTACGGACTCCGTCGGTGTAGAAAACCGATCAGGAGCACGGCTGGCTGTGGAGCACCTGATCGATCATGGATACAAGCAAATTGTCTGTATCGCAGCGAACTCCCATCTCCTCACGATCAAAGAGCGCATCGCCGGCTACAAAGAATCCATGCATCAAGCCAACCTGCACGTCGTCAAGGAGTTGAACCTATCGGCGCCCTCCTCCGCCAGCTCTGCGTTGTCGCAGTTGTTTGCTTCGCGCAATCGCCCTGACGCCATCTTTACGGCAAACAACGCTTCGACGATATGGGTCATCGCTGCCCTTCGCGAGATGGGTCTGCAAATGGGCCAGGATCTCGGGCTCGTTGGGTTCGACGATGTAGA
>Ga0268266_10003864_pt1 | contig 14608 bp, 15 predicted proteins | sample KBSS13metaG_FD_190356 | JGI IMG/M metagenome (GOLD analysis project Ga0268266, IMG submission 190356) | Switchgrass rhizosphere microbial communities from Kellogg Biological Station, Michigan, USA - KBS S1-3 metaG (SPAdes) (version 2) | ecosystem: Host-associated > Plants > Roots > Rhizosphere...
GTGACGACTCGGGCAACGGGTGGCTACACGACCAGACCCCTCTCCCCGGAGACCTGGCCCGACTTCGCAGCCCTGGTGGAGGCGAACAACGGCGTGTGGGGTGGCTGCTGGTGCATCGGGTTCCATCCCGAGGGGATCACCCGCGACAGCACGCCCGCGGGCAACTGCGCGGCGAAGCGTGCCCACGTCGAAGGGGGCACGGTCCACCAGATCCTGGTCTACGCCGACGACGTGTGCCTGGGCTGGATCCAGTACGGCCCACCGGCCGAGGTCGCGACCATCAAGAACCCGAAGGCCTACGAGAAGGACCTGGTCGAGCTCCCGGACTGGCGGATCGGCTGCGTCTTCACCCACAGCCGCCACCGTGGCCAGGGCGTGGCGCGAGCAGGGCTCGCCGCCGTACTCGAAGCGATCGGCCGGGCCGGCGGTGGCACGGTCGAGGCCTATCCCGAGCAGCTGGAGGGACGCGGGCCGCAGCGCGGCGCCTACCTGCACACCGGCCCGGAGACCCTGTTCGAGGACTTCGGCTTCGTCCGTGACCGGCGCATCGCCAAGTGGCGCTGGGTGATGCGGACGACGGTCCCGAGCCTCGCGTCGGGCGTGTCCTCCTGACCCGAGGCCGGCTGCGCGGCGTCCGGACCGCGCGTCGGTCCGTGCTTGACAGGTTCGAACGTCGCTGTACCTTTGTCTTATGCAAGTAGATAAAGCAGGAAACCGTGAGCTCGGCGCCGCCGTGGCCGGCTCGCCGATCGCCTTCCGGCTGGACCCGGCCTCAGGGGTGCCGACGTACCTCCAGCTGGTGCAGCAGGTGGAGCACGCGCTGGTGCTGGGCTATCTCAAGCCGGGCGATCAGCTGCCGAAGGTGCGCGAAGCCGTGGCCGACCTGGCGATCAACCCCAACACCGTGCTCAAGGCCTACCGCGAGCTGGAGCACAAGGGCCTCGCGTCGGGGCGTCCTGGGCAGGGGACCTTCGTCCAGGCCGGTCTCAGCCAGGCGACCCTGCCCGAGCTGGCCGGTCTCCGCCGCGCCCTGCTGGAGTGGCTCGCGGACGCCGAGGCGGCGGGGCTCGATGCCAACGCCGTGTCAGCCGTGTTCGCGAGCACGTTGCGGGATTTCAGTGAGCGCCGCGAGGCCGAGTCGCCCCGTGGCGCCCGCAAGGTCCGGGGCAGGACCGCGGGAGGTGCGGCGTGAACATCCTCGAGACCGAGGCCCTCGGCCGGCGGTACGGCGGCACCTGGGCCCTGCGCGACTGCTCGCTGGCCATCCCGGAGGGCCACCTGGTTGCCCTGGTCGGACCCAACGGAGCCGGTAAGACGACCTTGCTCAACATCCTCGTCGGGCTGACCGGGGCCACCACGGGCAACGTCAGCGTGCTCGGTGGGATCCCCGTCGGCTCTCCGGCGGCCCTCGATGCGATCGCGTTCGTCGCCCAGGACATGCCGCTCTACCGGCACCTCACGGTGGCCGACACCCTCCACCTGACCCGCAACCTCAACCACGACTTCGACGGCGCGTACGCGCGTGCTCGGCTGCGCGACCTGGGGATCGCCGAGAAGCATCGGGCCGGCAAGCTGTCGGGCGGCCAGCAGGCCCAGCTCGCGCTCACCCTGGCGCTGGCCCGGCATCCACGGCTCCTGGTCCTCGACGAGCCGACGGCCCCGCTCGATCCGCTGGCCCGGCACGACTTCATGGCGACCGTGATGGCCGCGATGGCCGAGGACGGGCTGTCGGTCATCCTGTCGTCCCACGGGTTGGCCGAGCTGGAGCGCGTCGCGGACTACCTCGTCCTGATCGCCCACGGCGTCGTACGCCTCGACGCGCCGGTCGACGACCTCGTCGCTCGGCATCGGGTGGTGACGGGGCCGGTCGGCGAGCAGAACGACCCGCGCTGGCAGGTCGTCGAGTCCACGGCGGCCGGGGCGCAGCAGCACCTGCTCGTGAGGCTCCAAGGTCCCAATGACCACGTGCCGGACGGGTGGGAGTCGCGCGCGGCCGGCGTGGAGGAGCTCGCCCTGGCGTACCTCCGCGAGTCCTCGGTCCCCACCCCCCTCGTACCCGTGGAGGCGAGCCGATGATCACCTCGACCCTGGCGTCCGCGCCACCTTCCCTCCGACGACCACCCGCCTGGCACCGCCTGCTCTGGGTCGCGTGGCGCCGCTACCGCACGACCCTGCTCGGCGCCGCCGCGCTCCTCGCCGTCGAGGCTGTCTACCTGGTGGACCGGGGAGACCACATGCGCAGCGCCTACGCCGCCGCCGAGGCGTGCCAGCCGAGATCGGCGGCGAACTGTCGGTTCGCCTTCGAGAACTTCCACGACACCTACGCGAACGTCGGCTTCATCGGCGCACTGCTCGTGTGGACTCCCGCCCTGATCGGGGTGTTCGCGGGCGCTCCACTCCTGGCCCGCGAGCTCGAGACCGGGACGTTCCGCTTCGCCTGGACCCAGGGTGTCGGCCGGTTGCGCTGGCTGGTCGCCCACCTGGTGCCGGGGGTGCTCGGCGTCGCCGTGCTCTGCGGCGCCTTCGGCGTCCTCGTCTCCTGGTACGACCACCCCTTGAACGCCAGTGGCATCCAGCCGCGGCTCAACTCCAGCGAGTTCCCCCTCACCGGGATGGCAGTGGTCGGCTGGGGTCTCGCGGCGTACGCCCTCGGGGTGGTCGCCGGCCTGGTCGTACGACGCGTGGTACCGGCGCTTGCGGCCGGTCTGGCGGTCTGGACGGGCCTCGCCTTCCTCACCGCTGAGGTGTTGCGCGCGCACTACGCGTCCCCCCGCACCACCACCAGTCAGCAGCTCGCGGGTCGCGACCTGCCGATCGACCAATGGTGGGCGCACGGCGGTGTGCGCGTGAGCGACGCCCAGATCAACCAGGCGCTACAGGCCATCGGCGTCCAGAGCCTCGACGGCGGCGGGAACTTCCGGACCGGACCGGGAAGCGCCTCCGTCGACCCGATCCAGTACTTGATCGCTCACGGGTACAGCCAATGGACCAGCTACCAGCCTGCGAGCCGCTTCTGGCCGTTCCAGTGGATCGAGTTCGGCTGGCTGGCCTGCCTGTCGCTGCTGCTGCTGGCGGTGACGTTTCTGTGGGTACGCCGCCGCGCGGCGTGACGGGCCTCAGCGGAGCGAGAAGGGCGGATAGCGATCCGTCACGAGCAGGAACGCGTACGCCTGCACGCGCAGCCACCAGCGCCCGACGCCGAGCACGTAGTCGAAGAGTCCTCGCGGGTAGCGCCCGGTGAAGAGGATGGCGAACCACGCGATGACGACTGCGAAGAACGCGCCCACCGACAAGAAGACCAGGACCACGTAGTGGGGGATGGCGAGCAGCCACTTGACGAGGGGCAGCCAGCGATTCAAGTCGCGCTCGACATCGGGGTAGTCGATCTCGAGGTGGACCTTCTGCTCCTCGACGGTCGAGGGGTACTCGTCGGTGAACATCACGAGGTACGCACCGATGCGGGCGCCGAAGCGCGCGAGCTCGCGCGCGAAGTCGAACCACCAGCGCGGGTAGCGCTGGCGGAAGAGAATCATCAGCAACGTCGCCAGGAACAAGCCGGCGGCGATCCCGCCGCTGGTGCTACCGGCGGCGTGGCCTCCGTCGTGGGCGGCCCCGCGCGTCTCACCGGCCGTCAGTACGCCGTACACGATCGCGATCGGAATGACGAGCACCAGCCGGAACAGTGTCGTGAGTCGGTTGTGCTGCTGCGGGTAGTCGACGTCGAGGCGCGCGGGGTAAGCGGTCGCTGACGGCGTGCCTTGGTCGGACATGAAGCCTCCTGTTGTCTCGTTCCCTCGCGCCCAGGGTGCCTCGGGCGAGAGGGGGTGGAGAGAGGCTTAGGTCCTCCCTGTCGATGCTCGGCCTCGGTGGGGAACACCCCCACGCCGTGCATGACGAAGCCGGCTCCCGCGAGCTGCGGGGGCCGGCTCCGTACGTGATGACAGGTCGTGCGCGGGCTCAGCGGCCCCGCACGCGGCTGAAGATGAACATCGCGACGGCGATGATGAGCAGGATGATGAGAATCGTCCACAGCATGGGTGGAACTCCGTCCGGTCGAGTGAGTGCTCAGAGACTCTGAGTCACCGGTGCGCGCAAACTCGCCGTGAGGGCGGCGGCATCGCACTCCGGGGGTTGTCGTTCCCCTTCTGGCGATTTCGAAACATGCGGTGAGCTGCGAGGAGCCGATCACTCAGCCGCGGACTGCCTCGTGGTGCGGCCTCGACTGCCACTGGGCCCAGTCGGCGCTGACGTCGCCGGCGGTGCGGAGGAGCTTCGGGAGGTGGTGGTCGAGCAGCGTCTCGGTCGAGGTCTCGGCGGCGTGGACCGTGACGTTCATAGCGGCACGGACGGTCCCGGTCCCGTCGCGGACGGGAACGGCGATCGAGCGGACGCCGGGCGCGAGCTCCTCGTCGGCCAGGGCCCAGCCGCGGGCGCGGACCTGGGTGAGATCGCGGTCGAGGCTCTCGCGTGAATGCTCGGCGGGTTCGATCAGCGACTGGGGTGGAGTCACACCGCTCCGGGTCGGGATCTTCAGGACCTCGTCCAGCTCGTCGGCCGACAGGGCGGCCAGCAGCACCTTCCCCTGCGAGGTGACCGGCGCCGGGAAGAGGGTGCCGATCTCGACGCGGAGGGCGATGATCTTCGGGACCGAGACCCGGGCGACGTAGATGATGTCGCTCCCGTCGAGCTGGGCCATCGACGACGACTCACCGGTCTGGCGGACCAGCGCCGCGAGGTGCGGGCGCGCGACGTCCCAGAGGCCGAGGGACGCGACGTACGCCGTGCCCAGCGTGATGCACCTCGGCGTCAGCGAGAAGGCGCCGTCGGCGGACCGGACGTAGCCGAGCTCCTCCAGGGTGAGGAGCAGGCGCCGTGCGGTCGGGCGGGCCAGTCCGGTCGCGGTGGCGACGTCGGCGAGCGACATCTGCCGGTGCGACTCGTCGAAGCATCGGAGCACGTCGAGCCCGCGCGCGAGTGACTCCACGAAGTCCGGTCCCGAGCCGCGTCCTGCCACGTGCAGCCCCTACGAGTCCGAGTCCGAGCCGGGATCGCCGAACATCGTCCCCCGGGCGCCGTGCGTGCTCTCGGACTGGTAGTCGGTGTACTGGTACGGGTTGTCGAGCACCTTGCTGCCCTCGGGCATCTCCGGGTGCATGCCGGCGTTCCAGGTCTCCTCGCCCATCTCCGAGGTCAGGTACGACACGGTCGCGTCGATGCTGCGCCGTACGCCGGGGGCGTCGAATCCGACCAGCTTCCCGGCGTCCTTCACGATCCGTCCGTCGACGATCACGGTGTGCACGTCGGCGCGCTGCGCCTGGAACGCGACATGGCCGTAGGGGTTGAGGATCGGGAACGAGACGGGGGAGTCGTCGTTCTTGAGCAGGACGACGTCGGCCTTCTTCCCGACTTCGAGACTTCCTAGATCGGAACGACCCAGGGCCCGCGCGCCACCGCGGGTCGCCCAGTCGACGACGTGCTCGGCCCGCAGCGACAGGGCGGTGACGGTGTCGCCCTTCACGTGCGCCTCGAGGTGCTCGCGCGAGCGGTCGGCGCCGAGCGTCGTCCGCATCGCCGAGAAGAGGTCGCCGCTCCACCACACGCTGGTGTCCATCGACAGCGAGACCGGGATGTCGTACTGCCGCACCTGCCAGGTCGGGGGATAGCCCTGGCCCGCGCTCTGCTCGGACTCCGTCGACACCGACACCGAGCCGCCGGACGCGGCGATCCGTTGGTAGGAGTCGGCGCTCAGGCTCGCGGAGTGGACGTAGATGTTCTCCGGGTTGGCGAAGCCGTGCTCGTGGATCAGCCGGATCCCGTCGTCGTTCGTCGCGCCCCAGACGCCGGCGTGCGTGGTCACCGCGAGCCCGAGGTCACGCGCGACCTCGAACGCCGCCTTCTCGGGGAACGCGGGGTCGCCGGTCACGTCGAACGCCAGCTGGAACCCCAGCATGTCGCCTGCGCCGGCGCGCCGGCGCTCGAAGAAGTCGCGGACGGCGGGGTCGGCGGTCCACTCCCAAGGCCCGGCCTGGATGTTGCCGTAGGCCAGGACGAACCGGCCCGGCACCGACTGCAGCGCGTCGACCGCCGCGTCCGCGTGGTCGACCGACTGCAGCCCGTGCGACCAGTCGACCGTCGTGGTGACGCCGGCCTCCAGCGACTCCCACGCCGAGAGCACGTTGCCGGCCGCGATGTCCTCCGGGCGGAAGGTCTTGCCGTGCTCGAGGTAGTACCAGACGAAGTACTGCGTGAGCGTCCAGTCCGCGCCGTACGCCCGCATGGCGGTCTGCCACATGTGCCGATGGGTGTCGATCATCCCCGGCATCACGATGCCGCCGGCCGCGTCGACCTCGCGCGTGCCCTCGGGGGTGTCGAGACTCGGGCCGACCGCCTCGATCTTGTCGCCGACGACCAGGACGTCGGCCTCCCGCAGGATCGTGTGGTGGTCGTCCATGGTCAGCACGGTGCCGCCGCGCAGGACGATCGAGTCGGTCATGGGTCCCTCCCTGGTGGTGCTGTTCTGGTGAGCGGTTTCGAGACGGGCCTGGCGGCCCTCCTCAACCATCGGCCTCGGGTGGTGCGCCACTTGCGTACGCATGTCCGCTTAGCGGTCACCCTCGACCCGACCGCGCGGGGTGTCAAGGGGTTGACGGCCTCTCTGAGCCTCGATTGACTGGCACGGACACCTGTCCGCTCTACTGAGAAGAGACGTCGTGCCCGACCGTCCGACCGGACCTCTCTCCGGGCTGCTGGTCGCGGACTTCTCGCGGGTGCTCGCCGGCCCCTACGCCACGATGCTGCTCGCCGACCTCGGCGCCGACGTGATCAAGGTCGAGGCACCGGTCGGCGACGACACCCGGGCCTGGCTCCCGCCGGTGCGCGACGGCATCTCGACGTACTACCTCGCCGTCAACCGCAACAAGCGCTCGGTCGTCCTCGACCTCAAGGACGACGTCGACGTCGTGCTCGCCCGAGAGCTGGCCGGCCGGGCCGACGTGATGATCGAGAACTTCAAGCCCGGCGGGCTCGACCGCTTCGGACTCGGCTACGACGACGTCGCAGCCGTCAACCCGGCGATCGTCTACGCCTCGATCAGCGGCTTCGGCACGACTGAGCAGGGCCGGGTGCTGCCGGGGTACGACCTGATCGTGCAGGCGATGTCGGGGTTGATGAGCCTGACCGGCTCTCCCGAAACGGAACCTTTCCGATCCGGGATCTCTGTCTTCGACGTGATGGCCGGGATGCACGCGAGCATCGGGATCCTCGCCGCCCTCAACGCCCGCGGCGACTCCGGCCACGGCCAGCACGTCGAGGTGAACCTGCTCTCCTCGGCCCTCTCCGGCATGGTCAACCAGACCAGCGCGTACGTCGCCGGCGGCGTCGTTCCGCAGCGGATGGGCAACAGTCACCCGAGCCTCTACCCCTACGAGCCGATCCCGTGCGCCGACGGCGACCTGATCATCACCTCGGGGAACGACGTGCAGTTCCGCAAGCTCTGCGAGGTGATCGGCGCGCCCAGGCTCGCCGACGACCCGCGGTTCACCCGGATGGCGGAACGCAACGCCCACCGCGACGACCTCCGCCCGCTGCTGATCGAGAGGCTGTCGAAGCGGACGAAGATGGAGTGGTTCCGCGACATCATCGCCGCCGGGGTGCCGTGCGGGCCGATCAACGACGTCTCCGGCGGGGTCGGCTTCGCGACGGAGATCGGGCTCGAGCCGGTCGTCGAGGTCGGCGAGGGTGACGCGATGGTGCCGTCGGTGCGCAACCCGATCACGTTCTCCGAGACGCCGGCCGACTACCGCTACCCACCACCGTCCCTGGATGAGCACGGCGCCGAGATCCGCGCGTGGCTGGGAGGAGGAGCATGAGCGACCTGGAGTTCCCCACCTCGCTGGGGACGTCGACGGCCGACGAGATCCGCCTGCTCGGGCAGAGCCTGACCGAGGACCTGATGGGGAAGGTCGGGTTCGGCGAGCTCGCCTTCTGGCTGGTCACCCTGCGGCGGCCGACGCCGAGCGAGGTGCGGGTGTTCGAGGCCGTGCTGGTCGCCCTGGCCGACCACGGCTTCACGCCGACCGCCATCGCGGCCCGGCTCACCTATCTGTCCGCGCCCGACTCGCTCCAGGGGGCACTGGCCGCCGGGCTGCTCGGAGGGGGCTCGCGGTTCCTGGGCGTCACCGAGGACTGCGGCCAGTTCCTGCACGGCGTACTCGAAGGACAAGCCGGCTTGCCTACCGACGAGGCGGGGTGGGACGCGCTGGCGCTGGCCGCCGTACGCCGGGAGCGCGAGTCCGGACGGTACGTCCCCGGCCTGGGCCACCCGGTGCACAAGGTCGAGGACCCCCGCACGCCGCGACTGATCGCGATCGCCGAGGAGGAAGGGCTGCACGGCCCGCACCTGCGCCTGTTCGAGGCGATCGGGCGGACGCATGAGCAGGTGCTCGGACGCAGGCTCCCCCTCAACGGCGCCGGGGTCTGCGGTGCCGCGCTCGCCGATCTCGGACTGCCCGTCGACCTGCTCCGCGGCTTCGCGCTCCTCGCCCGGGCGGCCGGCATCCTCGGGCAGATCGCCGAGGAAGCCCGGCGTCCGATCGGGATGGACGCCTATCTCGCCATCGACCGGAACGCCGTCTACGTCGACCCGACCGCCGAGACCCCGCCGGAGAAACAGGAGTAGCCATGGCGACTGTCGCCGCCGTCATCGCCTCGACCCACCACCCGTTCTACCTCAAGGCCACCACGAGCACCGGCGACGAACGACCGCCGTTCGCCGACGAGTGGCAGGCCAGGATCGAGACGTTCCGCGAGACCCTGACGCGCGCCGAGCCCGACGTCCTGGTGATGGTCGGCAGCGACCACTTCCACCAGCTGTGGCTCGACAACATGCCGCAGTTCCTGGTCGGCAAGGCGCCGTACTACGACGCCAACTGGTACAACGAGGAGCGCGAGTTCGGCCTGCCGCGGATGACGCTGGCGGGTGACGAGGAGCTCTCCCAGCACCTCCTGCGCGGCGGCCTCGACCGCGACTTCGACCTGGCGTTCAGCAACGAGCTGCGCATCGACCACAGCATCACCTGCCCGATCATCACGCTGCGGCCGGAGGCGGACCTGCCGATCGTGCCGATCTACACCAACATCTTCGCGCCGCCACTGCCGCAGCCGAAGCGGTTCGTCCAGCTGGGCAAGGCGATCCGCGAGATGGTCGAGTCATGGGAGAGCGACAAACGGGTCGCGATCATCGGCACCGGACATCTCTCGCTCGAGCTCGGCGGACCACGGCAGTTCGGGGAGCACGGGCCCGACCCGGAGTTCGACCGCAGGGCCGTCGAGTGGATCGCGAACGGCGATCTCGAGGGCTGCTGCGGCGAGGTGACCCTCGACAGCCTGCACCTGCCCGGCAACGCCACCCACGGCTTCATGGACTTCATGCTGATGATGGGCGTCGCAGGCGAGGGCGTGAAGGCCGACCACGTCGACACGCTCGACCTCTTCCACACGATGGAGGCGTACTTCACCTGGTACCCGGACGGGTCGAGTCCCGGCAGGGGTGGTTTCGAGACGGTCGCAGAGCGACCTCCTCAACCACCGGAGGAGGGGGAGCGACCTCCTCAACCACCGGAGGAGGGGGAGCGACCTCCTCAACCACCTGAGGAGGGGGAGCGACCTCCTCAACCACCGGAGGAGGGGGAGCGACCTCCTCAACCACCGGAGGAGGGGGAGCGGTCGTGAGCAAGTACCTGCTCGACAAGTTCCTCTACACCGTCGACCGCGACCCCGAGCTGGTCGAGCGCTACCGCTCCGATCCCGCCGGCACGGTCGCGTGGTGGGAGGACGAGATGGCGAACTCGATCCTCAACTGCCATTCCGGCGAGAAGTCAACCTGGCTTGTCCTTTCGGACGAAGAGCGCGACGTGCTCGTGCGGCAGGACCATGTGCGCCTCTTCGAGCTGGGCGCCCACCCGTTCCTGACACTGACGCTGTTCATCGCGATGTTCGAGCGCGACCACGGCCCGCTGGAGTACCAGATCGCCTACGGGGAGGCGCTGCAGCATCTCTCCCTTCCCTACCCGGACATCGCGACATGAAGGCAGCAGTCCTGCACACGCCGGGCCAGGCGCCGTCGCACGCCGAGCACCCGGCTCCCGTCGGCGGGTCCGGGATGACCGTCATCCGCGTGACGGCCGCACCCGTCGTACCGCTCGACCTGCTGTGCGCCTCGGGAACCTCGTACTTCGGCGTCCCGGCCACGCCCTACGTCCCGGGTGGCCAGGGCGTCGGCGTCGTCGAGTCGTCGGAGTCGGTCGAGGTCGGCTCGCGGGTCTGGTTCTTCGCGACCGCCGGGATGAGGCCGGGCGACGGGTCGATGGCCGAGCGCTGCGCGGTCCCCGACATCGACGTGGTCCCGGTCGAGGCAGGTGTTCCGGACGAGCTGGCCGCGGCACTGGGTCTCTCGGGGGTCGCTGCGTGGATGGCCCTGTCCTGGCGGGCCCGGCTGCAACCGGGCGAGCGGGTGCTCGTGCTCGGCGGCGGTGGAGCGGTCGGTCAGGCAGGGATCGGCGTGGCGCGGGTGCTCGGGGCCTCGACCGTGATCGCGATGGCGCGGCCGAGCTCAGTGGCGCGGGCATCGGCGGCGGGGGCGGATGTCGTCGTCCCGCTCGAGGGCGAGCTCGACCTGGTCGACAGCGCCCTGGCCGAGCACGGACCCTTCGACGTCGTGCTCGACCCGGTCTTCGGCGTCGCGTCCGAGGCAGCGTCCCGATCGTTGGCCGAGCACGGACGGCTCGTGAACCTGGGCGGCGCCGGCGGCGACCGGGCGACGTACTCCTCCGCGGTGCTCCGCAGCCGGACCGCCTCGGTGCTCGGCTACACGAACAACGCGCTCACCGCCGACCAGCGTCGCGAGGCGATCACGGCGGTCCTCGGGCACGCCGCGGCCGGCCGCATCCGGATGCAGTACGACGTGCACCCGCTCGCCGAGGTCGAGGACGTGTGGAGCCGGATCGCCACCGGCGGGGCCGGTACCAGGTCGGTGCTGGTGCCCTGACCTGCCGGCCCTCCCTCAGCTCTGGTCGGACAGCGCCAGGCGGGCGACGGCGCCGCCGTCGTACTGCCGGACCTCGAGGCACCGCAGCGAGCCCGACCCCAAGGACATCAGGGCGGCGACCTGGTCGACCGAGCCGAGCTGGAGCAGCGCCGCGCCGCCCTCAGACAGGTGCGTCTCGATCACCTCGAGGCATTCGCGGGCCACCGCCAAGCCGTCGTCACCTCCGTCGATCGCGAGGAGCGGGTCCTCGGGGAATCGACCGGTCTCACCGCTCACGACCCACGGCGGGTCGGCGATCACCAAGGGGAACCGCTCATCCGAGAGCACGGCCTCGGTGAGCCGACCACGTCGGACACTGACCCGGCCCTCCAGCCCCGCAGCGCGCGCGTTGGACCGGGCGAACTCGACCGCGGCCGGGTCGAGGTCGACGCACACGAGGCCCCGGCGCGTCCGTGCGACTGCGGCCAGTCCGATCTGCCCGGCGCCGCAGCAGAGCTCGAGCACGGGTCCCTCCGGCAGCTCGGTCAGCAGGTCGGCGGCCCACCGCGACTGGGCGACGGTCCACGCCCGCGGTCGGAGCACGCGGTCGTCGTGGGCGATGTCGAGCCCGTCGAAGTGGGCCGTGTCCACCATGAGGTCGGTCATCTCCGGTCGTCCGTGATCGCCTTGTGCGTGCCGTCACACCAAGGTTTCCGGGCCGAGCGGTCACATGCGCACAGGGCGACGACGGGACGCGTCACCGCATGCTCGGCACCGTCCGCATCGACCACGACGTCCGCGCCGCGGACGAGCACCGGTCCGCGCGGACATGCCTGGAGCCGCACCGCCCTGCTCATGACGCCGCCGCGTGGGTGCCGGGAGTGTCCATGGCCCCGAAGCGTGTGAGCAGCTCGACGCCGGACAACGCGTCGAGGTGGAGGGCGCAGATCACGCCGAACACGACCTCGCCGAGGAGGCCTGGGTCCTCACGCACCACGGATCCACAGATGTCGCGCGCGGCGACCTGCTCGTGGACCGCGTCGGCCTCGACGTGCTCGTCGAAGTACTCGGCCGCCGCGGACAGGCCGAGACGGTCGAGTCCGGCCGAGACCCGGCGTGACGGCACCGAGCTCGACGCCTCGAACGCCGCGAAGTGCCCGACTCCCGCCGCCACGAGCCGACGGTTCAGCGCGAACATCGACATCACGTTCGCCGACGCCAGCGAGATCGCCGAGACCTCGTCGACGTACGCGCCGTACGCCGGCTCCAGGCCGACGGCGGCGAGCGTCCGGGCGTACATGTCCTGGTGGAGGCGCGACGGGGTGCCGGCGCCGAACTCGTCGTACTGCAGCTCGGCGAGGGCGACCTTCGCCGCACCCTGCAGGCGCGGCACCAGGAACGCCTGGGGGTCGGACTCCTTGAGCTGCTGCACGCTGCGCTCGCGGAGGTAGTCGCGCATCTGGTCGGCCGTGGCGTCGCGACGGAGGTACGACGACAGGTGCGGCCCGTCGTCGTCCTGCACCAGCGCCAGCACGAGGTCACCCACGTCGCCGTCACGTGAGACCCCGGCGACGACGCGCTCGTCGGTCACCGCGCGGAGCTCGGCCTCGAAGCGGCTCTCGAGGGCCAGTCGCAGCTCGATGAGTCCGATGTCCCACTCCCGACTCGGGTCGACGCCCTCGAAACCGCGGAAGGAGAGCTCGTACGTCGTCCACAGGGCGAGCTGGGCATCGCGGTCGGTCAGCACGGAGCCACCACCGGCCGTGGCCGGCGCGGACGCCGTGCCACGACCCGACAGTGACTCGATGACGTGTGAGCTCACCGGACCACACGGGGTGGGGAGGTGCATCGGGCTTCTCCAGTCAGCCTCGGGACGACGGGTGGTGGACGGTCAGGCGACGACAGCCTTGACGGCCTTCTTCAGTGCGCTCGGCTGCGAAGGACGGCGCGGCGCCTTCTCGCGGGCCTTGATCATCTGCGCGCCGATCTCCTGGAGCTGGTTGCGGCCCAGGCCGGCGCGGACCTTCGGGAACCACTCCTGTTCCTCTTCCTCCATGTGGTGCTCCACGTTCTCGATCAGCACCGTGGTCTTCGCGGTGAACCGCTCGTCCTCCGGCTTCATCGTCGAGAGCTCGAGGACCAGGACGTCGGCGACGTGGTGCTCCTCGTACGACTCCAGCACGTCGTCCTCGAGCTCCGGCAGGAGCGCGCGGACGCGGGGGTACATGACCTCGTTCTCGATGTAGGTGTGGATCGTGAGCAGCTCGATGATCCGGTCGACGAGCTTGCCCTTCGTGGTGTGGGCGTTGTCGCCCGCCTTCTCGAAGGCTCGGAACGACTTGCGGATCAGCTGGTGCTCGTCCTTCAGCAGGACGATGGCGTCGGTCGACATGGGTCTGGCTCCTCGTGGTCTGGGTGACCGGTCCGTACCCGACACCGGGGCTCCCATGTGACACCTAAGGGTGGGTTGACCGATGGCATGCCGGTGCCGCGCAGCGGGTACGACGTACAGGCGGTCGGCACGCGGCCGGCATCGGGCGAGCGAGAGGGCAGAGCACGCAATGGTCGGTCCTCCGAGCAGCCGGTCCACCCTCCAGCTCGACGACGGAGTCCCGCTGGCCGAGGGACGGCACTCGGCCGCCATCTGGGTGCGCCGTGCCGCGCTGACGGTGCTGACGCTGGTGGTCGCCGCCGGCCTCACCAGCTATCTCGGTGTCCACACCGGCACCGTGGCGGCCAGTCACGACGAGTGGGGCCTGAGCCTGAGGTACCCGCAGGTGGCCCAGCCGGGGCTCGACGTCGTCTGGCAGGCGACGGTGACCCATCCCGGTGGTCTCGGCAAGGAGGTCACCCTGGCGATCAGCGGTGACTACCTCAACATCTTCGAGACGCAGGGCTTCCACCCGACGCCGAGCGACGAGACCCGCGACGGCCGGATGCTCTACCTGACCTTCACCGCACCGCCGGGCGACACGTTCGTCGTCGACTACGACACCTACGTCCAGCCGGCCAGCCAGGCCGGGAGTGCCGCGACCCTCGCCGTGGTCGACCCGCAGACCCTCGCGACGTTGACCTCCGTCGACTTCCGCACGCGGCTGATGCCGTGACCGCGCTACCTGACAAGGAGGGCTCGCCATGGAGATCGTGATCCGGGCGGCCGTGATGTTCCTCTTCCTGTGGGCCGTGACCCGGGCGGTGGGTCGCAGCACGCTGGGCGAGCTGAGCACGTTCGAGCTGCTGATGTACGTCACGCTGGGCGACCTCGTCCAGCAGTCGGTGACGCAGCAGGACTACTCGCTGACCTCGGGCGTGCTCACGATCTCGGTGTTCGCGCTGTTCACCACCGCCCTGTCGTGGACGCAGTGGCGCTTCCCCGGCACCCGGTCACTGATCAACGGCAAGCCGGTGGTGATCATCCGCGACGGCCGGATCCTGCCGTCGGCCGTGCGCCAGCAGCGTATGTCGACGTCCGACCTGATGGCGGCCGCCCGTCAGCAGGGCATTCGCGACCTGGGCGACGTCGACCTCGCCATCCTCGAGAACGACGGCAAGATCTCGTTCTTCACCGTGACCCAGGACTCCGAA
>Ga0268266_10003869_pt1 | contig 14600 bp, 9 predicted proteins | sample KBSS13metaG_FD_190356 | JGI IMG/M metagenome (GOLD analysis project Ga0268266, IMG submission 190356) | Switchgrass rhizosphere microbial communities from Kellogg Biological Station, Michigan, USA - KBS S1-3 metaG (SPAdes) (version 2) | ecosystem: Host-associated > Plants > Roots > Rhizosphere >...
ACGATCACGACGACAACAGCGATTGGACCACGGTCGCCTCGGATGTCGCGAACGCGACCGAGGATGTGAACGCGACCAGCGCCAACGTCGTGCCGAGCGAGAACACCGAAAATCAGTCGGTGTTCAAGACTGGGCCCGGCTCGGGCAAGCTGTTCTTCCTCGACCGCGCGACGAACTCGGTGTTCTCGCTCGTGCCCGAGGTCTCGCTGCAGAAGTTCAGCAACACGCCGCTGCTGTTCTCGGCGACGTTCGACAACAACGTGCTCGGCCTCGCGCTCGGCGCCGAGGTGCGCGTCGAGGTGATCGTCTCGTTCGGCAATCACGCGATCGGCGGCGAAGGCGTCGGCAACAACATCGACATCAACGGCAACGGCATCATCGATCCCGACGAGCACCGCGTGCGCAGCGTGTCGAACTTGTTCGATCGGCTCGTGCCGCAGACGCTCGCCGCGAACAGCTCGCTCGTGACGATGGACGCGATCGCCGACATCACGACGACCGGCACGGTCACGTTCTCGAACGCGAACATCAACCTGACGACCGGCATCGTGACCGCCAACTTCAACCCGGGCACCGACGGCGGCTCGATCACGAACTGCGCGCACGCGACCGGCAACGGCGTCGCCGATCCGGTTGGCTCGATGATCCTCACGCTCGTGCCGGGGCTCGACCTCACGGCATGCGACACCGAGACGATCCATCAGGTCGCGTGCACGCCCGGCACGCCGGGCTGCGGCTGGCACGACAACGACCTGTTCACGGCCTCGCAGGTCGCGTGGGGCAACACGCCGGCGCCGGGCAACATCTCGCAGACGCTCGTCGACAACTTCGACAGCGTGTTCTCGGCCCAGAACGATCTGATGGAGATCGGCATCCCGGGCACGGCGGGCTTCTCGATCATCTTCGACGACCCGAACGCGCTGATCACGTTCCTGCCGGCGTCGGGCACGCCGGGTCCGCTCACGGCCGACTTGCTCGATCCCGCGTCGAGCGCCGCGGGCGCGCTCGGCGGCGAGGTCGCGACGCTGCGGCTCAACATCGCGTTCGGCGATGCCGGCGTGATCAAGGGCACGACGGGTCTGCTGCTCGGCGACCTGCACGTGTGCAACCTCACCGGCACGCAGGCTCCGCTCGACAACCTGACGGTCCGCCAGGTCCAGGATCAGGCGAATTCGCTGCTCGGCGGCGGCACCGCGAGCGTGTCGGCGCAGGACATGTTCACCGTGACGAACGAGATCGACATGTCGTTCAACGGCGGCCCGGTGTCGACGTTCGCGCAGCAGAGCCTGGTCAACGGCAACTGCCAGTAGTCACGGCGCCGATTCGATCAACCGCGCGACCGTGCCGTTGGCGCCGGCGATGAAGATCGTCGAGCCCGATCCGGCGACCGACATGAACGTCGCCGTGACTCCGGGCGGCGGTGGAACCATCGTCCACAGCTGCGCGTGGTAGTGCAGGATCGTGCCGGTCGCACCGACGGCAAACACGTCGTCGTCGCTCGTGCCCCACAGGCCATTCAGATCGACGGTCGTCGGCACGTCCATCGGCTCGGACCAGCTCGTGCCGTCGTAGTGGCGGATCTGCCCGGCGAGACCGGCCGCAAACACGTCGCTCGCCGAGGTTCCCCAGATCGCGTTCCAGGTCTCGCCCGGGCCGAACAGCGCGTCGGCCGTTCCGCCGCTGACGGTGTACAGCTGATCCCCGGCCGCAAAGATCGTCCCGTCGTCACTGACCCAGATCGCGTTTTCGCTGGCCGTGTTCGGGAAGCTCGCGCCGGCGGTCCACGTTCCGTTCGCGCCCGAGATCACGCTCTCGCCGATCGCGTATTCCATCGTGCTCGTACCAGTCACCCCGAACAGCGAGCTCGAGCTCGGGTTCGTCTGGGGCGACCACGCAGAGCCGTCCCAGTGGTCGATCGACACGCCCGTCACGCCGCCGCCGACGGCGTACGCGTCGTCGCTCGCGCGCGCCCACACGCCGTGCCACCCACCGTTGCTCGTATCCTTCGTCCAGCTCACGCCGTCGTAGCGGTCGAGCCCCGCGTTGCTCGCGGCGAACAGCGCGCTCGGCGATGCCGCCCAGATGCTCTGGAAGTCGTCGGTGGGCGTGCCGACGAGCGCCGTCGACCACGCGGCGCCCGTGTAGTGGACGATCTGCGAGCCCGCGGCCGCGAACACGTCGGCGGGCCCGCTGCCGGAGATCGAGCTCGCGCTCGCCGGCGAGATCAGCGGCACCCACAGGCCGGTTCCGTCGCTGTGCAGGATGCCGACCGACGTCACGGTTTCGAACACGTCGGTCGCGCTCGAGCCCCAGATCGACTGGATCGCGCTCGTCGACGAGCCTTGCGGCGTCCACGTCGAGCCGTCGGTCGAGTGATAGATGCCCGCCGCGCCGCCGACGTAGATGTCGTTCGGGCCGCTGCCCCACACTGCATCGAGCGTCGCCGCGCCCACGGTCGAGGCGGTCCACGACGAGCCGTTGTAGTGGATGACGGTGCCGGTGGTGCCGGCGCCGCCGACCGCGTAGACGTTGGTCGCGCTCGTGCCCCACACCGCGCGCAGCGTCGTCGTGGTCATCGTGTTCGGCAGCTGCGTCCACGTGCCGCTCGCGAAGCGCTCGACGTCGCCCGATAGCCCGACCGCAAACGCCGAGTCGTCGCCGTCGGCCCACACGCCGTGCATCAGCATCGACGTCGTGCTCGCGACCCAGGTGCCACCGGACTGATGGAACACGCTCTCGTTGCTCGCCATCGCGAACAGGTGCGCCGAGCTCGTCCCGCTGATGCTGGCGACCGTGGCGCCGCCCGTGAGCGGCGTGAACGTCGCGTCGGGCTCCCAGTGCGCCCCGTCGTAGTGAAGGAGCTCGCCGCTGCCGCCGGCTGCCCACGCATCGCCCGAGCCGGCGGCGTAGACCACAGTGTAGGTGTCGCCGGGCACCGTCATCGGATTCCAGCCGACCGAGCGACAGCCCTCGATGTCGGGCGAGCACATCTGGCACGCGTTATCGACGCAGATTCCGTCGGGAACCACGTCGGTGCGGCACGGCGCCGCTTCCGGCTTGCCGTCGCACGCGTTGACCTCGAGCGGGTTGGCGCAGTACGTCGGCGGGTTTGCGCAGGCCAGCTCCTGGGGGCAGACCCAGGTCGCGCCGCCGCTCTCGCAGTCGTGCGATTTCGGACCGAAACAGCCGGCCCACATCACGACGAGCCCGATTGCTGCGTATCGCTGCATGCCCGGGCGCGATGATAACATCGTGGCTCTGCGTCGATGATCGGTTCGATCCTTCACGGTCGTTGGCGGATCCTCGCGGAGCTCGGTCGCGGCGGAATGGGCGAGGTGTGGCTCGCCGAGCACCTCGAGCTCGGGCGCAAGGAGGCGCTGAAGATCCTGAAGCCACAGGCGGCCAAAGATCCGCAGTTCGTCTCACGTTTCCGTCGAGAAGCGCGCGCCGTGAATCGCTTGCGGCACCCGAACATCGTCGCCCTGCATGATTTCGGTCAGCTGCCTGACGAACGTTTTTACATCGCGATGGAGTACGCGGAGGGCCCGACGCTGTTCGAGCTGCTTCGCGTCGGGCCGCAGTTCACGGTGCCGCGGGCGCTGCACGTGCTCGCCCAGCTCGCGTATGCGCTGCACCACGCGCACTCGCGCTCGGTCCTGCATCGCGATCTCAAGCCGGCGAACCTCATGCTCGTCGCGCCCGACGAGACGCTCAAGGTCCTCGACTTCGGCATGGCGAAGATCATCGCGGACACGTCGGAGAGCATCGCGCTGTCGAGCGGCAACATCATCTGGGGCACGGCGAAGTACATGTCGCCCGAGCGCGTGACCGGCACCGCCAACGATCCGCGCACCGATCTCTACGCGATCGGCTGCCTCGCGTGCGAGATCCTCACGGGCGCGCCGCCGTTCACCGGCACGCCGAACGCGATCATCGACGCGCACCTCGGCTCGCCGCCGCCGGTACCGAGTGTCCGGCGGCCGGACGTTCCACGCGAGCTCGATACCGTCGTGCTGCGCTTGCTCGAGAAGAAGCCCGAGGATCGCTACGCGTCGGCGGCCGAGGTGTTTGCGGCACTGCGCCGCGTGCCGGGCTATCCCGCGCCTCGTCCCGAGCCGCGCCGCCGCTACGTTCCCGTCGACCGCAGCCCCGAGGAGCTCGTCACCGGTCAGCTCGACGCCAAATACGGCAACATGCGTGGCGCGCTGCGCGAGGTGGCCGAAGTGCTGCTCGATCTCGGCGCCGACGATACGCGCTTGCTCGGCCGGCTCGCCGCGTTTCGCGATCACGAGCGCTCGCTCGCCCGGCTCGAGGCCGCGCAGGATGCGCTCGAGCACGAAGCGGCCGCGGTGCGCGAGACCGCCGGCGATCGCGAGGCCTCGCTCCGGTTCGCGCTCGGCGAGCTGCGCTTCGTCGCGTCGGATAACGCCGAAGACCGCGCGCGCGCGGCCGAGCTCGAGGAGCGGCTGCAATCGGCGATCGCCGACGGCGATCGCGCCAAGGTGCTCGATGAAGGGATCTCGCGCGTGGCGTCGCTGCGCGCCGAGAACCTCGACAAGCTGCGCATCGCCTACGACGCGCTGCTCGGCGTCGTCGACGAGATCCTGCCCGAGTTCGAGGCCGACCCGGCGCTCGCAGGGCTGGTCGAGCGCCTCAACATGGTGCGCGCCCGGCGACAGTAGCTACGTCACGAGCTCGCCCACCACGAAGTCGGCTGCGACCTTGCCGTTCGCGCGATGGACCGCGATCACGAGCACGAGATGGTAGTCACCTTCGAGCTCGACCTGGATGAACCGATGCGTCGGTGCGGCGTCGCCGATCGCCTGCTGGTAACTCTTCAGGGCCTCGTGGAGGTCTTTCGGCGCGATCTCCTGGAGCTCGCTCGCGCTGGGGATGAGCTCGATCAGCGGCGTGTCGGCGGCCAGGCACGTGCGGATCTTCGTCAGATCCGTTGCCGACGCTGCGGCCAGCTTGTCGCGACAGTCTGCGCTCTTGCCCAGCGCGGTTCCGCTCTGCCAGTACGGGACGTCGACCGCGGCTGCGAGCTTGTCGGCGTCGTTGGCCGCAACCGCGGCCAGCCACGCCTTTGCTGCAGTCATTGCCTCGTCGGCAGTTGGCTTGCCCGGCGCTGTTGTCGACGCGCCCATTCCGATCAGCGCGACGAGCTGGCCTCGCAGATCCGACAGCAGGCCCTGCAGCGTCTCGACCGTGACGTTCTCCGGCGTATCGCACCACGCGCTGGCGCCATCGAACAGCTGAAACACCGCGCTGCGCTGGCTCGAGAACACCTGCGGATCGACGCCGTCGGGCGCGTTGATCTGCATCAGCTTCGCTACCGCCTTGTCGAGCGGGTCGAACAGCTTGCACACGTCTGTGCTCGTTTTCGCAGCTCTTGCCTGGGTGAGCGCCGTCCGCAATGCACTCGCGACACCATCGACGCGAGCTTGTTCGTCGGCGGCGCGCGCGGGCTGGTTCGGCAGCTCGAGCTTGTCGTCGAACGGCGCCGACGCGCTGCCGGCTACGACCGCGCTCCCCGCGCTTCCGCTCGGCGTTACGGCTGCGCTGCCCGACGTGCTCGCGCCGTTCGGCTTCTTGCAGCCGAGCAGTGCGACGATGCTAACGGCGAGCGTCGTGTAGCGCATGAAATGCCCCATCGCGCAGTATCATCGCTCGAAGTGACGATGAAACACCTCGGTTGGGTGCTGGGATTGCTCGCGCTGGCGTCGTCGCCGGCGCGCGCCGACAAGCCATGCGTCGACGGCGGCGACCGCGCCGAGAACGCGGCGGTGTCGACGACGGCCGCGACGTTCTGCTTCGACAAGGGGTCGTGCTACTCGGCGGATCTCGCGACCGGCCACATCACGGTCGGCAAGCCGGCGCCGAGCGAGCTCCCCGTGCTCGCGGAGGCGCCGGACGCGCCGAAGCTGACAGACGGCGAGTCCGACATCACCGTGTGTCGCCACGATGGCACCCAGTGCAAGAAGCTCGCGACGAAACACGAGATCGATCCCGGCATCGGCTTCGTGTCGGCGGTCAACGCCAGCGGCACGCTCGCCGCGATCGGCGTGCAGGGCGAGCCGTTCTTCGTCGACGTGTTCGACGTCGCATCGGGCAAGCGCACGACGTTCAAGCTTCCGTCGGGCGGCGGCTTGTGCGGAACTCTCGCGTTCGCCGGTGACACGCTCGACGCCTCGCGGAGCGAGTGCGGAACGAACACCGGCAAGGAATGGCTGGCGAGCAAGAGCGGCAAGGTGCTCGCTCGGATCGGCGGCGCATCGCCGATCATGACCGGCGGCCCGCCGGTGCACGTCACCGACGACGTGTGGGCGTTCGCGCCCGACACCGGCAGCGTCGTGGTTCTGCAAGACGTGGTCACCGGCAAGGTGATGAAGCGGGTCGCGATCGGCAAGGCAGACCCGAATAGCCTGGCGACGCTCGTCGGTAACAGCACACATCTCGTGCTCGTGTACGGCGGCGCGCGTGCAGGCGATCTCGCGGTGATCGACGTCGCGACTGGTAAGGTCACGAGTTTCCCCGCGAACCGCTGTCACTAGGCGCGTGTTACCATTCGAGCGTGATCGGCCAGCTCGTGGACGGGCACGAGATCGTCCGCACGCTTGGCACCGGCGGAATGGGCGCGGTCTACCTGGCCCGCTCGGTGTCGACCGGCGCCCTGCGCGCGCTGAAGATCGTGCGCACCGATCGCGACACCGGCCCGCAGTCGACGGGTCGGTTCCGGCGCGAAGTTCTCGCGCTCGGCAAGCTGCGCCATCCGGCGATCGTGCAGATGCTCGACGCCGGCCGGCTCGAGTCGGGCGCGATCTACTACAGCATGGAGTACGTCCACGGCCTCGATCTGCAGGCCGCGGTCGAGGCGCGCGGGCCGTTCGAGGTCGTCGATGCGCTCGCCGTGCTGGCGCGCGTCGCGTCGGCGCTCGCGTTCGCGCACGCGCAGGGCGTGATCCACCGCGATCTCAAGCCGGCCAACGTGCTGCTCCAGGACGGCGATCCCGCCGCCGCGAAGATCATCGACTTCGGCCTCGCCAAGCTCGCCACCGACGAAGGCCTCACGCGGCTCACCGACGATCAGCAAGTGCTGGGCTCGCCGCTGTACTGGGCGCCCGAGCAAAGCGCGACGGCGGCGGTCGGCCCGCCGGCCGACGTCTACGCGCTCGCCGGGCTCGCGTACTTCACGCTGTCGGGCACGCCGGTGTTCACCGCGCGTCCGGCCGTGATCATGGTGTACGCGCACCTTCACGAGGCGCCGGAGCCGCTGTCGAAGCGCTGCCCCGATCTCGTGATCCCGCGGGCGCTCGACGAGATCATCCTCGCGTGCGCCGCGAAGAAGCCGCAGGATCGGCCGACCGCCGCGCAGGTCGCCGCCGAGCTCGGCGCGCTGCTCGAGATGCCGGCGATGCTCGCGGCGCGCGGCGGAGCGCGCGAGCGCGCGCGCGCGAAGCGGCCGTCGGATCTGTTCGCCGCGGCGAGCGCGAGCGACCTCGCGCAGGCGTTGACCGCACAGATCCGCCAGGTCGTGATCGAGCTCGCGCACGTGCTCGGCATCTCGGTCGAGCACGTCGAACAGCTGCAAGCCGAGCTCGAGGGTCACGAGCTCGATCTGGCCATGATGTCGTCGGAATCGTCGCCCGCAGCCGGACTGCCGCAGGTCCGCGCGACCGTCGAGCGTCTGCACGGCACCCTCGAGGGCGCGTTTCGCGAGCTCACCGACGCCGTGCTCGCCCATCGCGGCGATGCACCGGCCGAAACCACCGCGCTCTACGTCGAGCTCGACGGGCTGTTCGCGAGGTATCGGACGCGATGAAACCGCAATCGAGCTCCTCCTCCGACGTGCACGTGCTCGTGTCACGTGCACGTGCTCGTGCACGATCCTGCGAGCTGAAGCCGCTCTGCTCGTTTTTGCGACAAGTCGATCTGATCGAGATCGGATGGCACGATCGGCAAGCGCAGCGCGCGTACGTCGCACAACCATTCGATCGTTTCTGTCGCTTCGATGCACGTGCACGTGCACGTGCACGTGACACGAGCACGTGCACGATTCGGGGGACGCGATGACGAACATCGATCGCACCGTCATCGATCCGGGGCGCCCCGGCAGCGAAGAGGGCCCGAAGCTCCAGCTCGCGCCCGGCCTGCGGATCAAGCAGTACGAGCTCATCCGCGAGCTCGGCCGCGGCGGCATGGGCCAGGTCTATCTCGCGCGCGACATGCGGCTCGGCCGGCGCGTCGCGATGAAGTTCCTCGGCTCGAGCTCGCAGAAGTTCACCGAGCGGTTCATCGTCGAGGCGCGTGCGACCGCGCGATGCGGGCACGAGAACATCGTCGTGATCCACGACGTCGAGGTCCACCGCGGCCTGCCGTACATGGTGCTCGAGTACGTCGAGGGCACGTCGCTCGCCAAGGTCATGGCCAATCGGCGCGTGCCGGCGGCGCGCACCGTCGAGCTCGTCGTGCCGGTCGTCAAGGCGCTCGCTCGCGCGCACGCGGCGAACATCGTGCACCGCGATCTCAAGCCCGAGAACATCGTGGTCACGCTCGCCGGCACGGTCAAAGTGCTCGACTTCGGCATCGCGACGCTGTTCGCCGCGTCGACGAAGCAGCCGCGCGAGTCGAGCCCGAACGAGTCCAACTCGGGGCGCATGGCATCGATCGCCGGCACGCTGCCGTACATGTCGCCCGAGCAGCTCGGCATGGACGATGTCGATCACCGCAGCGACATCTGGGCGCTCGGCATCATCATGTTCGAGATGCTCGCGGCGAAGCATCCGCTCGACCCGGTCACGCAGGGCCGGCTGTTCGGTGCGGCCGCCGAGCTCGACGAGCCGATGCCGTCGCTCGGCGACATCGTGCAGGGCCTTCCGGATCGGCTCGTGAGCGTGGTCGCGCGCTGCCTCGCGAAACGCAAGTCCGAGCGCTACGCGACCGCGAACGAGCTGCTCGCCGAGCTCGAGCCGCTGCTGCCGTCGCGCGCCGGTCGCCGGCTGGTCGCCGACGAGAGCCCGTATCCCGGCCTCAACGCGTTTCAGGAGAGCGACGCCGATCGCTTTTTCGGCCGCTCGGCCGACGTCGCGAGCACCGCGCTCCGGTTGCGCGAGCAGCCGCTCGTCGCGGTCGTCGGCCCGTCGGGCGTCGGCAAGTCGTCGTTCGTGCGCGCAGGCGTGGTGCCGGCGCTCAAGGCGTCGGGCGAGCCGTGGGAAGTGCTGATCGTGCGGCCGGGCCGCAACCCGCTCGCCGCGCTCGCGACGATCCTCGAGCAAGCGCGCGATCCACGCGACAGCGATCCCGGGCTGCCGATCGGCGCCGATCTCGCGGCGCAGCTGCGCGCGGAGCCGGGCACGTTCGGCGCTCGCTTGCGCGCGGGTGCGTTGCGTCGGCGCTCGCAGATCCTGCTGTTCGTCGACCAGCACGAGGAGCTGTACACGCTCGTCCACGATCTGCACGAGCGGCTCGCGTTCACCGCGTGCCTCACCGGCGCCGCCGACGACGCCTCGGGCCCCTTGCGCGTCGTCGTCTCGATGCGCTCGGACTTCATCGATCGCGCGGCCGAAGATCGGCGGTTCGTCGACGAGCTCGCGCGCGGCATCGTGTTCCTGCAGCCGCCGACGCGCGCCGGCCTCGAAGAAGCGCTCGTGCAGCCGCTCGAGATGCTGGGCTACGGCTTCGAGCCGGGCGTCGCGGCCGCGATGCTCGACACGCTCGGCGCGACGCCGGGCCCGCTGCCGCTCCTGCAGTTCACCGCGGCGAAGCTGTGGGAGAACCGCGATCGCGCGCGCCGCGTGCTCACGCACGCGAGCTACCTCGCGATGGGCGGCGTCGCCGGTGCGCTCGCGACGCACGCCGACGAGGTGCTCGCGCAGTTCGCGGCGCCGGATCAAAAGCTCGTGCGCGCGATCTTCATGCGCCTGGTCACGCCCGAGCGCACGCGCCAGATCGTCGACGCCAGCGAGCTGCGCGAGCTGTCACCCGACGTCGATCGCATCATCGGCTCGCTCGTCGCGTCGCGGCTCGTGGTCGTGCACACGCGCGGCGAAGGCGAGGGCGCGCCGGCGATCGAGCTCGTGCACGAGTCGCTGATCAAGAGCTGGCCGACGCTGCTGCGCTGGCTCGACGAGAGCCACGAGGACGTCGCGTTCATCGCGCAGCTCCGCGCCGCCGCGAAGCAATGGGATCAAAAGGGCCGGCACGAGGGCCTGCTGTGGCGTAACGAGGCGATGGAAGAAGCACGGCTCTGGCGCAGCCGCGGCAAGCGCGAGCTGCCGGCGCGCGAGCAGGACTTTCTCGATGCCGTGCTCGATCTCGCGGCGCGCGGTGCGCGGCGCAAGCGGCGCACGATCGTCGGCGCGTTCGTGTTCCTCGTCGCGCTGGTCGCGGCAGCCGGCGTGGCGCTGCTCAGGATCAACAAGGCCGAGCACGAGGCGATCACGGCGCAGCAAAACGCCGTGAGCGAGCAGCAGAAGGCCGAAGCCGCCGAGCACTCGGCGAAAGACGAATCGAAGAAGCTCGCCGAGTCGCTCAACGCGATCAAGGAAGCCGACGCGCGGCGCGATGCCGCCGAGGCAGCTCAGAAGCAGGCCGACGCCGACGCGGCGAAGGCGCAGCAGCTAGCCGACACCGAGGCGAAGCAAACCGCGGTCGCCGAGGCCGCGCGCGCGAAGGCCGACAAGCGCGCCGAAGACGAGAAGGCCAAGCGCGCCGCGATGCTGAAGCAGCAGCAAGACGAGCAGAAGCGCAGATCTGGTCAGATCACGAACTCGTTGAAATAGCGCTACCAGACCTCGCAGCGCGACGCGGGCGCGAGCGGCGCACCGGCCTTGCATTCGAACGCCGCGGCGAACGCCGGCAGGTTCGCGACCGAGCCGTCGACGCGCCATCGCCGTGCCGAGTGCACGTCGGTCTGCGCCTGGATCCGGGCCGCCTCCGGCCGGACGTTCGTGCACCACGCTTGTGCGAACGCGATGAAGAACTGCTGCTCCTCGGAGAACCCGGCGTAGCTCTGCGCGGGGCGGCCGCGGCGGTCCGCTTCGAACGCCGCGAGCGCGAGCTTGAGCCCGCCGTTGTCGGCGATGTTCTCGCCGAGCGTGGCGCCGCCGTCGAGGTGGACGTCCCCGACCGCGTACCCACTGTACTGCGAGCGCACGCACGCGGCCTTCTGCGCGTAGGCGGCACCCGCGGTCGCGCTCCACCAGTTACGCACGTTGCCGTCGCCATCGTAGCGGCTGCCCTGATCGTCGAAACCGTGCGTGAGCTCGTGGCCGATGACGAACCCGATGCCGCTGTAGTTCGCCGCGGCCGGTGCATCAGGCGCGAAGAACGGCCGCTGCAGGATCCCCGCCGGGAAGCTCATCGTGTTGAGCGACGCGCTGTAGCTCGCGTCGACGGTTTGCGCGGAGCTCGGCATCTCCGTGCGGTCTACCGGCTTGCCGATCTTCGCGAGCTGGCGCTTCGACTCGTACGCGACGCCGGCGAGATAATTCGCGAGCGGCGTGTGGCGATCGATCGCGAGCCCGCTGTAGTCGCGCCAGGTCGCCGGATAGCCGATCAGATTGGCGATCTTGCGCAGCTTCGCGCGCGCGGCGGCCTTTGTCGGCTCGTCCATCCACGCGAGTGCGGAGAGATTCGCCTCGAACGCGTGCTCGATGCGCTCGACCATGTCGACGCCGCGTGCTTTCGCCTCGGGACTGAACGCGCGGATCACATACGAGTGCGCGAGCGCTTCCGGCATCACCTGGTTCGTCGCGTCGATGCACGTTCGCCAGTGCTCGGGCGCCTGCTGGAGCCCGATCGCCTGCTTCAGGAACGCGTACCGGCGCGCGACGAAGCCCTTGCCCATCAGCCACACGCTCGGCGCCGTCGCGAACCAGCGCAGGTAGGGCTTGAGCTGCGCGATCTTCTCCGGCCGCACGACCTCGTCCATCTTTCGAAAGAAGTCGGGCGCGATGACGTTGATCGCCTGGACATCGGGTACGCCGAGCGCGGCGAAGTACGTGTCCCAGTCGAAGCTCGGCGCGAGCGCACGGAGGCCGGCGCGGTCGAGCCGGTGATGGGTCTGGATCGGATCGCGGCGCGCCGCGCGGTCGAGCCACGCAGCCGCGAGCTGCTTTTCGATCGCGAACGCGGTCGCGCTGTCGGCCTCGGCCTGCGCCCGTGGCTCGCCGAGCAGCGCGAACACGTCGGTGACATACGCGTTGTGCAGGTCTCGCAGCTCGCGGCGCCCGTCGCCGTCCTCGAGAAAGTAGTCGCGGTCGGGCAGCCCCAGGCCCGCCTCGTCTGCCTCGCCGATCATCTGCGTCGCATCGTCGCGGTCGTGGGCCGAGTAGAAATTGAACAGCGGTGCGTCGCCGCCGTCGTAGATCTCGAGGTGCATGGTCGCGACCACGCGCGCGAGGTCGGTCGGTGTCGCGATCGCATCGATCTTGGCGAGCTCCGCGCGCAGCGTCTCGAGCGACGATGTCTCGAGCGCCGAGTCGTCGAGGCACGAGGCGTAAAAGTCGCCGAGCTTGGTCGCGAACGGGTTGGCGGCGTCGCCCTTGCCGTGCGCGGCATCGTCGAGGATCTGGCGGAGCAGCGTCTCGCCCTGGTCCAGGTCGCGCATGAAGCTCGTGTCCCACATCGTGCGATCCGCCGGGATCGGCGTGCTGTTCAGCCAGCCGCCGCAGGCGAACTGATAGAGCGAGTCGCACGGGTTCGCCGTGCGATCGAGCCAGGCCTGCGTGAACGGCGGCTGCGACGGCGGCGGCGTGGGAGTGGCGGCAGGTGCGCCGCACGCGGCGAGACACGACAACGCGAAGACAACACGCATCATCAGGAGATGCCCGCGATGGCGGCGCGGTGGACTACCAGCGGCCCGAAACCACGAGCCCGACGCTGTCGGCGCCGACGGCGGGCGTGACGAGCCGCGGCTGGTTGAGCACGACGAGCGCGACGCCCGACGCGATCAGCGCGCCGCCGACCGCGAACGCGCTGTAGCCGAGCGTGCGGAACAGCTTGCCGTGATCGAGATCGGTCGCGTACTGGCTCGGCAGCGGTGCGGGCGGGCAGCCGACCTTGCAACTCGCGCTGACGCCGGCGTCGTAGCTGTTGAACGCCGAGCTCGCGGCGAGCATGAACGGCAGGCCCGCGAGCGCGACCACGCCGCCCGCTCCGATCACGGTCCACGGCACCCACCGCGGATAGCGCCGCGCGAGCACGCGATGATCGACTGCATGCAGCTCGATCACGACGGTCACGTGTTCGCCGGCGTTGACGTGCACGGGCCGCGTCTCGGTCTGGTAGCCCGGCTTCTCGGCGACGATCTGATGATCGCCGGTGAGCACGTGGCGATTCACGGTGCCTGTCGGTAGCGGCTGGCCGTCGAGCGTGATCTTGGCGTCTTGCTTGGGCGAGATCGTGAGGTCGGCGATCCGGCCCGCGAGCAGCTTCTGGTACGAAAGGCCCTGTTTGTAAAGATCGTTGCCGAGCGGCGGCTCGCCGTAGCGCAGCGCCGCTTCGAGATCGTCGTAGGCCTCGACGGGACGGTCGAGGTTGATGAGACAGACCGCGGCGTTGTAGCGGATCGCGGGGTGGTCCCAGATCTGGAGCGCCTGAACGTACTTCGCGAGCGCGTCCTTGAACTGGTCCTGTGCGAAGAACGCGTTCCCTTCCTTATATAGAGCGAGCGCGGCGTCCTGTTTGTCGGCCGGAACGCCGACTTCCCACGGTTTGTCCTCGGCGAACGCCGCGTGACTCCCCAGGATCAGCGCGAGCACGAACAAAGCGCGCATCGTCGTCATGGTACCCAAAGATCGCGGCGCATTGTCGCAGCGCGGATCCCGCGATGACCAGCATCCCATCGGTTGACAGCGCAAGGCGCCGAGCCTATAAGCACCGCGCGCCAAGCCCTGCATTCTCGATAGGTTGCCATGCATCAGGCCCTTGCCACGCTAGCCGCGGGACATCCGCTGATCGACATCGACTACACGGTCTTTGTCCAGTTCGCGGTGTTCTTGATCTTGTTCGCGATTTCGAACGCGCTGCTCTTCCAGCCCTACCTGCGGCTCCGCCAGCGCCGCAAGGACGGGATCGAAGGCGCGCGCGCCGAAGCCGAGCGCATGTCGGCGCAAGCCGACGCCAAGCTCGCCGACTACGAGAAGCAGCTGGCGCGCGCGCGCGCGAACGCCAACGACGAGGGCCGTAAGGTCCGCACCGAAGCCGCCGCGCACGAGAAGCAGGTGACCGACGCGTCGCGCGCCGAAGCCCAGAAGGCGATCGACGAGGCGACCGCGAAGATGCGCGCCGAGACCGACGCCGCGCGGCTGTCGCTGCTGCCGCAGGCCAACACGCTCGCGAAGCAGCTCGCCACCAAGCTGCTCGGCCGGGAGGTCGCATGAAGCGGATCATTCTCGCGGCGGTGCTCGTGTCCGGCGTGCACGTCGCGTACGCGCAGCCCGACGAGCCCAAGACCGAATCCGTCGTCGACAACGCCGAGGGCAAGACCGAGCCCGTCGATCCGGATCCGACGCAGCACTTCAACTACACGGACGTCCACTACAGCGGCCAGGACGAATACGGCGGCAAGTACGGCGACGGCACCGAGACGAACAAGC
>Ga0268266_10003870_pt1 | contig 14596 bp, 10 predicted proteins | sample KBSS13metaG_FD_190356 | JGI IMG/M metagenome (GOLD analysis project Ga0268266, IMG submission 190356) | Switchgrass rhizosphere microbial communities from Kellogg Biological Station, Michigan, USA - KBS S1-3 metaG (SPAdes) (version 2) | ecosystem: Host-associated > Plants > Roots > Rhizosphere...
CGGGTCCGTGTTGCTGGCGTCGGTGCCACCGGCCAGCATGTACATCAATCCGACTTTTCCTGAGACCGGTGCCTGATGCTTCAGATAAGCATCGACCCACTCACCGGCATTCTTGTCCCAGCACATCGGATCCGGGCCCGGCGTCTGCGGATTATCAGGCATACACGTGAAGCCATTGGTCCCCTTGCGCAGAACGCGCATCCCCCCTTTAGAGTCGGGAGCGACGATGGTGGCGTTCTCGGCGACTTTCCTCGGCGCAGCCTTCATGGCACTCGCGATCAACTCCTCCTCCGTAGGGGTTGATTTGCCGCTCCCGGAATGCTGCATCGCAGCCGGCGGCGGGTCTGCCGCCCAGACTGATGCGCCTGAGCCAAAGATTGCGGCGATGGCGCAAACCCAACGAATGGATCTCATGGAAGCCCCCTCCCCAATCGATCTCCAGCGTGGCGTATCAGACTCCTTTCCTGCCATTACCGCAACTAGGGTCGCGCGAAATGCGCTCGAACTCGATACCGGCCGCACGAGTCCGGTGACCCGACACCGCCGAGGCAGATTCAACTGGCCATGAGGTAACTGCGCTGCTCGAGAGCCGGGAGCTGCAAGAACGCGTTCACGAATCGTTCCGCGCTCAGCGGCCGTGATAAATAGAAACCCTGGCCCTCATGGCAGCCTCGATCGAGCAGCCAATCGAGCTGACTGCGTCGCTCGATGCCCTCCCCTGTTACGGTCATACGCAGGTTGGCTGCGAGTGACAGTATCGCTTGGGCGACAGCCGCATCGGAGGGCGATTGATCCACGTGCCGAACGAAGGACTTGTCGATCTTGATCTTGTGCAAAGGGAAGCGCGTGAGGTAAGCGAGAGATGAGTAACCCGTGCCGAAGTCATCCAACGCCAACAGGCAACCGATACTGCGCAAGCGGTCGAGCGCCTGACGGACCCGAACGGAGTCTTGCACCAGGAGTGACTCGGTTATCTCAATTTCGACCAGGGAGGGGGAAATGCCGGCGAGCTGCGCCTCCCGCTCGAGAATGCGAGCCGGATCCCCATGAAGAAACTCTTTACCGGAGATGTTGATTGCGAGCGGCAACCCAATGTCCCTATCGCGCCAGGTGCGCAATTGACGGCAGACGGAGTGAATCATCAGCTCGCCCATTTCGATAATGAGTCCGCTTTCCTCGGCGACGGGAATGAATTCGGATGGGGAGACCACGCCGAGCTCTTCGTCGTGCCATCGAGCCAGGACTTCGGCGCCCACCATTTGCTGATCCGAGAGGCGGTACTTGGGCTGAAACTCGTACGTCAGCGCCTGCATCTGCAATGCGCGTCGCAGACGAGCTTCGGTGCGCACAAACTTGGCCATCCTGGAGCTCATGACAGGTTCATAGACGACCACCGCGCCTGCCGCCGCCGATTTGGCCTGGTACATTGCCGTATCCGCGTGCTTCAAGACCGCTGCTGCGGTATCTCCGTCGCGCGGGAAGCTCGCGAGGCCTACGCTCGGGATGGATGGCAACTCCAGTCGCTGATATGCAATCGGCGCGGCCAGGAGCGCCTGGCAGGCTTTTGCGACCTCCAATCCCACCACCGTGGCGGCGGCATGGCGTAACAGAACAACGAATTCGTCACCGCCAAAACGCGACAGCAAGACATCGACCGCTTGGCGGCGGAAGCATTCGAGTCCGTCGTTGAGCTTTTCAGCCACAATTCGCAGCACGTCATCACCGACAGCATGACCGAACGTATCGTTGATGCGCTTAAATCCGTTCAGATCCAAGTAGACGAAGGACACGACCTCCTCGCTCGCTCTCGCCCGCTCGACGTACGTTTCAGCAACATCCATACATTGCTGCCGATTCGGCAAGCCGGTGAGGCTATCAAAGTAGGCCAAGCGCCGGATGCGCTCCGCATGCGCGAGGCGCCGCAGATGGAAACGCCAAACAATGGCGGCCAGTATCAAGGCCAGCAGCACGTAGGCCACGAACGCTGCGCTCGAGGCATACAAAGGGGGTGCCTTATGGATGCGGACACGAAGTGGTGTTTCTCCCCAGCCCGAGTCCGGGCTGGCCGCACGCACCTCCAACCGATGTTCTCCCGAGGGCAGGTTTGTTAACGTGACATCGTGCTCCGTACCCAGATCAATCCAGCGATCGCTGAGGTCGGGAATCCGATACGACAGCCGGTTATGAGCGGGCGAGATGAAATCGAGCGCTGCGAACTCGAGTGTGATGATGCGCGCCGCGGCTGTAACCTCGACGTCGTTCAGCAGCCAAAAAGACTCTGCGCTGTTGAGCGGTGCTCCAAGCACGTCGACTCCTGTCAGGACGACCGGGGGTGGAGGGCCGGTCTCGTCGATTGCCTTGGGGTCAAACAGGTTAAATCCACCCGGACTGCCGAACACCAGGCGGCCATCAGCTAACCTGAGGTAGGCTCCCGACTCGAATTCCTCATTCTGCAGGCCGTGCTGAACATGGTAGGTACGGAAGACGTTCGTTTCCGGGTTGTAACGTGTCAAACCGGTATTTCCGCTGATCCACAGACGGCCGGCCGCATCGGGAAGCACACCGTAAACCGTATCTCCTGCAAGCCCCTGGGCGCGGCCGGAGGACTGGAAGCGAACGTGATCCGTCAACGCCGTTGCTGCGTTCAACAGCGCTAAACCGCGGTCTGTCGCGATCCAGAGTCTGTCCTTTCGGTCCAGGGTAATCCCGTTCAGAGCATCGCTTGGAAGCGAGGCCGGGTCCCCTTCATGGTGCCGAAACACACGCTGCACATGTCCGCTTGCATCGGCGAGGTCCAAGCCGCCGCCATCCGTGGCAAACCATACATTTCCGGCGCCGTCCGCAATAATGCTGGTCACGTTACGCGAGCTCAAGGCGCCGGCGGTAGCGGACTCAAACGGAAGTTGATGGACCCGGTTTGTCTTAGGGTCGAGGACATTCGCGCCACCGCCGTGTGTACCAATCCAGATGCGACCATCTGGCCCTGCATGCACGCTCATGATGCCCGCAGCACTCAATCCTCGGTCGCTACCTGGCAGCACTGGATAACGTGTGACGCGGCCATCCGCTGTGAGGCTACGCAGTCCGGCTGTCATGGTCCCAATCCAGAGTGTGCCCCGAGCGTCCTTCGTAAGCGCCATGATGCGGTCATCGCCGAGCACATTGGGTCGCTTCAGAAGAGTGTCGAGACTCTGCGCTTCATCCGTTTCAACGTTGTACAACACCAGGCCGCCGCCCCAGGTGCCCACCCAGAGGCGATCGTTGCCTGCATCGGCAAACGCCAGAGCGATTCCACTGCGCAGCCAGCCCGGACGGCGACCGCCAAAGTTCCAGCTGCGCGGATTCCAGCGATCGAGGCCACCCGAGCGAGTCCCCACCCAGAGCAGCCCGGTGGCATCCTGGTACAGTGACATGACGGAGGAATCTGAAAGGGAGTTGGAGTTTGCCTCCTCGTGGTAATAGTGAGCGAACGTATCGGTAGCCGCGTCATAAAGATCGAGGCTACCGTCGGTGCCTACCCAGAGACGGCGGCTGGCATCTCTCAAGATTGACCGGACGTTGTTCTGTGCCAGGGAGCCTGCTATTCGGGCATCGTGGCGAAAGTAGGCCAACAGGATGCCCCGTGTATCGCGGTGAATGAGCCCGCCGTCCGGAACTCCCTGCCAGATTGTGCCGTCTTGATCCGCATACAGCGCCATTGCGCCTTGCGCGCCGGGGCTACCGGAGCCGACGGAGGCACAATGCACAAAAGATCGGGTAGTCGAGTGCGCTCGCTCCAAACCTGACGACGTGCCAATCCAGATGATTCCTTCGCGCCCGCGTGCCAGGGCTAACACGCGATCGTCACCCAACGAGTCGGCTCGCTGAGAATCATGTCGAATGTGCACAAACCTTTTGGTTTGCGGCTCCAGCACATCGAGGCCTGCATCGCCGGTGCCGACCCAAAGGCGCCCGCTCTCATCAAATACCAGTGCGGTTACATCGTTGCTGGCCAGCGAGCGCGGGTCGACAGCGTCGTGGCGATAGATCGTGAAACGGTCGGAGTTGCGATTCCAGCGCGCAAGGCCGCCATCCGCGACGGCAACCCACAAGTCATGACGGAGATCCTCAACGATCGCCTTGATGTAATTACCCGGCAGAGCGGCCGCATCGCCGGTTCGATATCCATACCTGACCAGCCGATGGCCGTCATAGCGTACCAGTCCGTCTTCGGTGCCGATCCACACGAAGCCCTGAGTGTCTCGGTACGTGACGTTGATTGTGCTTTGCGGCAGGCCATCGGCGGTCGTCAAGTGTTGGAAAAAGGCGGGCGACTGCGTGAATGGCGTCGCCGGTGCGGTCAGCGGAAACACCAACCACACCAGGAGAAGTAGAGCGCACTTCGCAGCCTTCATCGCGTCACTGCGGCTATTCCTGGCTTACCCAGGATAGGATTGAGGCCGGCGACGCAGTTGTCGGCGTACCCGGGCCGAACGACTTGGTCCACGCATAACCTTTGGTCCACGCGTAGCCCTTGGTCCATGCATAACCCTTGGTCCACGCATAACCTTTTGTCCAGGCGTAACCCGTCGTCCACGGCGTGCCCCCGTCCCAGGTATATCCATCGGCCGTGTCGGCTGCGCCGCTGAACGGCGACCCCATGTTCATAATGTAGAAGTTACCCTGTGCATCCTCGTTGGCCGGACCGCCGAAGTGTTGAGTGTCACTCAGATCCGCGGCGATGTTCAGACCTGCATTGGCACAACCGGAGGCCTGACTGTAGACGGCATCGTAGGCATTGATCTCACCGGCACCTTGCTGGAACACGGTGTACGCCAACCTGCCAGCCGGTGTCAGCGCTGGATGGGCAGACGCCATCAGACGGCATTTGACATCGTCGGGCGTCAACGACGGGTTGGCCTGCAGCATGAGAGCCACAGTACCCGATACCACGGCGGCAGACATCGAGGTGCCCGACATGTAGAAGTAGGAAGACCCCAGGTAGCCGTTAGCCCCCAAAAACAACGGATATTCCTTGGCAATGGTGGAGGTGCCCTGCATTACGGCGATGACATGTCCACCCGGCGCTACGATATCGGGTTTGACGAAACCTTCAAAGGTCGGGCCCGTACTCGAGAAGGTCGCCAGGAAATCGTCTTCGCTGTCGGTCGGGGTGTAGTTGTCGGTAGAGGCGCCGACCGTGATCACGTATGGGACGTTACCTGGCACATCGATCGTCTGGGCTGCCGGCCCCTCGTTACCCGCGGCCGCGACTACGACTATGCCCGCCCGCCATAGCTTCATGACCGCCTGCGCAAGCGGATCCTGCCAATAGTAGCTCTGAGGCCGGGAGCCGAATGACATGTTGACGACGCGAATGTTGTATCGCGCGGCGTTGGTGAGAATCCAATTCATGCCGCGGATCGCGTTGGCGTAGTTGCCCGCCCCATTCTTGTCGAAGGCACGCACGATCACGCGAGAGGCATCAGGGGCCATGCCAATGAAGGTGCCGTCTTCGGCCTTCGCACTGTTCACGGCGATGCTGAGTACGTGGGTCCCGTGACCGTACTGGTCACTGGGGGCGCCGACGCCCAGGACGTTCCCGATGGCATCGTAGCCCTGCAGCACCGCATTGTGCCCGGCAACATCGGTCTGCGTTGCATGTTGGCTCCACCAGCCGGTGTCGAGGAAGGCGATCGCAATGCCTTGTCCCGTGATGCCTTGAGCATGCAGTTGGTTTGCGCCGGTACGCTCGACGACGTAGGGCTGCACTTCGGGCTTGGGCTTACCGCTTACGGCTACCGCACGGTTGGCGGTAATGCGCAGGCTCATGTTGTGCTCGAGCTCGGCGAGGCCACTCGCAGTCAAATCGGCGGCCACTCCATCTATGATAGGCAGAGCGTGAGTGATCTTGCCATGAGCGCGCGTCACTGCAGCTGCGACAGCCGCTACATTGGGGCCCTGGATGAGATAGCTCCCGACAGCGGTCACGTGACTGTGGAAGCTGACGTCGGCACCCAATACAGCGGGACCACCGAGGCCGATAGCCAGTATCCATTTCGCCGTCGTTGTGTTCCCCATGACATGCTCTCTTTTGGTGTACGCAACAGGAGTAGACCACAACTGCAACAGTCTCCCGGCAGATGTTGACTTAAGGTCGAGGATGATGTTTGAACTGTGACCTCGTCATCGATGGTGCATAGCAATCGCGTTTGCAGCGCAACAGAAATGACCTGACCCTTCCGCACACACCGACACCCGGCGCGCGTTGTACCGGTCAAATCCAACGGTGGGCGCTATTTGCGTGTTAGCGCACCCACGCCCCACCACTCTTGCCGATCCTCACACTTTGAGCATCGACCCTGGGAACAACTCTTACTTTCCGCGAAATCCGCTGTTGCACATACCTCGCGCGCCCCATGCTCCGGCGGCCGCATTGCTCTAAGCGCAGCATGGCGCTTTTTTGCGGCATCGCAAACACATTGGGAGCGCTGAATGTCATTGAGAAAATGGTCAAACCGGGCGTGCACTGTAACGCTGGTCATCATGCTGGTGGGATGCGGAGGCGGCTCATCGACGCCGGCGAGCGGCTCAGCCGGTTCCGGGTCCAACGGTACCACCGACCCATCTGGCGGAGCCACCGGCGGGTTGAACCCGCCTGCGGTCACTGGCGTGTCGACGCCAAAATCCGTCTCCGTCGTCACTGCCAACTGAGTCATCACCATGAATCGAGTCAATCTTATTCGCGCGGCGGTTGCCACAGCGTTGCTCGGCAGCACCGCGGCCGAGGCTTCTCCACCCGCTAATTCACCGTATGTCACAGATCCGCAGAACCTGTACGTCCAGGATGAGACCGCGCAAGGCATCGGCAGCCTGAACATGGTGCTCTGCGTCGTAGCGTCGATGGATGCCGGCGATATGGTCAACGCCGGCCCCTATGTCGCACTCGTAGATATGAACAAGTGTCAGAGCACGAAGGGTGGCGACAATTCCAATTCCGCCGGGGCGACCAATTACGCCAACGCGGTCGTAAACGTCAAGCGCCCGACCAACAATGATCCGATGGTCGCCGACGTCTGGCTGTCATTCTCCCAGCAGGACAATCCGGTCAATGTTTACGCATACCTGAGCGCGACGCAGTCGCCAACGCAAGCGCCTCCGTACGGTGCTTTCCGCCTGGACTACATCGGAAAATTCGGCGGCAACGTCGGATTCAACGGCTACATCGATTCCACGACGCCCGGTGTGATCCGATTCCTGGAGACAGGAGCGAAGTCCGACGGTACCGCCCTGGCTATGTCTGCTGCGTCGACGACCTCGGGCTCTGGAACGATGCACATCGGCAACACCGGCGGCGGTAGCGCGGTCGACTTCAATTTTGCGTACAACCCGAGCTACTTTCATCGCAGCGATGGAGCGAATGATGCGTGTTTCGATCGCTCCAAGGCGAATGCGTCTCTTGCCGTCTGGCAGTACGGCACGTACAACGCCAATGACGGCACGCGCGTGGATCAGGCCAATCCCGGCTTCCCGGTGCTCGCAACCGCCGGAGGTCATTCGTACTACGGCTTTGCGAACTACTGGGGCATCAACTTCCAGGGCTTGAACGTCACCGACGGCACTCCCGTGTCGGGCCTCACGGTCACCGATCAGCGACCGGGCAACACGACGAGCTATGGCCTGAACAAGGTCGGCGGCAAGCTGACGAAGTGGTCGCAGGTTTCCTCGACGCTCGGGGTGCTCGACGGCATTCCGTTCACCTACGGCGGCGATCTCACTGGCCGTACGACGGGCAACCCCAACGTCAGCGGGTTCAACAACTGGGTGATGCAATGGAGCTCGGCGGCCGGGAACTTCACGGTGGTCGGCATCCAGAGCTGCGGTAACAACGGCTGCATCAACTCGACGTTGAGCCCGGCCGCTACGGTGAACGCCAACGCTTTCAACAGTGTGCCGGTTTCCGGTTGGGCGAATTCCTACGGCGGCAACATCAACATTCCCCCGACGGGAGCGCCCCATACGGCCGCCGACAGCGTGTTCTATTACACGCAGTCCACCGTCATTCCGGGGTCAGCTTCGCTGACGCTTCACTGCTTGAGTCAGTGCCCGAGCGGCGCTCAGCTCATCGCGTATTCAGGCGGGGGCTCGACGCCTTTCGCCAACGGCACGGACACGCAGTGGTTCAGCGCCCCGGACATGGCCCATACGGTGTCATACACCTTCGGCACCACGGGCTTGGTGGACAGCAACAACGCGGCGGTGATCCTGGAGCAAGCCGACCAGTACCCGGCCAACTCGCCTTACGCCCAGAACGGCATCCAGACAGGCTGGCTCGTCGACACGCCGTTGACGAACGCAAATTGCCCACAGGGAATGCCAGGCAGTACGGTGTGCCAGCCTGCCAATCCTACGACGTATTACACCTGGCAGACAGGGCCGAATCAGTGGAACCAGTCGCTCTGGCTGACGAGCGGTGGGAAGGTCGTTCCGTTCGATCCGCCGCAGAACATCGCATACACGGTCCCGACGGGTCCCGCCTACGGCTCGTACGCCGGTCTGCCGATCCTGCTGCAGTTCAACGGCTTCGGCAATCTCGGCGGTATTCCGGGATCGTGCGTCAATCCGACGGACAACACGCCGATGGATTGCAACACGAACGGGGCCAGCTACGTCCCAATGTTCTCAATTCCGGACGGCACGACGATGTCCCTGCCGTCGCTGGACGCGAGCACCTCGACTCCCCTGATCGTGAAGGCACTCAATGGGGCCATTCTGCTCAAGAGCCTCGGCAGCAACGCTGCACAATGCTCATCCATGACGCTCACGCCACTCACGTTGCCCTCGGGCGGCTTGCACGATCCCAGCGACCCGAATGACACCGAATACCTGGGCACCATGCCAACCGTGACTTCGGCACCGAAAGTGATTGACGGCGTCGTACAGTAAGGTCTGAAAACACCTGAGCTAACGCTCAGGCCAATGATCGAGCGTGCCCGTTCCTCCAGGAAGGCTCCGGCGAGCGGGCACGCCTCGGTTCCGGAAGCCCCGCGAGAAGCGATGATGATCAGGAGCATCCGTTGGCGCCCACGACCGAAATGCTTCAAGCGCAACTCGAGGTCGCTCTCGCAGAGAGCGATCGACGCGCAGGTCGCAGGACTCGGAGACGGCACGATTGTCACCGTGTTGCCTCGGCTGGGTGTTGCGTCTTCGCAAAAGCATGGGTCAGTGAGTAACGAGCCGCGGGAAAACGAGCGAGGCTGTGGTACCGTGTCCTGGCACGCTGTCGATGAGCAGCTTGCCGCCGTGGAGGGCGATGATCGACTTCACAATCGCCAGCCCCAGTCCGGCGCCCTCGGGGCTGTTGGTCCTGGCGGGGTCGACGCGATAAAAGCGATCGCCCAGTTTGGGTAGGTGTTCGGGAGCAATGCCGGCGCCGGTGTCGGTGACGCTCAGCACCGGGGCGGCATCCGATCCGGTGGCCCGCAACACGACACGCCCGCCGGATGCGCTGTATTTGAGGGCATTTGAGAGCAGGTTGCTCAACGCACGGCGCAGCAGGAGTGGATCCGCGAGAAGCGCGGTGTTGCCTTCACAAATCAACTCCACGCCCTGCTCGTCCGCCAGGGCCTGGTAGAATTCCGCGACCGCTTGCAACTCGGCAAGCGCCTCCAAGGGAACCCGGTTGAGAGTCAAGCGAGCTCGATCCGCCTGCGCAAGGAAGAGCATGCTGTCGATCATGCGGGCCAGGCGGTTGTATTCTTCGAGCGCCGATTGGAGTACGCGTGCGTATTCGGCCGGTGTGCGGGCGCGCGCGAGGGTTACCTGCGCCTCGCCCATCAGGTTGTTGATCGGAGTGCGCAGCTCGTGCGCCAGATCGGCGGAGAACTGCGATAGCCGCTCGAAGGACTCCTGCAGGCGTTCGAGCATGCGGTCGAAAGCGCTTGCCAGCGAGGCGAGCTCTCGAGGCCAGCGACCCGTCTGCACGCGATAGTCCAGATGCTCGACACCGACGCTCTCGGTCGCTCGTGTGATGTCCGCGATAGGTCGCAATCCGCGCCGCGTAATCCATGTTCCAACGAGGGCAGCGACCAGTAACCCGCTCAGAAGCACGATGCCCAGGTCGGTTCGATACCGCGCCAACAGCGATTCGTGAGCGGCGATGTTCAGCGCGGCCTGGATATGCCAGCCGGGCGTTGCAGAGGGTCCCGGCACGGCGATGGAAGTCAGAAGAAATCCCTGGCCGCCGGAGCGCCAGCGTCGCGACTGCGAGGGGCTCGTCTGTGTCTGCGCCTGCGCCTGTGGGAAAGCCGATACGGGCAGGACGGCGGCCATGCCGGGTGTCTCATCGACCAGGTGGCCGGTGGCACTGAGCACGCGCAGAAAAAACGGCGCCGGTGATCGGCCGGAGATTTCCGCCTCCTCCAGCACTTCCTGGTCGACACCGGAGCGATCGAGCGGACGGCGCTCCAGAAGAACGGTCAGCACCTGGACTTTGTGTGTGAGAAAGTCCTTGTCCTGCTGCAGGAGGTTGCGCTGGAGTCCCCAGTACAAGAGAGCCGAAGCGGCGGCGAGCAGAATGAACACAGACAGGGTGTAGTAAGCCGTCAGCCAGCTCGACATCGCCCACCGGGATGCGACGGTCGTATCGGTCGGGTCAGCGGGCTTCGAGGACATAGCCCATGCCGCGGACGGTGTGGACGAGCTTGATCGGAAACGGGTCGTCGACTTTCCTGCGTAAACGTCGGATGGCGACGTCAACGACATTGCTGTCGCCTTCAAAGTGCATGTCCCAGACCTGCTCGGCGATGATCAACCGGGAGAGCACCTCACCGTGCCGGCGGGCCAGGAATGACAGCAGTGCAAATTCTTTCGGTGCCAGGTCGATTCGCGTCTCTCCGCGATGCGCTTTTGCGCCGAGCAGGTCAACCCGGAGGTCGGCGATCTGCACGACGTCCGACGAGCGCTCTCCCCGCCGGCGCAGCAGTGCTCGCACGCGTGCCAACAACTCCGTGAACGCGTAGGGCTTCACGAGATAGTCATCGGCGCCCAGCTCGAGGCCCATGACGCGGTCCGGCACGGAACTGCGCGCGGTCAGGAAGAGGACCGGGACCGATTGTCCCCTGCCCCGCAGCTCGCGAAGCACCGACCACCCGTCTCTCCGGGGCAGCATCGCATCCAGAATCAGGAGGTCGTAGCTCTGGCTCAGGGCCTGATAGAGGCCTTCGTCGCCATCCTGGGCGATCTCGGCCACGAACCCGGACTCACGGAGTCCCTTGGCCAAAAACGCGGCGGTCTTTTTCTCATCCTCGACGATCAGGATGCGCATGGCGCGACCAGACCCTCAAAAACTCACCCACATGGGCTCACCTGGCCGGGGAACAGTAACAGAGCCGGCCGCGGAGCGTCGGAAAGCTGGCCTCAGGCAGCGCCGCGAGGCCGGTCAAACGACCGCGGACGTGCGCGTCAGGAGGCCGTCGAGCTGGGCGGAGGGGGCGGGGTGAACTGCGCGATATCAGCCAGCCCCAGTGTCTGCTCGATCGCGCCGATCTGCTTTACGGCCTCCTCGTAGCCGTCCGTCCCGAACTGCTGCTTTTCGATGTCCTCGAACTTCTCGCCGAGCTCATCGAGCTGGTGCTTCGAGAGCGCGGTCTTCCAGGCCGGGAATACAATCGTGTCTTCGCGCGCGGCGTGATTCTGATACATCATCACGAATGCCGGCAGCACCTTCACGAGCGACTCGGCGGCGGCGGTGCCGATCTTGCCGGTGCGGGTGACTGACATGATGTATTCGGTTATCTCGCGCCCGCGTTGATGTTGCGCAACCAGGGTATCGATATAGGTCGCCGCCGGGCTGCCGGATTTCTTCACCGCGGGAAAGAGGTACGCCTCCTCGAGCTTCTTCTCGTGGTAGTCCTCGCCGAAGTTCCGAAACAGCCTGGCGGTCTGGTTGAGTGCGCCGGCATCCAGGTTTGCGGCGTTCCGACGGATGCGGGGAACACTTTCGGCGTACACGAGGAGCGCCCTGCGCAATACCCCATGCTCACGCATCAGGTCTTCGACGGCCCCAACCTCCTTTTCCTGGCCGGGCTTCTTGCCTTTGTCTTCGTCCTTTTCCTTCGCCCTCGCCATGGCGGGGGCGAGCAGGAGTCCGGCCGCGGTCGCGAGCAAGATGCGGCGGTTGGGGAGGTTCGTAGTTGCCATGTTTGGTGTCCGGAAGGGAGTGTCCCAAGGAACGCTGCCCGTGCAGGGGCGGTTCCTTCGAGCCTTTCGAAGATGACCAAACGGTCATGTTGAGGTCATTCTCCGGTCAGTACTCCCCATCTAAGATGAGGCTCATCCGAGGTCCGCGGAAAGGCGTGATTGCCTATGAGAATTCGCCATGCGCCTGCGGTGACCGTCACGCGAAGAGGCGTGCTGGTAGTGGCGGTTACCCTGCCGCTCGGCGGCTTGTTCCAGGCGGCGCTGGCCGCCAATCCAGCCAAACACGTCGATCTCGACATCTCCAGTGATGGAGATTTGCTGGCCTTCAGGCCAGATCACCTGAGCTGTCCCGCGGGAGCGTCCGTACACCTGACGTTCTATCACACGGGGAAGTATGTCTCGCAGGATCACGATTGGGTGTTGACTCGGCCGGGAGCGGCCGAAGCCGTTGCACAGGCGGCGCTCGAGGCCAGTGAAAAATCGCGCTGGGTCCCCGGAAAAGATCCGCGCGTCCTGGCGGCGACGCCGCCGTGCGCGAAGGGGCAGCAGGTCAGTGTCGATTTCACCGCTCCGGCGCCCGGAGACTATCCATTTCTATGCACGACCCCCGGGCACGGTGCAGTAATGCACGGTGTTTTGCATGTCACACCCGGCTAACCCTCAGTATTTGCGCTCCATGGAGGCTTCCATGTTACGTCCGGTTACATCTATACGTCGGCTGGCTGGCGCTCTGGCATTTTGCCTCATCGTGCCCGCGTTGGCAGCGGAGCCTCAATCGCCCGACATGGTCAAGAACGGGCTGCATATCCTCGCCGGCATCTACGGCGATATGGATCGCAAGCTCACCGCCGGTCAATATGATCGGCTGCCCCATGAAAATCAGGAGTTCGAGGAGGGATCGGGGGCACTGCGGGACGCCGTTGCGCATGACCCGGCCGCGTTCAAGGACAAAGTGGAAGCAGCCTTGAAGGAATCCCTCGCCGCCGCACAGAAGGTCGCGGATGAGAGCAAGAGCCACGACAAATCCAAGGTGAGCGCTGCGTTGGCCTCGCTCGCCAGCTCCATGAAAGCGCTGAATGCCCTCTTCCCTCCCGCGCTGCGTGCGGAGCCCGGGACTGTCGACCCACCGTGGGTTAAGCACCAGAAATGAACTTCGTGTAGCTCGCGCTGCGCCGACCTTACACGGTGTTGGTGGTCGTGCTCGGCGTCCTCGTCGGTGCGGTGCTAGGCTGGCGGGTTTCTCTGTGGCCACGCTGCGGCATCGATCGTCTGGCGGTAAGCATGCCAGGTGGCGTGACCGATCAGTGGCAATACCGCGATGAAGCCAACGAACATCGTGGCAAATCCCGCCAGGACCGCTATCACGATGGCGGCGACCAGGTCGTCCCATCCAAGGCGCAACCATGTCAGTGGCGCCGTGAGATTCAGTGGGCGACACGGCGCCACGAAAGGTAGCGCGGCGTGATCGGAGGGGACTGAGTTCACGCCCCGGTCCGAAGTGACCCCTGGCTTCGTCCGATTCGTCAGTCATTGGCTGGCCCTCGTTTCTCACTGCTCGTTCGAATCCAGGTAAGTCTCGAGCAGAGCTCCCTCCACGACCACCCGCGGCCAGCGCCAGAACCAGGCGTGCGGCAAATGTTACTCATAACGCAGCGCCTCGATAGGATTCAAACGCGAAGCTTTGCGGGCCGGGTAGTACCCGAAAAAGATACCGACCGCGGCGGAGAACACGAATCCTCCGACGATGGCATCCGCGGAAAGCCGTGTGGGCCAATGGGCCACGATCGAGGTCAGCACCGAGACGGCGATCCCGCCAACGATTCCGGCTATCCCACCGGTTACGCTCAGGAATATGGCCTCTATGAGGAACTGCAGGAGGACATGCAGACGGCGCGCGCCGATCGCCATACGCAAGCCGATCTCGCGGGTTCGCTCTGTCACGGACACGAGCAGGATGTTCATGATGCCGATGCCCCCGACCAACAAGGAGATCGAAGCCACGACGGCCAGCAGCAGAGCCATGATCCGGGAAGAGCTCTCCGCGGTCGCGGCGATCTGACTCAGGTTGCGGACCGCGAAATCGGCAGTATCTCCCGGCCGGATGTGGTGACGGCGGTTCAAGGTCTCGGTGATCTGCTGGAGTGCGGTTTTGACCTGGTCCTTACTCAGCGCCTGCACGAAGATGGAATTCACGTAGCCCGTCATGCGTGGCGGGATGTTGTAGGGGTTCGGCGGTGCCGGGAACGCCGCCGCGCTCGTCGTCACGGCCATCGTTGCATTGGAGACGGTGGTCGTCGCTGTGATCTGAGTCTGGCTCGGTGCCGCAACGCCCAGGACTTTCCGCTGCGCCGTCGTGAAGGGAATGATGACCACATCGTCCTGGTCCTGCCCATAATCGCTCTGCCCTTTTGACGCC
>Ga0268266_10003874_pt1 | contig 14581 bp, 24 predicted proteins | sample KBSS13metaG_FD_190356 | JGI IMG/M metagenome (GOLD analysis project Ga0268266, IMG submission 190356) | Switchgrass rhizosphere microbial communities from Kellogg Biological Station, Michigan, USA - KBS S1-3 metaG (SPAdes) (version 2) | ecosystem: Host-associated > Plants > Roots > Rhizosphere...
TCCTCGGCGAGAGATCCTCCACTCCCGCACCCCCGGCCGTCTCGGCCACGGCCACAGCCAGCCAGGGCCGTGGCCGAGACGGCCCTCTCGCCGACACGCCTCGCGTCCCTTGTCCTCCGGGCGCCAGCTTGAAACGGCCCGGACCCCCGCATCGCACCGCCCCGATCAGACGCGGTGGTAGCGGGAGTCGGCGATCGAGTAGAGCCCGAAGCCCGCCAGGCCGATGGCGACCAGCCACAGGACCCAGGGGCCATAGGAGGAGTTGGCGAGTTCGTGCAGGGCTCCGTCGAGGCCGATCGCCTTCTTCGGGTCGTAGTCGACCGCCGCCTTGATCAGCCCGTAGCCGACCAGGACGAAGACGATGGCCCGGGCGACGTAGCCGAAGACCCCGAGCGCGGTGTACCCCTGACGCACCTGGGGGCTCATCTCGGCGGTGTTCGCTTCCTCGAGGAACTTCCGGGCGAGGCCTTTGTAGCCCTGGTAGATGCCGACGCCGATCACCACCGCGCCGGCGATCGCGACCAGCACCGTCCCGCCCGGCCATTCGAGCACGCCGCCCGTCGCTTCCTTCGGCGACCCCGACTGCGAGCCGGATCCCACCAGGACGGCGATCGCGGTCGCGCAGAGGACGCCGTAGGCGACCCCGCTCGCCACGGCGGAGACGCGGTCGAAGCCGCTGTCGGTGGTTTCGACGCCGTGGCCGATCGCCGCGCGGATGAGCATCCACAGCGCGTAGCCCGCCAGTCCGACGGCGACGAGGAGGAGCAGAACCTCGCCGAATGGCTGTTCGGCGATCGTCCGCAGCGCCTGCTGCTGGTCGGCGTTCGTCCCTTGTTCGCCGATCGCGAGCTTGATCGCCAACGCGGCGATGATCAGGTAGACGAGGCCGCGGGCGACGAAGCCCGCCCGGGCCAGCCGGCCGAGCGTCTCAGAGCCGGCGACCTGATCGGCCGCCTGCCTCGCTTCGTCGGCCGGGGCCTCGGGCATGACGGGGATTATTGACCCAAGCCGTCCACCAGTTGCGCGAGGCGGCTCAGGGTCTCGCCCTCGTTCCCGTCGCGAGCGACCTCGACCGAGATCATCTCGTCGGTGATGTTGATCGTCGTCCCGCCCTGTTCGTATTCCTGGCCCTCCTCCTCCTCGCCCGTCTCGTCTACTTCCTGTTCTTCCGCTTTGCTCGGCATCGGGGTCTCCTTTCCGCCGTTTGGTTGATGGTCGAGACCTCTGCAACGGGTGCCCTGACCGGTTTGTCAGGGCGGCCGTCATAAGGATCCTGGCGCGGCATCCCCCGAACGGAGGTCATTGGGTAGGGAACGTTTTCCGGGGTACCTGAGCGCCCATGCTCGAGGTCCACGGAGGAACCGACGGGAAGACGAATGCCCCTGCGGGCGAGGACTCGCCCGTAGCCGATCCCAAGCCCGGGACGCTCATCCGCGCGCGCCGTGCGGTGCTCACCGACGACCGCCTCGCCAAGCAGGCCGCGGGGGGTGACATCGGCGCGTTCGAAACCATCTTCAGTCGTTATCGGGACGACCTCTACCGGTTCTGCGTCGGCATCCTGCGCGAACCGCAGGACGCCCAGGACGCGGTCCAGAACACGATGATGAGGGCGATGCGGGCGCTCCCCGGGGAGCGGCGCCAGATGCAGTTGAAGCCGTGGCTCTATCGCATCGCCCACAACGAGGCGGTCGAACTGCGGCGCCGGGAACGACCCGTCGAGGAGCTGCCGGTCACCGTCGACGACGTCGGTGCCCTGACCGACGAGCGCGCCGAGGAGAACGGTCGCCTGCGGACGCTGCTCGCCGACATCGCCGACCTGCCCGAGCGCCAGCGGGCCTCGCTGGTCATGCGCGAGGTGAACGGCCTCGGCTTCGGTGAGATCGGCGACGCGCTGGGCACCTCGCCGGGCGCCGTGCGCCAGGCCCTCTACGAGGCGCGGCGGGCCCTTTCCGAGATGGACATCGGTCGCGACATGCAGTGCGACAGGGCGACGCGGATGGTGTCGGATGCCGACGGCCGCCCCCGCGACCGAGGCGTGCGCGCCCACCTGCGCGACTGCTCGCCGTGCCGGCGCTTCCAGGCCGAGATCACGGAGCGCGGGCGCACCTTCGCCGCGATCTCGCCGATGTCGGCGATCGCCGCCGCGGGGGCGCTGAAGGCGGCCCTCGGCGGCTCCGGGGCCGCCGCGGGTGGCTCCGGCGCTGCGGCCGTCGCGGGCGGCGCCGGGACGGGCGCGAGCTTGGGCGGCGTTGCCGCCGGATCGATCGGCGCGTCGGCACTGCTGAAGCCGGCGGCGGGCCTGCTGACCGTCCTGGCGATCGGGACGGCGGCGGTCGACCACGGCGCGATCTTCGAAGCGGGTCGACGCGACCCGGCGACGGCCGACCCGGCGAGGTCGGCGCCGACGCTCGCGGTGGGCGCCGACTCGAGCGTGTCGCGGGATATCCCGGCGACCCCCCGGCGCGCCGGGGGGCGGAGCACCGCCGCGCCGACCGAAGGCGGGATCGACTCATCCTCGGCCCCGGCCGCGACCCGCGCCGACGTACCTGGGGCCCCGAGGGTCGGCCCGCGGCCTCGCGCCCTGTGGGCACCGCGGACTGACCGCGAAGTCGCGACGCCGACCGTCGCGAGCTCGCCCACCCTCGACGGCGCCGGCCACCGCGAAGCGATCGTGCCGGGTGCGACCACCCCGATCGGCTCGCCCGCGGGCGGCGGGAAGTCGAACGCCAACGACGGCGACGCCTCTTCCGGCCAGACGAAGAAAGAAGACGTCCCATCGGGTCAGACCGAGAAAGAAGACGTCCCTTCCGGCCAGACGAAGAAGGAAAGCCTCCCTTCCGGTCAGCCGGAGAAGGAAAAGGTCCCTTCCGGTCAGCCGGAGAAGGAATCCGTCCCGCCGGGCCAGGCCAAGAAGGGCGTCGAATCGACGACCGGATCCACGGCGCCCAAGAGCACCCCGGCAGCAGCACCCAGGGTCCCGCCCGGACAGGCGAAGAAGGAAACCGTCCCGCCGGGCCAGGCCAAGAAGCAGGTTGAAACGCCTTCGCAGCCGACGACGAGCGAAGCCGCTGCGCCGGCACCCGCGCCGACCGAAGTGCCGGCGCACGTTCCGCCGGGGCAGGCGAAGAAGGAAGTCGAAGCCGTCCCCGCGTCCGAACCGAGCGAGCCCGTGGCCGTCCCTGTCGAAACGCCGGAAGCCACCAAGGTCCCGCCCGGCCAGGCCAAGAAGCAAGAAGCGGCGACCGAATAACGCCGGCCGTTCGCGGCCTGCTCCGTCGTCGATTCGAATTGCGCCCTGACAAATCCGGGGCCGGGTCCGTTCCAGCCTTGAGTTCGTTCGAACTCTTGTTCCAAAAATCCGTGGCGCGCTTCTGGAGAGAGGGCTGCGTCGCAGGAAAGGAAATGGCAATGGCTCAGCCCAAAGGCACCAAAGCGCAGAAAGCGAAACCGAAAAAAGCTTCGGCGAAAAAAGCACCCGCGAAAAAAGCGAAAGCGGGCGCCAAAGGCAAAGCCGGGGGCGCGAAAAAAGCCGCGAAACGCCCGGCCGGCAAAGGCGCGAAAGCGCGCAACGGCGCATCGGCGTCCGGCAACGGCGGCGGCGGCGGCGCCGCGGCGAAAGCGTCGAGCAACGGCGGCGACGCCGGCAGCACGGTCGGCGCCGTGGTCGAGAAAGCGAAACTGCCGCTGCTCGCGACGGGCGCTGTGGTGGCCGGCGCGGCCGCGGTCATCGCGACCAAAGGCGCGGTGAATCACAAGCAGCACAAGGTCCTCGGCGTGTCGGTTCCGAAGCGCCCGAAGGCCCACCTGCCGAAGGTCAGCGTGCCGAAGGTGAGCGTGCCCAAGGTCAGCCTGCCGAAGGGCAAGGGCTTGAAGGGCGACGTGCGCCGCGCCGCCGGAGCCGTCAGCGATGCCGCCGGCAAAGCGGACGCGATCGGCAAACGGATCAGCCAGGTGGCCAGCTCCGTGCAGGCGGTCGGCTCGGCCACCGACGACGCCGCCAAGAAGAACTGACGGCCGACGAGGACGAGTCATCGCGATGACCCCGAACACCGACGAGAAAGGCGCCGCCGAGCTCGGCCGCGAGGCGCTCACCCAGTTCCGCGACGCGGCGCGCTACGGCGTCAAGGCGCTCGCGGAACGCAAAGCGGCGAAGGGCGCCTCGAAGGACGGCGCCGACCTGAAAGAGGACGGCTCCTCGAGCATCAAGGATCACCTGCCGATTCCCAGCGCCGGCGGCGGGGCAGCCGGCGAGCTCGGCGAGCTTGCCGACGCCGCGCTCGCGCGCTTCGGGAAGAAAGGGAAGCTCGCGTCGAAAGTCGGTGTCGGCCACCGCCTCGTCAACCGTCTCCTTCCCGAGCCCGACGAGGAGGCGGACGAGGAGACCGACGCGCCGGAGGCCGCGGACGATTCGGCCGGCGCCGAGATGTCCGACGGCGACGAGCATCTCTTCGACGCGCGCACGCCGATCCCGATCCAGGAGTCGATCGACGTCGCGGTGCCGGTCGCCGCCGCCTTCGACCTCTGTCTGCGCTTCGAGGAGCTGCCGCGGTTCAGCGACCGCATCGAAGAGGTCGACGTCGAAGACGACACCCACCTGACGGTGCTGGTGAAGATCGGCGGCCGCAGTCGGACGCTCGGCATCGAGATCGTCGGCGAAGAACCGGAAGAGCGACTCGACTGGGACGGCGTCGAGGGGATCGAGCACTCCGGGGTCGTCACCTTCCATCCGCTGGCGCCGCGCCTCACCAGGGTCGAGGTGACGATCGAGCAGGGCTCCGAGCGACTGCGCGAGCGGCTCCTGCGCTCGGTTGGCATGCCCGAAAGGACGGTCCGCCAGGAGCTTCGCCGCTTCAAGGCATACGCCGAGCTCTGGGACGAGGCCAACGACTTCAAGTCGGCCGACTTCAAGGACCCGGCTTCCGCGCCGCCGGAGGAGGACCTGCCGGCGGACGAGGAGCCGCCCGAGGACGAGGAACCGCCGGAGGACGAGGCGGATCTGGACGAAGAACCTGACGAAGAACCCGACGAAGAGGCCGAGGAGCCTCTCGAGGACGAGGAGGCGGAGCCGGCCGTCCAAGGCTGACCCGCCACCCAGACCAGGAAGGAACCGAGATGGCAAGCGCAGTTCAGCAGCAGCCCTATCGCGGCGGAAGTGGATACGTCGCCCGGAGCTCCTCGAGCGGGCTCTACGACGTGCTCGAGTTGATCCTCGACAAGGGACTCGTGATCGACGTCTTCGTGCGGGTCTCGGTGATCGGCATCGAGATCCTGACGATCGACGCCCGGATCGTGATCGCCAGCGTCGACACCTACCTGCGCTTCGCCGAGGCGGTGAACCGGCTCGACCTCATGGAGTCCGGCGACTCCCAAGGCCTGCCGGACATGATGGACAGCCTCACCTCCGGCGGCGCGGCGAGCAAAACCAAGGGCGTCGTCCAAGGCGCGAAGGAGGCGATCTTCGGCGACGACGAGGACGAGGACGAAGACGAGAAAGACGACGAAAAAGACGACGAAGAAGGCTCCACCAGACGTCGTACCGCCGCGTCGACGACCACCAAACGCAGACGCCGCAGCGCGGCATCGGGCTCGGGCTCGGGTTCGAGCCGGCGGTCCAAAAGCTGACTGAGGAATCGTGGCCGAGCAGACCGCAAAACCACGCTACGTCTACGGCGTCGTCCGCGGCGACGGCACGGCGCCCGCGGTCGAGGGGATCGCGGGCGCGCCCGTGGAGCTGGTCGACGCCGGGGAGGTCGCGGCGCTGACCAGCGTCGCCCCCGGCGAGTACCTCGAGGCGGGCCGCGAGGATCTGCTGACCCACTCGCGGGTGCTGGAGGCGACGCTGGAGCAGGGCACCGTGCTGCCGATGCGCTTCGGCGTCGTCGTCCCCGACGACGAGACGCTGCGCGGGCGACTGCTGGAGGGGCACCGCGAGGAGCTTCTCGCCCAGCTCGAGGAGATGGACGGCAAGGTCGAGTTCGCCTTGAAAGGCCTCTACGACGAGGACGCGATCCTGCGCGAGCTGGTCAACCGGGACCGCGAGATCGGCTATCTGCGGAACGAGATCGCCGGGAAGTCGGAGGCGGCGACCTACTACGAGCGGATCCGCCTCGGCGAGCTGATCGCGGCGGCGTTCGCGGCCCAGCAGGAGGTGGACGAGACGAAGCTCGTCGAGGAGCTCCGCCCGCACGCGACGGCGATCCGGGTGGGCGAGCCGATCCACGAGCGGATGGCGATCAACGCCTCGCTCCTGATCGAGCGTTCGGGGCAGTCGAAGTTCGATGCCGCCGTCGACGCGATCGGCGCGCGCGAAGCCGGACGGATCCGCTTCAAGGTGACCGGGCCACTGCCGCCGCACAGCTTCGTCGAGCTCGAGGCGGTGGTCTAGATGGGCCTCTTCCGGGAGCTCGCACTGCTGCCGCTCGCGCCCCTGCGCGGCACGGTCAAGGTCGCCGAGGTCCTCGCCGAGGAGGCCGACCGGCGCCTCTACGACGAGGACAACATCAAACGTGAACTGATCCAGCTCGAAATCGACGCCGAAGAGGGACGGGTCGGGGACGTCGAGCGGGCGAGAGTGGAGGAGGAGCTGATGGAGCGACTCGCCGTTGCCCGCCGCCGTGCGACCGAAGAGGCGGAGCTGGCCAAAGCGTCGTTGCCCGAGGAGGTTGTGAGCCATGGCTGATTCGGGCAACGGCAAAGCTAAGCCGAAGGAGATCGCGCAGCGCGCGGCGGAGCAGATGCAGGAGCTCCTCGGCAAACCGGTGGAGGGCGTGACCAGCCTGTCCAAGGACGGGGACGAGTGGACGGTGACGCTCGAGGTCCTGGAGCTGGAGCGGATCCCGAACACGACCGACGTGCTCGGCAGCTATCAGGTCACGCTCGACGCCGACGGCGAACTGACCGGGACGCAGCGCACCCATCGGTTCGCCCGCGGGGAAGCGGGGGAGGGCTGATGGGACGCGACGCGGTCACCTACAGCGGCAGTCGCGGCGGCCCCGCCCCCGCGGGCCTCGCCGACATCCTCGAGCGCGTGCTCGACAAGGGCATCGTGATCGCCGGCGACATCCAGATCAACCTGCTCGACATCGAGCTGCTGACGATCAAGGTGCGGCTGCTGATCGCCTCGGTCGAGCGGGCCCAGGAGATGGGGATCAACTGGTGGGAGTCCGATCCGAAACTGTCCAGCCGGGCCGAGGAGCTGGAGCAGGAGAACGACGAATTGCGCGAACGCCTCGAACGTCTCGAGCGGGTCGCCGGGCTCCCGGCGCCGCGCGCCGGCGAGGAGGTCGAAGTCGAGACGCGGCGCCGCGAAGTCGTCGAAGAGGACGGCGAGACCGTCGTCGATCGCGAGGAAGAGATCGAGGAGGAGGACTCCGGTGGCGGACGGTGATCTCGACGCCGCGATCGAGGCGCTGGCCGCCGAGATCGCGCCACGGCTCGTGGCGGAGGTTCGCGACGGCGCGGTCGACGCTGTCCGCGACGACCTCTCGCGGCGCCTGACTGATGGGCTGCTGCGTCGGTGCGGTGAGGAGCTGCTACCCGGTGGGGACCGCGATCGGCCGGTCGGTCGTGCTCCCCACCGGGTGGCTGCCCAGCCCGCGCCCGTGCCCGCGCCCGCGCCGAAGGCCGAACCCGCCGAGCCCGCGCCGGCGCTGCATCCGCTCGCCGAGCACGCGCGCGGCACCGCGACGGCGCACTACGTCTACGGCGTCGTCCCGGCAGGCGTGACCCTGCCCGCGGATCTGGTCGGCGTCGATCCGACCGCGCCGGTCGAGTGCGTCGAGGAAGGCGACCTCGCGGCGCTGGTCAGCGCGGTGCCGCTCGCCGAGTTCGACGAGGACTCGCTGCGCGCGAACCTCAACGACGTCGCCTGGCTGGAGGAGAAGGCGCGGGCCCACGAGGACGTCCTCGAGGCGGCGCTCGCGTGCACCCCCGTCGTCCCCCTGCGCCTCTGCACCGTGTTCGCGGACGGGGAGAAGGTGCGGGCGATGCTGAAGCGCGAGCACGAGGTCCTCTATGACGCGCTCCAGCGGCTGTACGGCCGGGCCGAGTGGGGCGTGAAGGCCTACGCCGACCGCGAAGCGGTCGAGCGTGAGGCGCTGAGGCAGACCGCGGGCGAGGAGGACGAGGTGGCCGACATGTCGGCCGGCACCGCCTACATGAACCGCCGTCGCGCCGAGGCGCGGGCGCGCGAGGAGGTCGAGGAGATGGCCGACCGGTGGGCGCGGGAGATCCACGCCCGGCTCGGCGCGATCGCCTCGGAAGCGCTGCTGAACCCGCTGCAGCGTCCGGAGCTGAGCGGCCACGACGGGGAGATGTTCCTGAACGGCGTCTACCTTGTCGCCGATGCCGAGGCGCCGGCCTTCCGCGCCGCGGTCGCCAAGCTTGCCGACGAGTTCGACCGCCGCGGGATCGAGATCGACCTGACCGGGCCCTGGCCCGCCTACAACTTCGTCAAGAGCTCGATCGAGGCGGCGCGATGACCGAGCGGCCGTTCTCGCGCACCCACGACGTCTCGCTGCTCGACCTTGTCGACCGCCTGCTGGTCGGCGGGGTCGTGATCGGCGGCGAGATCACCCTCGCGGTCGCCGACGTCGACCTCGTCTACGTCGGCCTGCGGGCGCTGATCGGCTCGGTCGAGACGATCGAGCGCGACCTCGGCGTCACTGTCACGGCCTCCGGCCCGGTGCTCGAAAGGGACGCGCTATGAGCGACGCCGGGCGGCTCTACATTTACGGGATCGTCGACCAGGTGTCCGGGGACCTCGGCCTCGGCCTCGAAGGGTCGCCGCTGCGGGTGATCAAGGCCGGTCGGGTCGCCGCCGTCGCCAGCGAGCACGTGCAAGCGCCGGAGTCCGGGGAGGAACGCTTCTGGCAGCACGAGGCGGTGGTCGAGCGGCTGCTCGAGGAGGGCGCCGTCCTGCCGATGCGCTTCGGCGTCACCGTCGCCGACGAGCGGGCGCTGAAGAGGCTCCTCCGCGCCCGCGAGGAGGAGTTCGTCGGCCTGCTCGAGGTGGTCCGCGGCGCGGTGGAGCTGAGCGTCCGGGCCGAGCTGCCGGCGCCCGAGCCGTCCCGGGTGGGCGGCGACGACGCCGCGGCGCAGCGGAGCGGGACCGAGTACATGCGGGAGCGCGGACGCGCCCTGCGCTCGGTCGAACAGACGAAGGAGCAGCTGCACGAACCGCTGAAGGACCTCGCGCGGCGCTCGCTGGTGCTGGAGGCGCGCACCGCGCACGGCTTCGAAGGGGCGTTCCGGGGGGCTTACCTGGTCGACGTCGAGCGGGTCGACGCCTTCGCCCGCTGCGTCGAGAGCCTCGCCGAGAAGCTCGGCGGCGAGGTCAGCTGCACCGGCCCCTGGCCTCCTTACAGCTTCGTCGACGGAGGCGCGCGATGAGCGAGCGCCCGCGCGACCCCGGTCCCGGCCACGAGAAGCTCCTCGCCGGGACGGCGGTGCCGAAATTCCTCGAAGACGAGCTCGCCGGCCTCGACCGCGCCCTCGGACGGCGCGTCAACGCCGACCCCGAAGGGCTCGAGAAAGGGCTCGCCCAGCTCGTCCTCACCCTGGTCGAGCTGCTGCGGCAGCTGATGGAGCGCCAGGCGCTGCGTCGGATCGACGGGGGCGCGTTGCCGCCGGAGAAGGTCGAGCAGCTGGGGGAGACGTTCATGTTGCTGGAGCAGCGCATGCAGGAGCTGAAGGACGCCTTCGGGCTGGAGGACGAGGACCTGAACCTCGACCTCGGCCCGTTGGGGAGATTGATCTGAGAAGCGACGAGAGGAGCAGAGGATGAACGGCGAAGACCTGCGCGACGAATACATCGAAGCGCTGCTGGACAGGATCACGACGGTGCGTTACCCGAGCCACGAGCTGATCGGCCGGGCGGAAAAGATCGTCTACAAGCGCGAGCAGGCGGAACGGCTCATCCGTTATCTGATCTCGACCGTCGACGACGTCCAGTACCCGAGCCACCAGATCATGGACCGGATCGAGCGGATCCTCTTCGCCTATCCGGGTCGGCCCTACAACCAGTCGATCTAGGCAGGGGGTGAAGAAGATGCCACTGAAGAGCCTCTACATCGCCGCGGCACAGCGGATCGGCGGGCAGCGACCGTCGGTCGTGCGCGCCGTCACCGCGAGCACCACGGCCGGGGCGGCCGTCGGCGTCGTCGTATACCGACTGCTCCGTCACGAGCAGAAGCACGAAGACTGAAAAGGGGGGCGGATCGAGCGATGGCCGAGAGCAGCAAAAAAGCGAAATCGAAATCGAAAACGGGCGCGAAAGAGAAACCGAAAGCGTCCGCGAAATCGAAATCGTCCGGGAAAGCGAAAGCGAAAGCGAAACCGAAAACGGGCGCGAAATCGAAATCGAAATCGAAACCGGGCGCGAAATCCAAAGTCCGCCCGAAATCGAAAGCGGGCGGGAAACCGAAAAAGCTGAAGAAGCCGAAAGCGGCGAAACCGAAACGCGACGCGAAGCCGAAACGGACCGAGGAGCCCGACCGCGAGGCGGAGCCGAAAGACGAGGAGGACGCGGGGCCCGCGGAGTCGCCGGACGACGCTGTCGAGGAGGCGCCGCAAGCCGTCGAGGACGCGCCGGAGGCCGTCGACGACGCGAGCCAGGACGTCGCGGAGGATGCGGCCGGAGCGGCGGAGGGGACGCCGGTCGGCGCGGGCGCGAACGCGGCGCTCGCCGGCAAAGCGGCGCTCGCCGGGACCCGGGCCGCGGGCCGCGCCGTCAGCCTCGCGGCGTCCAAGGCGAAAGGACCGATCGTGGTCGGCGGCGGCCTGGCCGCCGGGGCCATCGGCGGGCTCGCGTTGGTGCGACGCCGCAACGGCTCGTCCTCGGGCGGGCCGCTCGACATCGAGCGGGTCATCGACGCGGCACGCCGCGCCGGTTCCTTCGGCGAAGAACTGGGACGGATGGCAAGCCTCATGGAGCAGGCGAACGCCGGCTCGAAGCGCAAGCGGAAGTAGCGGAGGAAGCGGACCCGTCGAAGGTCAAGAAGGGAATAAAAAAGACGCACTGACGGTGCGCCCGAGCAGGAGCAGGATCAGCAGGATGAGCGCGATCAGGCCGACCAGGCCCGCCGCGATCGCCACCTTGAGCAGGATCAGGGCGATCGCGATGAGGATCAGCAATCCGACTATCGCTCCGAGCACAGCTACCTCCCGTCCGCGTTGACTTCCTCATAACGGCCGGGGGGTAGCGGGTGTCAGGAAAGGCCCTGACAAAACTCGGCGTCGCTCCGTTGAAGTCAGCACCAATGAGAACCGCGTTGACCTTTAGGAGTCGATCATGACGTTTGCTGGCAGCATCCTCCTCATCGCCGTCGGCGCGATCCTGCGCTTCGCGACCCACGTCCACACCAAGGGCTTCAACCTGCACACCGTCGGCTTGATCCTGATGATCGTCGGCGTGATCGCGCTGCTCATCGCGATCTGGCAGTGGGCAGTCTGGTCCCGCCGCTCGCGCGAAAGCGAAGTCCTCGTCGACGACCGTCGGGAAAGGCCTCCGCGGCGCTACTGATGCTCTCGTGGGTGGCGAAAACGATCCGCGGCGCCAGGAAAGTCCCGTGGGCCAAAGTGCTCGCCGCGATCGCCTGGCTGAACAGCGAGGGGCGCGAGTACTGGAACCGTCTGTCGGCCGCCGAGCGCCGTGAGGTCCTCGATCTCGCGGCGAAGTCCCGCGGCCGTCGCGCGAACCTCACCAACGCCGAGCAGGGCCGCATCATCGACCTGCTCGGCAAGCTGCGGTCCGATGCTGACAAATGAGCGCCGTCTTCCGTTGCAGTGAGTAAGCGCCTGGCGACCCGCCGGGACCAACACTGAGGAGGAGCGATGTTGCTACTCGCGGCTGTCGAAATCTCCGAGAGCCTGCAGCGGGCTCTCGACGATCTGCTCGGGTTCCTGCCGAAGCTCATCGGCTTCCTGATCATCCTGCTGATCGGGTTCCTGATCGCGAAAGCGCTCGAGAAGCTGGTCGCCCTGGCGCTGGACAAGGTGGGGACCGACCGGGCCCTGCGGTCGGGTGCCAGCGGTGAATACGTGGAGCGGGTCGCGCCGGACGTCTCACCGTCGGTGGTGATCAGCAAAGTCGTCTTCTGGTTCATCTTCATCTTCGCCCTGACGATCGGCCTGGGCTCACTCGGGATCCAATCGCTGAACGAATTCCTCACCAGCGTCCTCAACTACCTGCCCAACATCATCGCCGCGATCTTGATCTTCGTCGCCGCGATCGCGATCGCCGGCCTGGTGGCGAAGCTGGTCGAGCGGATGATGGGGGATACCCCGATGGGCAGGCTGATGGGGACGGCCGCGCCCACCTTGGTGCTCGGCATCGGCGTCTTCATGATCCTCAACCAGCTGCGGATCGCGCCGCAGATCGTCGTGATCACCTACGCGTGCCTGATGGGTGCCGTCGCCCTCGGCGCGGCTCTCGCCTTCGGGCTCGGGGGCCGCGACGTGGCCTCGCGGATGCTCGAGGACGCCTATCGGAGGGGCAAGGCCGAGCGGACCCGCGGGGAAGGACCTCCCGGCGCTCCATCGACCCGTAGGTCGACCCCGCCGCCTACCGGCAGCGGTTGATCTTCCGCGACGCGGGTTTGTGGTGTGGGTGCTTCGATCGGACCTTCTTGCAGCGCGGCGGGTCGACGACGGTGACGGTCGTCGTCGCCGTCGCCGGGAAGGGGGGAGGGACCACCGTGACCGCGGCGAGGCTCACCGGGTGGAGCGGCCCCGGCGCCGGGGAGTGCGGTTCCGAGCAGCGGGTGAACGGCGGTTCGCCCGCGGCGCCCCCGGCGAATGCCAGGTCGACCTCGTCGGCGATTTCCACCCAGTAGGTACCGGCACCGAGGCCTTCGAGGGTCACCACGCCTGCCGGGCCACCGCAGGTGTGCCATTCGGCCTCGGTGCTCGCCTTCCAGGTCACGTTCCCCCAGGTCGTCCCGGGGGCGTCGCTCGCGAAGGCCCAGGTCAGTGAGTCTCCGCCTTCGGTCACCGTCTGCGGCGGAGCCGTGGTGAAGACCGCGGCCGAGGCGCCGGCGGGCACGAGCATCGACACGACCAGGACCGCGATCACCGGATGTCGTCGTTGCATCATCCGACGCTAACTCCGGTTTGTGACGATCGCCGCAAAGATCAACGTTTGCGCAGGTATTTTTTGGTAACCCCATATACCCCCTGGGGGTATACTCCGCGAATGGACCACGCTGGACATCACCACCGCTCGCAGGAGGACTCCGCCGCGCTCACCGCGACCGCGATCGCCGCGACGCTGCACTGCCTCACCGGCTGCGCGATCGGGGAGATCGTCGGGATGACGGTCGGCACCGCGCTCGGCTTCTCGAACCTCGGGACCGTCGTCCTCGCCGTCGCCCTGGCGTTCGCCTTCGGCTACGCGCTCACCAGCCTGCCGCTGCTCCGCGCCGGGTTCGCGCTCGGGGCGGTGGTGCCGATCGCGCTCGCCTCCGACACGCTCAGCATCGCGACGATGGAGCTGGTCGACAACCTGATCATGGTGCTCGTCCCGGGCGCGATGGAGTCCGGGCTCGGCAGCCTGCTCTTCTGGGGCAGCCTCAGCTTCGCGCTCGCCATCGCCGCCGCCGTCACCGTGCCGGTCAACCGTTACCTGCTCGCCCGCGGCAAGGGCCACGCCGTCGTCCACGAGACCGGCGTCCACGGCGGCCCGCCGGTGCGGCTCGTCGGCCTCGCCACCAGTGCCGCGTTCCTCTTCGGCGCGACCGTGCTCGCGGCCGAGGCCGTGTAGTCGGGGCCGCCTCAGTGCATGAACGGGGCGAAGGAGATGCCGACGATCGCTCCCTCGGGTGAGAGCAGGCGGGCGACGACCTGACCCCACGGCTCCTCGCGAGGAGGGTGCAGCAGGTCGTGTCCCGCCGCGGCGAGCTCCTCGGCGGCGGCGTCCACCGCCGCGCGGTCGGCGACCTCGAACTCGATGCTGACCTGCGGCGTCGCCAGGTGCTCGGGCCACTCGTCCTGGCCGAAGCAGGCCTGCGCCGCCTGGGTCAGCGGCCAGACGCCGAAGTGCCGGGTCCCCGCGACGTCCTCGCTGTGGAAGTAGCCGGAGCCGGTCTCGTCGGTGAGCGGCAGCCCGAGGGTCTCCATGTAGAGCTTCTGCGAGCGGCTCGGATCCGGCGAGATGACCGCCACGCTGGTCACGAACTGGATCTCCATGGATCCTTTTCTAACGCATCCGTGCCGACGTGACCAGGTCGTCATCATTCCCGGATCGTGAGCGACGGCCTCCCCGACATCGAGACCACTGCCGACTGCGAGCGGCTCGTCCGCGCCTTCTACGGCAGGGCGATGGCCGACGAGCAGATCGGCTGGCTCTTCACCGACATCGCCGAGCTTGACCTCGAGGCGCACGTCCCGGTCATCGCGGCCTTCTGGGCGACGAACCTGCTGGGCACGAAGTCCTACGGCGGCGGCGCGTTCGGCCCACACGCGCGCCTGCACGAGAAGGTGCCGGGCGGCCTGCGCAAGGAGCACTTCGAGCGCTGGCTGGTCCTCTGGTGCCAGACCGTGGACGAGAGCTACGACGGCCCGATCGCGGCCGCCGCCAAGGTGC
>Ga0268266_10003876_pt1 | contig 14579 bp, 11 predicted proteins | sample KBSS13metaG_FD_190356 | JGI IMG/M metagenome (GOLD analysis project Ga0268266, IMG submission 190356) | Switchgrass rhizosphere microbial communities from Kellogg Biological Station, Michigan, USA - KBS S1-3 metaG (SPAdes) (version 2) | ecosystem: Host-associated > Plants > Roots > Rhizosphere...
GTCTGGCGTGAAGAAAACGCATCGAAACCGGGGGATTCAACGCCCCCGTAGCCGCTCCAGCACGTCGGAGGAGGCAAATCCGTCCGCCGGCGCCCCGATCGAGGCCTGGAAGTTGCGGAGTGCGTCCCGGGTCTGGCCACCGAACTGGCCGTCCGGCGTGCCGCGGTAGAAGCCGCGCTGGGCCAGCAGTTGCTGCAGTTCCAGCCGCTCGGCGCGCGACAGCACCCGTTCCTGCCGTGGCCAGGGCTGCACGAAGGCGGGTCCGCCGCGCAGACGGTCGGCAAAATGGCCGATCGCCAGCGCATAGGCCTCAGCCGGGTTGTATTTCAGGATCACCCGGAAATTCTGCAGCATCAGGAAGCCGGGTCCCTGCATGCCGGCAGGCGCCAGCAGGTAGGCCTTTTCGGTCGTATCGGGGAACGGCTTGCCGTCGGCCCGTTTCAATCCCTGGCTCTGCCACTGCGCGATCGTCATCGCCTTGGCCTTGTCCGCCAGCATGAAATTGAAGCCCTCGGGCAGCACTACCTCGTAGCCCCAGCTCCGGCCGGTCTGCCAGCCGTCCTTTTTAAGGTTGTTGGCGGTGGAGGCGATCAGGTCGGCGGCGTTGTCGACGACGTCGCGGCGGCCGTCGCCGTCGCCGTCGACGGCGTAGCGCTTGAAGGCGGTCGGCATGAACTGCGTCGGCCCGAACGCGCCGGCCCAGGAGCCGCGCATCTGTTCGGGACGCAGGTCGCCGCGGTTGAGGATTTCCAGCGCGGTGAGGAATTCGTCCTTGAAATAGGCCTGCCGGCGGCCGACGCAGGCCAGCGTCGCGGTCGACTGCACCACGTTGCGGTCGCCCATCTGCGTCGAGTAGTTCGACTCGATGCCCCAAATCGATGCGACGATGTGGCGGTCGACGCCATAGGTTCTCTCCGCAGCATCGAACTGCGTCTTGTATTTCGCGAGGATCTCGCGACCCTTGGCGAGGCGGTTGTCGTTCACGAGGATGTCGAGATAGTCCCAGATCGCCTTGGTGAATTCGGGCTGCGAGTCCATCAGGTCCATAATGCGCAGATCAGGCTCGAGGCCTGCGGTGAAGCGCTCGAAATTCTGCTGGGTGATGTTGCGCCGTGCGGCATCAGGCCACATCGAGGCCACGCAGTTTTGAAAGTTCGCGGCGGCCTCGCGGATCGCGGAAGCCGTCATCAGCGGATGGCCGGAGGCGCCGTCCTCGCCGCTCCACGGCGGCGGGCTGCCGGCCGGGCCAGGCGGGCCCTGCGGCGCCGTGCCGGATTTCGGGCCCTGGAAGATGTTGTCGAGAAAGTTCGTAATCCCGTTGCCGGAAGATTGAGCGTGCGAAGGGCTGACAAAAGCGGCCTGGCTGGAACACACCAGCGCGGCCGCGATTAAGATCGCGGCGGCCCGATTGGTCATCGCTCGTTCAGGCAAACCCATTCAGTGTCCGTCCGTTGTTCGCACCCCGGTTCAGAAGGCCCTGCCACGGTTTCCAACAACTTAACAGAGGCGGAATTTCGGTGTCGCACCCGGCCAGCGCAAGGGGAGGCGAATCAATTGGCACCATACATCCGCCTTTGTTGGGGGATGCAAACCGGGTACCAACGTGCAATCAAAGCACTTTCCCCGTTCCCTAGATTCCTCATTTCCAAGGCCCCCGATATCCCATGAAAATCCGCAAAGCCGTTTTCCCGGTCGCCGGTCTCGGTACCCGCGTCCTGCCCGCCACCAAGGCGATGCCGAAGGAAATGCTGACCATCGTCGACAAGCCGCTGATTCAGTATGTGGTGGACGAGGCCAAGGAAGCCGGCATCGAGCATTTCGTCTTCGTGACCGGACGCAACAAGGGCGTGATCGAGGATCATTTCGACCGGATGTTCGAACTCGACAGCACGCTTGCCGCCCGCGGCAAGAAGACCGAGCAGGACATCCTGGCGCGCGACCAGCCCGAGGCCGGCGCCATGAGTTTCACCCGACAGCAGGCGCCGCTCGGCCTCGGGCACGCGGTCTGGTGCGCCCGCGACATTGTCGGCGATGAGCCGTTCGCGGTGGTGCTGCCGGATGAACTGGTGCTTAACAATCCCGGCTGCCTAAAGCAGATGATCGAGGCTGCCGGCAAGCTTGGGCCCAAGTCCAATCTGCTCGCGGTGGAGGCGGTGCCCGACGACCTCACCCATCAGTACGGCATCTGCGGCGTCGGCAAGCGCCACACGACCAGCATGTTCGAGGTCGACGGCATGGTGGAGAAGCCGCCAAAGGGAACGGCGCCGTCGAACCTTTCGATCACCGGGCGCTACATCCTGCAGCCGGAGATCTTCAAGATCCTGGAGACCCAGGAGCGCGGCGCAGGCAACGAGATCCAGCTCACCGATGCGATGAAGACGCTCTCCAGGACGCAAAGCTTCTACGGCGTGGAGTTCGCGGGCGAGCGGCACGATTGCGGCTCGAAATCCGGCTTCCTGCGCGCCAACATCGCCTATGGCATGGCGCGCGACGATCTGCGCGATGGCCTGCGCGAGGAGATGAAGAGATATCTGGAGAGGTGAGGGAAGGGACGCATTTGGCGTTCTCCGCTGTCATCATCCGCGCAGGCTGATGATCCAGTATTCCGCGGTATTAGCGATTGATCCTGGCCAGCGCGGCGTACTGGATGCCTGTTTCCGCGAGCATGACGAGTCCTAGGCCGCCAGCGCGATCTGCGGGATGGCGGCGAGCACGGACCGATTACGGCCGTTGGCCTTGGCAGCGTAGAGCGCTTTGTCAGCCGCTTCGATGAGATAAGACCAGTCGATTGCCGCCGTGGGCGTCAAGCTCGCCACGCCGACGCTGACCGTCGTGACGTTGGGATCTTCCGACCATCGTTCGACCTTGAGGCGGATGTTTTCTGCGACGGCGAACGCCTCCACCGCCGACAGGCCCGGCAGCAGCACCGCGAACTCTTCGCCGCCGTAGCGTGTCGGGCAGTCGCCGGCCCGCCGCACCGCATCCGAAATGCAGATCGCGATGCCGACCAGCACCTGGTCGCCGGCCTGATGCCCGTAGGTGTCGTTGTAGGCCTTGAAATGGTCGGCATCGATCATCAGCACCGCGACGGGGGTCTTGTTGCGCGCTGCCCGCCGCCACTCCAGATCGATCTCGATATCGAATTTGCGCCGGTTCTTCAGCCCGGTCAGCGCGTCCGTCGTCGCGAGCTCTTCAAGCTTTGCCTCCGCCGCCGCGCGGCGTCCGATTTCGCGCGCGAGGAACAGCGTGGTGCCGACCACGAACAGGATCAGGACCACCATCACAGCCCCGATCCGCATCACCTGCTGCTGCCAGAGGTTCAGGATGCTCCCGAGCGGCTTTCCGACCACGACAAAGAACAGGTTCGTGCTGCCGCTTCGAACATAAAGCCGCGGTGTCGGATCCACCGGTCCGACGCCGGCATAGGTCGTGCCTTCCTTCAGATTGTCCGCACTCCAGCTTGGCCGCTCCGCCAGGCTCTTCCCGATGATATCCAGGTCGAACGGCGTCCGCATGATGATCATCCGGTCGCGTCGCAGCACCGTGATCGTATCGCCGGGGTTGAGGGTGAGGCGTCCGAACAGGTCGTGGAAATAGGTGAAACGGATCGAGCCCACCACGACGCCGAGAAAGCCACCATGGGCATCGCTGATGCGCCGGCTGAGCACGATCGAATAGGCGCCGCGACGCAGCATCGGGCGGCTGATGTACAGGCCGATATCGGGATTGGCGCGGTGGACCTGGAAATACTCCTCGCTGCCCCGATTCTCCGGCGCCGGATCGAGGCTTGCCGCGTCGTGTGTCAGCTTGCCCTGCGCGTCGAACACCTGGATCACGCCGAAATGCTTGGCGGTGGCGGCATGATCGAACAGGATCAGGTGCTGGATCTCCTTGCTGACGCCCTTGATCTCCGGCGTCACCAGGTTGCTGGCGACGTTGCGCAGCGAGAGGTCATAGAGTTCGATATTGCGGCTGATGTCGGCATCGATGCCTGCCGCGAGGTTTTCGAGAGTCTGGCGTGCCAGCTCTTCCTCGCCGCGGCGCATATCGAGCATGACGCTGGCACAGATGGTGGAAAAGCCGATAACGGTTGCAATCGACGAGGCCATCAACAGCTTCGCGGACAATCGCCAGCGCCGGCGGCGGGAGTATTTCCCGAACCAGCCATTTCCGGTCATGTCGCTTTGCCGCCTGAATAGCATTATCCGCTCCAGGCTTATGGTATGCGCTTGATAAATTGTTGCGGCCTTAAGCGGCGGCGGCGATATGATAAACAGTTAACGCCTGGTTGCCGGCGTCGACGGTTTTATGCAAACCAGCATTGAGGATACGCGTGAACGTTTACGACCCGTTGCGGGACTATCTCAGGGCGCAGAAGCGCGCCGAATTCGTGCTGAGTTTCGAGCAGATCGAGGAGATCATCGATGCCGCCCTGCCGCGCGCCGCGCAGCGCGCATCCTGGTGGGAGACGTTGCGCAGCCCGCAAGAGAAGATGCCGCAACGCGAGGCCTGTCTCGAAGCGGGCTACATCGCAACGCGACAGACGGACGGGAAGAGCGTGAAGTTCAAGAAGATGCCGGTGAGGCGCTGAGCGCGCGGCGCCCGCACATCATCATGCAACGCCGCGTTCGTGTGAAGAAGTTCGATTGGTATTGAATACGCCAGCAAGTTGTCGGTGAATTCATTTTCCACCGGCCCTACAGCCGCCTCAATTTTGGAAGCAACTTCACGACAAGAAGAAAAATCGTGGGAGGATGGCGGCGATGAGTCGGACGACATGGTCGTTTGGGCGTCTCGCGCCTGAAGATCTCTGATGGTCGCGGCGATCACCGATGATCGTAACAGCGACATCGAGTCTTGATGATGCCGTTGACTGGACCGGGTGGGCTGCATTGCCCGGCAGATCCTGGTTCCTTGCGCTCGGACTTGCCGGACTTGTTGCTGGTCTTGCGCTGACGCCTGGTTTCGCCGGTGCAACCGACACACTGCACGTGACAGGCGCCCGGGTTCCCGCTTCGGACGAGATTGGTGTCGATCTTCCGCTGCTGATGACGATCAGAAACGATGCGGCCGAAGCTGACGCGGTCCTGCGCGTCCGCTGTCCGATTGCAAATTTTTCCGAAAAACACACCGTCGATCGCGGCGAAGGCGCGCCCGCCATGCGCGAGGTCAAGTCCATTCCGGTTCCGGCGAACAAGACGGTCGAACTCAAGCGAGACGGATTTCACGTGATGCTGCTGCAGACGCGGCAAAAACTCGTCAACGGCGAGACATTCACATGCGCCGTCGTTTTCCAGAAAGCCGGAACCAAGGAAACGGAGGTGCAGGTTTCACGAATGCCTTGACCGCGACAGCGGCCTTCTGAAGCCGCTGAACGGGGCCCGACAACGAAACGCCCGGATATGCCGGACGTTCAATCCAACATGAACTGCCAAAAAACATCCCATCAAGGAGGGCACTACTCATGGATCGATTTTCAGGCCAATCAAGAATGTTGTCGCGCGTCTGTCTGCTTGCCCTGGCAGGTGCTGCCACAAGCGTGACGGGCACGCTGCCAGTCTACGCCGCGGGCGAGGTCAATCAGGAACGGCTGCTCAACGTCGACAAGGAACCGGGCAACTGGCTTCACCATCATCAGAATTACGCGGCTCACCGGTTCTCCACGCTGAAGGAGATCAACCGCGATAACGTGAAGAACCTGAAGGTCGTCTGGACGATGCACCTGGGCGGCATCGAAGGCGGCGGTATCTGGAGCCATGGCGGACTGGAAGGAACGCCGATCGCCGAGAACGGCTTTCTCTACGTCACTGATGGATGGGGTTCGGTCTACAAGATCGATGCGCATGGCGGCCGCGGCGTGCTGGTCTGGAAGATGGATCCCAAGACGGACCGTGACTGGGCCGGGGCGGTCGCGTGTTGCGGCGTCGATAACCGCGGCGTCGCATTGTGGGGCGATCTCGTCATTTCCCACACGCTCGATGGCCGTCTGATCGCGACCAACAAGGAAACCGGCCAGGTCGCCTGGCAGCGTACGGTCGCCGATCCTGACAAGGGCGAGGTGATCACCGGCGCGCCGCTGATCGTCAAGAACATGGCGATCACCGGCGTTGCCGGTGCCGAGTACGGCATCCGGGGCTGGATCGCCGCCACCGATCTTGCGACGCAGAAAGAGGTCTGGCGCACCCACACGATTCCGGGCAAGGGCGAGCCGGGCAGCGAAACCTGGAAAGACAGCAACAACGCGGCCGCCGCCGGCGGCGGCTCGACCTGGGTGACCGGCACCTACGACCCCGCGACCGACACCATCATCTGGGGCGTCGGCAATCCAGGACCTGATTGGGATAACGCGTATCGGCCGGGCGACAACCTTTATACCGACAGCTCGCTGGCGCTCGACGCCACCACCGGCAAGATCAAGTGGCACTATCAGCACACGCCGAACGACCCCTACGACTATGACAGTGTGGCGGAAAACGTGCTGGTCGATATCCCCGGACCCAGCGGTCCGCGGAAACTCGCGCTCGAAGCGGACCGCAACGGCTTCGCCTATGCGATCGATCGCAACACCGGCAAATTCGTCTGGGGTCTCCCCTTCGTAAAGAAAGTCACATGGACCAAGGGACTCGACGCGGAGAGCGGCAAGCCGATCGAGTATGACCCGAACAAGCCCGTGCAGACCTATGTCGCGTCGGTAACGCCAAGCCGCGACAACATGGAAACCGACATCTGCCCCGGCAACATGGGCGGCAAGAACTGGCCGCCGACGGCCTACAATCCGGATCTGAAGCTCTGGTACATCCCGGTGATCGAGAGCTGCAACCGCATCAAGGTCGAGGTCGCAACGCCGGACAAGCTGAAGCCTCGTGAGTTCTGGACCGGCGGTGGCCCGAGCCAGCCATTCAAGATTACCGGCAGCGTCACGGCGATCGACGTAACCACCGGCAAGGTCGCCGGCAAAATGGAAACCCCGTTCCCGAATCTGGGAGGGATGCTGGCGACCCCGGATCTCGTCTTCTCCGGCCAACCCTCCGGCGAGGTGATGGCGCTTGATGCCAAGTCGTTGCAGAAGCTCTGGGAGTTCAACACGGGTGGCGGCGTCAACGCACCGCCAATGACCTTTACGGTCGATGGCAAGCAGTATGTCGCCATTTTGGTCGGCCTGGGCGGTGCCTGGGACAAGTGGTTCATCGATTCGACGCCCGAACTAAAGAAGATACAGCCGGGATCGATGCTCTACGTGTTCGCACTCTGACATCCCGCAAAGTGGAGGGCCCGCCAGTCGCTGGCCCTCCCGCTTCCCCGCCAAGAGATGCAACGATGATCTTCAACGGACCCACCGTGCGGCCGGGCATGCTGCTCGCGAGCGTCGCCGCCCTGAATTTTTCGATGCTGGTCGCTGCCTACGGTCAGTCGGCGCAGGGGCCGGCCTCGGACCCGACCAATGCCGGCAAGGCGGTATTCAGCCGCGCAAACTGCATGGGGTGCCACAAATGGCACGGCAACGGCGGCGGCGGCTATGGCGGTGATGCGCTGTCGCTGCGCAAGACCGAACTGACGCGCGATCAGCTCATTGAAACCGTCGGCTGCGGACGGCCGGGCACGGGGATGCCGTTCTTCACACGCGGCGCCTACGATGAGGTGAAATGCCACGACATGAACCGGCAGGATGCGGGGGCACAGATGCCGCCGGAAGGCGGAACGTTCCTGCGGCCGAAAGATATCGAAGCCGTCGCCGACTACGTAATCGCCCATATCAAGGGAGCGGGCGAGCCAACTTACGCGGAATGCGTCACCTTTTTCTCGAGCCCGTCGCGGGTATGCGACATCTACAAGACGCAGACGCAAAAGCCTGACGATGCGACCGCCAGTGCGGGAAAGGGCCAGCAATGAACAGACTGACGCTGTCGGGAATTCTCGCTGCGGGCCTGATCGTCTGGCAGGCCGTCGCACTTGCGCACTCTCCGGCGCGGGCGGAGGAGTTCGATGGTAACGACCTGCGCGACATTCGCCTCGGAATGGCTGCGACCGATCTGACGGAGCAAGGCTACGTCGACTTCTATTGCGCGGCGGATCCGAAACAGGCGCTGGTTGGCTGGAAGGATTGGCACGACTGCCCCACCGGTGCGAGCGGAATACGGGCGATCCGATTTGGCTATGACCCAACGACCAGCCGCGACGGCACGATGGTCGCGGGCCATCCCGCGATCCTGACCGCGTTGATGGACGATTCGGGGCACGTTGCCGGTTTGCAGATCGAGACCGATCCGAAGGCGCGCCTCTATATTCGAAAGAAGGCGTTTCTTCTCGGGCTGCAGGCCAAGTCGCGCTACGGCTCCGACAACTGGGCATGTACCGAGGGCCAGCCGGGTGCGGGAGACCAGCCGGTGGGAGGCGTCTATCTCAGGGAACGTTGCACCAAGACGGTCAGCGGCCGTTCCCTCATTGTGGAGCGTAATTTGTTCCGCCGGGCCGATCAGGACATCAAGAGTTTCGTCGATGAAACGCGGATCCGCATATTGCGGGCCAAGGATTAGCGCATTGGCGCCGATTACCTGAGTTGGTCTGCTTTCAGGGCTCGCTACGTGCGGAACGTCCAAAAAGCGCCAAATTGCCGCCGCGAGCTACCCTTCCTGCTACGCGGGGTGTCGTATATGAGGGAACTGCCATGGACCGTGCCGATGGCAGGAATGAATTGGCGGCGCGGATTGCGGTGATTAGTTAATTTAAAATCGCGATCTGATATTTGATCGACACGGGCGTGGACGGGCATTTCAACCGGGGAATGGCATGGCGAATCGATTTACGACGGCGCGATCCAGCGTGGCGATGCGGCGTTGTTCCCCCGCCATTGTCACGTTCGCGGTAATGGCGGCACTGACGCCACTGACCGCTGACGCCGCAACGAAACAGACGCGCCCCAAGCCGGTCACCGAGGCGACGGCGCCGCGCGATGCGGGCGAGCCGATCATGGCGATCGTGTCGATCAAGTCCCAGCAGGTCACGTTCTACGATGCCGACGGCTGGATCCTGCGCGCGCCGGTATCGACGGGAACCACGGGTCGCGAGACCCCGGCCGGGATCTTTGCCGTGCTCGAAAAGGAGAAGGAACACCGCTCGACCCTCTATGACGACGCCGAGATGCCGAACATGCAGCGCATCACCTGGAACGGCATCGCGCTGCATGGCGGGCCGCTGCCGGGGTATGCGGCCTCGCACGGCTGCATTCGGATGCCGTTTGGCTTTGCCGAGAGGCTGTTCGACAGGACGCGGATTGGGATGCGGGTGATCATCTCGCCCGATAACGCCGAGCCGGTCGAGTTCTCCCATCCGGCGCTGTTGGTGCCGAAGGCGGAGGCCATCGCCGCCGCGCCGGCCAAGGCCGAGGCCCTCCCTCGCGAGGCGGCCGAGGCCGCGAAGTCAGCCGACGAGGCGAAGAAAGCCGCCGCGACATCGGCGCGCGAGTCGGCGTCGCAGGCGGCGTCGCTGCGCAAGCTGCAGGGACTTAAAGCCCGCGCCGACGCAGAACTCGCCTCCGCCGACAAGGCGCTCGCCGCGGCCAAGACGGACGAGGCCAAGGCGCGCGCCGAGGATCTCAAGCAAAAGGCCGCCGCCAAGGCTGCGGACCTGGTGACCCAGTTCGACACTGCCAAGGTCGACGCGAAATCTAAGCTCGACGCTGCGGCCGCTGCAAAGGAAGCTGTTAAAACAGCGCAGACGCGGAAGGCCGACACCGCCAAAGCGGCGAGCGAAGCCAAGCTCGCGCTCGAGCCGGTCTCGATCTACATCAGCCGCGCGACGCAGAAGCTTTACGTGCGCCGCCCCACGCACAAGCCGGCACCTGATGGCGGCGGCATCGTGTTCGATGCGACGATCGAGGTTCCAGTCACGATCCGCAACCCCGACAGGCGGATCGGCACGCATGTGTTCACGGCGGTGGCGCGCAACGACACGGGCCTGCGCTGGACCGCGGTCACGATCGATGGCTCCGACGACGCCAGGGCTGCACTTGACCGCATCACGATCCCGCAGGATGTGCTGGATCGCATCGCCCCGACGGCGGTGCCGCGATCATCGATCGTCATCTCGGACGAGCCGCTGAGCAGCGAGACCAACTATCGCACCGAGTTTGTCGCAGTGCTGAATGACCAGCCCCAGGGCGGCTTCATAACGCGGCGACCATCAACCGATGTCCTCATTGCGGGCGACGACGCCCAGGTCGACGGCGGCTTTGGTTTCTTCAATTTCCAGCGCGATCCGGCCTACCAAACCCAAAGCGGAAATACGCGCCGCCGCGGCAACCAGTACTATCGTCCGATGCAACCGATGCAGCCGACCCAACCGAGCTGGTGGAATTAAGGCGTAACGCGCCGCGGGCGGGCTCGCCGCTCTCGCCGGAGGCGCTTAGCTCGCGGCCTCCAGCCGCTCTTCCGTGAGTAGCCGCATCGCCGCCTCGGCATCCATCGGCTCGCCGAACGCAAAACCTTGTGCGTATTCGCAGCCGAGCTGGTAGAGCTCAACCGCATCCGAATCCGTTTCCGCGCCTTCCGCCACCACGTCCATGCCGAGGTCGTGCGCCAGCGCGATGATCGATTTCAGGATCACCGGCCGCGTGCCGCGGCTGGTGGTGCGCACAAAGGACTGGTCGATCTTGATGGTGTCGAACGGGAAGCGCTGCAGGTAGGCCAGCGAGGAATGGCCAGTGCCGAAATCGTCGAGCGACAGGCCGGTACCGAGCTCGCGGATGCGGGTCAGCATCTGTGCGGCGTGCTCCGGGTTCTCCATCACGAGCGATTCCGTGAGCTCCAGTTTCAGCGTGCCGCGCGCCACTGACGAGCGTGACAGCACGGTGCGGATATCGTGGATCAAATCGTGGCGCAGCAACTGCCGCGAGGAAACGTTGACGGAGGCAAAGATCGGCTCGCGTGAGCGCATCGCGCGCTGCCACATCGAGAGCTGCCGCGCGGTCTGGTCGAGCACGAACATGCCGAGGTCGACGATCAGGCCGATTTCCTCGGCTATCGAGATGAATTCCGACGGCGACATCCGGCCGAGCTTGGGATGGTCCCAGCGTGCCAGCGCCTCGAAGCCGGCGATCGAACGGTCTTCCAGCCGCACGATCGGCTGGTACAGGATGGTGATTTCCTGCCGCTCGATGGCGCGGCGCAATTCGGCTTCCAGCGTCAGGCGGTCGGTCTTGCGCGCGCGCATTGCCGGCTTGTAGACGTCGATGCGATCGCCGCCGATGCGCTTGGAATGATACATCGCAAGCTCGGCGTCCTTGATGATCTCGTCGGTCAATTGCGTCTGCGGATCCGACAGCGCGAGCCCGATCGAGGCGGTCAGGAAGATCTCGCGGTCGTTGAAGGCGATCGGGGCGCGGATGGTCTTGCGGATGGTTTCGGCGAACGCGGTGATGCGCGCCGGGTCCTGTTCCGACATCAGGATCAGGCCGAACTGGTCACCGGCCAGCCGCGCCAACGTGTCCTGCGGCTTCAGGATGCGGGTCAGCCGCCGCGCCAGCGTCAGCAGGATGGAATCGCCGACCGCGATGCCGACGGAATCATTGACCTGCTTGAAGCGGTCGAGGTCGATCACCATCAGCGTCGGCCGCAGGTTCGGCATGCTCTTGGTGAAATTGGCTACCGCGCCGAGCCGGTCGATGAACAATTTGCGGTTCGGCAGTCCGGTGAGGTTGTCGTGCACGGAGTCGTGCAGCATGCGCTCTTCGGCGTTCTTGATCTCGGTGACGTCGGTGAGCGTTCCAACCACGCGCGAAACCTCGCCATCAGAGCCGACCACCGGGCGCGCCTTCAGCGCGAACCACATGAAGTGGCCATCTGGCGTACGCAGGCGGAAATCCTGCACCAGCCGGCCGCGGCGCTGGTCCAGCACGCTGTCGAGCGCTGCGCGGAAACGATCCTGGTCGAGCGGATGCAGCACCTCGAGCCATTTCGCGGCGGGACCTTCCAGCGTGCCGCGCTTCAGTCCGAGCAGGCTTTCGGTCTCCGGGCTGGTGAACACCTTGTCGGCGGAGACGTCCCAATCCCAGATCAGGTCGCCGGAGCCGGTCAGCGCCAGCGCGCGGCGCTCGACGTCGGAGACGATGCCGGTGGTCGCGCCGCCGCCGGCGAACGCGTGCTGCATGACCGTAAATCCGATCAGCATCACGATCAGCACGAGGCCGCCGAGCAAGGCGGGGCCCACGATGTCGTTGGTGACGGAGCCTCCGACCGTCATGCCGGCCGCGATCACCCAGACCACCAGCAGGAACCAGGTCGGGATCAACAGCACCGCGCGATCGAAGCCATGCGTCGAGAGATAGACGATCAGCGCAAAGCCGGCGAAGGCGATCAGCACCAGCGAGATGCGCGCAATGCCGGAAGCCACCGCGGGATCGAACAGCGCCAGCGCGACCAGCGAGCCGAGAAAGGCCAGCCAGCCGACGGTGATGTGGGAATAGCGCACATGCCAGCGGCTGAGATTGAGATAGGCAAACAGGAACACCAGCAGCGTCGCCGCAAGGATCGCTTCGCCCGCCGCGCGCCAGACGCGCTCGGCGTTGTTCGACATGTCGAGCACCTTGCCCCAGAAGCCGAAATCGACGCCGATATAGACCAGCACCGCCCAGGCCAGCGCCGCGGCGGCGGGGAACATGATGCTGCCCTTGACCACGAACAGGATGGTCAGCACCAGCGCCAGCAGGCCGGAGATGCCGATCACGATGCCCTGGTAGAGCGTGAACGAGTTGACCTTGTCCTTGTAGGCGTCGGGCTCCCACAGATAGAGCTGCGGCAGCTTGTCGGTGCGCAGCTCTGCCACGAAGGTGACGACGGCGCCGGGATCGAGCGTGATGCGGAAGATGTCGGCGGTGGCGCTCTCCTGCCGCTCGGGGCGATCGCCGACCGACGGCGTGATGGTCGCGATGCGCGACAGGCCGAGGTCGGGCCACAGCAGGCCGGACGACACGATGCGATAATGCGGGGCGACGATCAGGCGATCGAGCTGGTCGTCGGTATTGTTGGCCAGCGCGAACACCACCCAGTTCTGTCCGCCCTCGCGGGCGCGGACCTCGATGCGGCGAACGATGCCGTCGGTTCCCGGCGCCGTCGAAACCTGGATGCGGTCGGCCTCACTGCGCTGATGATCGAGGACTGCGGTCAGGTCGATCGCAGGCGCGTCACTGCGGACGCTGACAGCGTCAATGGCGTGCGCCGCAGGCGCGGCCGCAATAATCATGAGGCCCAGCGCAAGCCGCGCAAGGCACCTGATCAGACGCAATGTCAGTACTCCGCGAACAACGACCATCCCGGCCCAGCGAACGGGTCGGCGTTGCCGCGATAAATGACATGAAAGCAAAGCGAATCAAAGGGTTTCCGCCTTCACTCCGCGCGTGATCGGCTATACCACCAACACAATTTTGCCAATATGTGCGCTGGTCTCCATCCGCCGGTGTGCGTCGGCGGCTTTTTCCAGCGGGAATGAGCTGTCCATCAGCGGTTTTACGCGTCCCTCGCGCAATAGTGGCATCACCTTGGCCTCGATGGCCGCCACCATCGCCGCCTTATCCGCATTAGTACGGGGGCGCAGCGTGGAACCGGTGTGGGTCAACCGCTTCACCATCACCTTGGCAATGTTGACGGTAACCTTGGGTCCGTTGAGGGTTGCGATCTGCACAATCCGGCCGTCGACGGCGGCGGCATCATAGTTGCGATCGACATAGTCGCCGGCGACCATGTCGAGGATCAGGTTAGCGCCCGCATTGTTGGTCTCCGCCTTGACCACCGCGACGAAGTCTTCGGTCTTGTAGTTGATGGCGCGGTCGGCGCCGAGTTTCAGGCAGGCGTCGATCTTGTCCTGGGAGCCGACGGTCACGATCACCTTGGAGCCGAACGCCTTGGCGAGTTGGATCGCCATGGTGCCGATGCCGGACGAGCCGCCATGAATCAGCAGGGTTTCGCCGGGCTTCAGCGCGCCGCGCTCGAACACATTGTGCCAGACTGTCATCAGCGTTTCCGGGATCGCGCCGGCTTCCTGCATCGACAGCGACGGCGGCACCGCCATCGCCTGAGCGTCCTGCGCGATGCAATATTGGGCGTAGCCACCGCCTGCGACCAGCGACATCACCTTGTCGCCGAGCTTGTGCCTGGTGGCGCCTGCGCCGAGCGCGGCCACTTCGCCCGCGATTTCGAGGCCGGGCAGATCGCTGGCGCCGGGCGGCGGCGGGTAGGAGCCGGAGCGCTGCGAGACGTCGGGACGGTTGACGCCCGCAGCCATCACCTTGACCAGGATTTCGCCCGGACCGGGCACCGGCACGGGGCGGGTTTCCGGCAACAGCACCTCGGGGCCGCCGGGCTTGCTGATGCCGATGACGGTCATTTGCGCGGGCGGCTTTTCCATGATTTGTCCTTGCGAAATGCTGGGAATTTGAAGGCGGCTCCTGATTAGCCAGCCCGGCTCCGGCTGGCAACCGCTTCAAGGGGCCGCCGGATGCGCAGCGATCAGCGGAAGGAGAAACGCATGGCCATCGAGGATGACGACAAGCCGCGGAAGAAGATCACCCATGAGATCGGCCAGGACCT
>Ga0268266_10003882_pt1 | contig 14560 bp, 15 predicted proteins | sample KBSS13metaG_FD_190356 | JGI IMG/M metagenome (GOLD analysis project Ga0268266, IMG submission 190356) | Switchgrass rhizosphere microbial communities from Kellogg Biological Station, Michigan, USA - KBS S1-3 metaG (SPAdes) (version 2) | ecosystem: Host-associated > Plants > Roots > Rhizosphere...
GCATCAGAGCAGCCGATCGAATCCACCGCTGCCGAGCTCCGCCTGCTTCGCCTCGAACGACCACTCGGGCCACTGATCGACGACGACCAGCACGACCAGCCGCGTGCCGGATTCTTCGGGCGTGTCGTGGTGCTCGTGGCCGTGCGCCGAGCAAGCGGCGAGGGCGCCTGGAACGAGAAGCGCGAGAACTGCGCGTTGCACGGCGTTACTTTACGGGAGGGCGATCTCGCGCGTCTCGGCGATGTAGCGAGATCCGAGCGCCTTGCGCAGCGCCGCCGCGTACAGCGGGTTGGCGCCGAGCCGACGCGCGTAGAGCTGCTCGTAGTAGGCGTCGGGGTGGACCTCGACGATGACGCGCGCCGCGGTCGCGTGACCGCCGTGCCACGTGCGCGCCACACGCAGCGACTGGCCCGGCGGGATCCGCGTGTCGCCGCGATCGTGCCAGGCGCCGTCCCAGTAGACGTCGCGGCCGATCCGCTGCGCGAAGCTGCCGACGACGCGCGTGCCGTCGACGAGCTCGAGCCGCAGCCAGACGGCGGGCGTGGCCGTCGTCGGCAGGAAGTGGCCGGCGCCGATGTTGGTGAGCTCGCCGTCGATCTCGTAGGTGCCACCGGTGACGCGGGCTTGCGCCGTCAGTTTTATGCCCTGGCGAAACGTCGTCGGGTCGTGCACGCCGAGCCACTGATGCTCGCGGTTCGGCATGTGGCAGCTCTGGCACTGCACGCCGCGGCGCGCGTACGGACCGTCGATCCATTCCTTGTACGTGTTCAAGAGCGGCGTGCCCGCGACCGCGGTGCTCGGCGGCAGCTGGTGACACGCCATGCAGAAGTCGCTGCGCTCGTAGATCGACGACGGCTCGAACGGATAGCCCTGCACGGTCTGCAGCGACGGCGCGAGGTTCGGCGGCCCGAGCCGCGTCCAGCCGCGCACGTGGCAACCGGCGCACTGCACGCCTTGCGCGCGTAGCTCGGGATCGCTCGCTTGCTCCGCGAGCGGCGCGTGACAGCGCCCGCAGCGCACGGCATCGGCGCCGTCGGCGAGCCGCGCCTGATAGCCGACCGACATCGCGCCGGCGTGCAGCGACGGCTGCCATTCGCGCACCTGCTTGGCGTGGCAGCGCCCGCATTGCGCCGCCGACAGCGACGCTTCGGCCGGCGTCATACCCGGCAACGGCGGGCCCTGCGGCGCGATCGGCTGGCCGAACACGCGGGCCTCGAGGCCGTCCGAGCCGGGCCAGGTCGCGATGGCCAGCGGGTTGGCCGTGTCCATCGGCAGCGGCGAAACCGGTGTGGCGTGCGCGTCGAGCTCGACGACGTAGTCGGCGAGCGCCCAGAGGTCGCCGGGCGGCAGGTCGGCGTAGCTCGGCATCGAGCGCGCGCCGTTCGCGATCGTCGCAACCGCGGCCTCGCGGCGGTCGCGTGGCTCGTCGCCCGCGCGCGGGCGATGGAGCGGCTCGGCGGTGAGATCGTAGGGCGGGTCGGGCAGCGCGCGATTGCCGCGGCCGTCGGGGCCGTGACACGCCGCGCAACCGCGCGTCGTCCAGAGCTGGGCGCCGCGCTGCGGGTCGTGGCCGGCCGGCTCCGTGCTGGGTGCGCCCGACCGCTCGCGGATCGGCGAGGGGGCGAATTCGCGCACGACGTGCACGAGCTCGTCGACGTCGTCGTTCGCCAGCGCGGTGAAGGCGGGCATCGACGTGCCGCGCACGCCGAGGTGGATCGTTCGTCGCAGGTCCTGGTCGGTCGCCGCGCTGGGGGTCGACCGCCACGCGAACTGGGCGCGCGTGAAATCGGGTGGCACGCCGTGCAGGAACGGCACCGCGGCCCCGCCGCCGTTGCCGTCGATGCCGTGGCACGCCGCGCACAGCTGCTCGTACTTTTGCCAGCCCGGCAGCGCCTGCGGGTTGCCTGCGTAGGCGGCCGACGTGATCGCGATGTAACCGATCACCGCGAGGCCGCGCACGGTCCGTAGGCTCCTACATGTGCTAAGCCAGAGTCACCATGATTCGGACGAAGATCCTCGGCCTCGGCAGCTACGTGCCGGAGCGCGTGGTGACGAACGAGGAGATCCCGTACCTCGACGACCAACACGTTCGCCGGGACACGATCCAGACCGAAACCAACGACGCGTGGATCCAGCAGCGCACCGGCATCAAGGAGCGCCGGTTCGTGCCGAACGACGGCAGCGTCGCCACGAGCGACCTCGCGTTGCAGGCCGCGCAGCGCGCGATCGCCGACGCTGGCCTCGAGGCCAAGGACATCGACTGCATCATCCTCGGCACGCTGTCGCCGGACTTCCACTTTCCGGGCACCGCCGTGATGCTGCAGAAGAAGCTCGGCGTCGCGGAGCGCACCAACTGCGCGTGCTTCGACATCCGCCAGCAGTGCTCGGCGTTCGTGTACGGCCTCCAGATGGCCGACGCGTTCGTGCGCACCGGCATCTACAAGCGGGTCTTGCTCGTCGGCGCCGAGCTGCACAGTCACTCGCTCGACTTCTCGACGCGCGGCCGCGACGTGATGGTGCTGTTCGGCGACGGCGCCGGCGCGATGGTGCTCGGCCCGCAGGAGACCGACGATCCGAAGGCGGGCGTGATCTACACGTCGGCCCACGCCGACGGCTCCGGCGCGATGGACCTGTATCTCAAGATCTTCGAGATCAACAAGCTGCCGTACGTCGACTACAACCCGCGCGACCGCGAGCACAACCAGAACATGTATCCGAAGATGGACGGCAAGCGCGTGTTCTTGAATGCCGTGCGCGGCATGGTCATGAGCTCGCAGGCCGCGCTCGCGAAGACCGGCCTCGGGTGGGACGACATCCAGTGGTTCGTGCCGCACCAGGCAAACTTGAGGATCAACGAGAAGGTCGTCGAGGTCGCGAAGATTCCGCACGAGAAGGTCCTGAACACGATCGACATCTTCGGCAACACGACGGCGGCGACGGTGCCGCTGACGATCGACTACTGGCGCTCGCAGGGCCGCGTGAAGCGCGGGGACCGGATCTTGTCGTCGGTCTTCGGCTCCGGCTTCACCTGGGGCGCCGCGATCTTCACGCTCTGATCAGTGCTTCGGCGTCATGTCGATGACGTCGCCAGCCGGAGCGGCAGTCGGCGCCGAAGCCGGCGCGGGCGGGTGACCGCCGAGCGCGAGCGCGAGCATCGCCAGCACGGCGAACACCGCGAGCGTGCCGAGGATCACCTGCTTGATCCGCTTCTCGTCGAGTGACTTCGGGCCGGCGGCACGCCACTCGCGCGGCGCGATCGGAAACGCGCTCGGATCGGTGAACACGACCTGCGACGGGCCGGTCGTCGGCCGCTCGACGGTCTTCGGCCGCTCGGTCGACGCCTGGCGCGTGTACGGCACCGTGTCGGGAATCGGCAGCGGGGGCTCGAACAGGCCCTGGATCGGCGGCTGCGCGCCGGTGGTGTCGTCGAACAGGTCGTCGTCGTCGAATTCTTCTTCGTCGTACGCGGCGTCGCTGGGCGGCGTGCCGGGCGCGCTCGGTGCCGCGGCGATGTGATCGGTGAGCGTCACGCCCGACGCTTGCGCGGCCTGCCATGCCGCGATCTCGTCGGCGAACAGGTCGTGCATGAACGTGCGCAGCGCGACCGTCGACTGCACGAGCTTGTGCTCGCGTGCGAGCTCTTCGAGATCGAGCTGGAGATCTTCGGCGGTCTGGTAGCGCTCGGTGGCGTCGACGGCGAGCGCCTTCAAGATGATCGTCTCGAGCTCGGGCGGGCAGTCGGCGCGCAGGTGCGTCGGCGGCTCGGCTTCCGAGTGGATGATCTTCTGGATCGTCGCGAGGTCGTTGTCGGCCTTGAACAGCCGCTGCGACGTGACCATCTCCCACAGCACGGTCCCGAGCGCGAACACGTCGCTGCGTCGATCGATCGGTGAGCCCTTCGCCTGCTCGGGCGACATGTACGAGATCTTGCCCTTGAGCGTGCCGGTGCGCGTCTTGACCGTGCTCGTCGTCGCCTTCGCGACGCCGAAGTCGACGAGCTTGATCGCGCCGTCGTACGCGATCAGCACGTTCGACGGCGACACGTCGCGGTGCACGATGCCGAGCAACGAGCCGTCGTGGCCGCGTCGCTCGTGCGCGTAGTGCAGCGCCGACGCGACCGCATGCGCGAGCTGGACCGCGTGCGAGATCGGGATGCGCTTGCCGAGCCGGCCGGCGCGCTTGACCACGGCGTGGAGGTCCTGGCCGTGGACGTACTCCATCGTGAAGAAGTACGAGGTCTCGAGCTTGCCGAGATCGTAGACGTGCGCGATGTGCGGGTGATCGAGCGCCGCGGCCAGGCGCGCTTCGTCGAGGAACAGCCGCACGAACTTCGGGCTTTCGGCGAACTTCGGCAGGATCTTCTTGAGCACGACGAGCTTTTCGAAGCCCTCCGGACCGACCGTGCGCGCCAGAAACAGCTCGGCCATCCCGCCCCGCGCCAGCTGGCGCAGGATCTCGTACGAGCCCAGGCGTAACACCTCGGGCCGCTGTCCGACGGCCGTTCCCACGAGGGGAAATCATAGTCGACGATCGGACGGTGCGGAACTAAGCGGCATGGCTGTAGCATCCAAGGTGGGAGATGCAGCCTCATGTCGTGATCGTCGGCGGTGGGTTCGGCGGGCTCGAAACCGCGCGGAAGCTCGCCCACGCGCCGGTGCAGATCACGCTCCTGGATCGTCGCAACTACCACCTGTTCCAGCCGCTGCTCTATCAGGTCGCGACCGGGGCGTTGAACCCGAGCGACATCGCCTATCCGATCCGCGGCGCGCTCGCGACCCAGAAGAACGCGCGCGTGCTGCTCGCCGAGGTTGAAACGATCGACGTCGTCGATCGCAAGATCGTCACCGACGGCGGTGACATCCACTACGACTTCCTCGTGCTCGCGACGGGCTCGACCGATTCGTATTTCGGCCACGACGACTGGGAAGTCCGCGCACCCGGCATGAAGTCGATCGAGGACGCGGTCGAGATCCGCCGCCGCGTCTATCTCGCGTACGAGGCCGCCGAGCGCGAGCCCGATCCGGCCAAGCAGCGCGCGTGGCTGACGTTCGTCGTGGTCGGCGGCGGGCCGACCGGCGTCGAGCTCGCGGGCGCGTTCGGCGAGGTCGGGCTCCAGACGCTCGTCAAAGACTTCCGATCGATCGATCCGCGGTCGGTGCGCGTCGTGCTGTGCGAGGGCAAGGGCCGCGTGCTGATGACGTATCCGCCGCAGCTGTCGGAGGCGGCGAAGCGCGCGCTCGAGCGCCGCCACGTCGACGTGCGGCTCGACGCGATGGTGACGTCGGTCGATGCCGACGGCGTGACGGTCAAGACGGCCGGCGGCTCGCAGAGCGTCGCGGCGAAGACCGTGGTGTGGGCGGCCGGCGTCAAGGCGTCACCGCTCGGCGCGCAGCTCGGCGCGCAGCTCGATCGCAGCGGCCGCGTGATCGTCGAGGCCGATCTCTCGATTCCCGGCAGCCCGGAAGTCTTCGCGATCGGCGACGTCGCGAAGATGATGAGCAACGGCATCGAGGTGCCCGGCGTCGCGCAGGGTGCGATCCAGGCCGGCCGTCACGTCGCAAAGATCATCGCGCGCGAGGCCGCGAGCCCGCGGTCGCGGCGGATGCCGTTCCACTACAAGGACAAGGGCAGCATGGCGACCGTCGGCCGCGCCGAGGCGGTGATCGCGACCAAGCGCGTCGCGCTGCACGGCCTGCTCGCGTGGCTGCTCTGGTGGGTCGTCCACATCTACTTCCTCGTCGGCTTTCGCAACCGCCTGGTCGTGATGTGGAGCTGGGCGTGGTCGTGGATCACGTACAAGCGCGGCGCGCGGCTGATCACCGGCAAGGTCGGCGCGCTGCCCGCGATCGCGGAAGCTAGCGGCTCAGGTCCACAACGACCTTGAGCTGATCGTCGTCGGGCACGGTGATCGAGACGTCCTTGTGCTGGTCGTCGTGCGTGAAATGCAGGACGTGCGTACCGACGGACAGCTGCACGCGCGCGAGCGTCTGATACTGCGCGGTGCCGCCATCGATCGTGAACGACGCCCAGCCGCGCGTGACGTTGATCATGACGTCGTGGACGATCGCCGGAGCAGGCGGCGGAGGCTTGTGTCTGATCGTCGGCGTAGGCGTGCGCGTCGGCGTCGGCGGTGCTGGTGCGGCGATCTTCTCCGGCGCTGGCGGCACTGGCGGTGCTGGCGGCGGCGGCGGCGCGACGACGATCGGCGGCAGCGTCGGCATCGCGAACGGCGTGCCGGCGTCATCGCCCGACGCCTGCCAGGCGACCGCACCGGCGCCGAGCAGCGCGATCGGGATCGCGAGCACCGCCGGATTGCGCCGCTTCGCGACCGGCTTCGTCTCGACCGGGACCGGCGCAGGCGCCACGACGGCCTCGTCATCGCCGACGGTCGCCGCCATCGAGCGCGCGGTGCCGGTGCCGATCACGTCGAGCGCGCCGTCGTCGAGGAAGCTCACCAGCTGCGAGCCTTCGATCGCGGCGTCGATCGCTTCTTCGTCGCGGTTCTCGTTCCAGGCAGCGGCGAGCCAGTCGGCGAGCTGGCGGGCCGGCGCATCGGCCGTCTTCGCGGCGCGCTCGGCGACGATGAACGCGTCGAGCGCCGCCAGCATCGCGCGCGCGTTCGCGTAGCGCGCGTTCGGATCGAGCTGCGTCGCGCGATCGGCGATCGCGGCGAGCTGCGCCGGCTCGCGCGACCACGGCGCGAGCTCGCCGGTGCGTGCGGCTGCCAGCGTGGTCTCGCGATCGTCGCTGCGCCGCGCGCGTGCGCCGGTCAGCGCCTCGCGCAGGATCAAGCCGACCGCGTAGACGTCGGCGCGCGCGTCGACCGGCTCGCCGCGCGCCTGCTCCGGCGCCATGTACGCGGGCGTGCCGATGATGCTCGACGAAGCTTCGCCGGCGAGCGCCGCGATGCCGAAGTCGGTCAGCTTGACCTCGCCCGACCACGACAGCAGCACGTTGCGGGGCGTGACGTCGCGATGGACGATGCCGAGCGCGGCGCCGTCGGGGCCGCGCCGCAGGTGCGCGTAGTCGAGCGCTTGGCAGCACTCGGCGGCGACGAACGCCGCCAACAGCGGAGGCAGCGCGCCAGCCTTCGCCAGGGTCGCGCCGAGATCCTTGCCCTCGACGCGCTCCATCGCCAGGAACACCTGGTCGTCGATCCGGCCGAAGTCGAAAACTGGAACGATGTTTTGATGGGCGAGGCTCATCGACAACCGGGCCTCGCGCACGAACAGGTCGAGGAACCGCGAGTCGCCGGCGCGCTCGGGCCGCATGCGTTTGACGACGAGCCATTTCTCGACGCCGGCAGCGCGTCGTCGGGCGAGATAGACCTCGGCCATGCCACCGCGGGCGAGCGGGCGCAGAAGCTCGTAGCGACCGAGCGCGCGGCTCATCACGCCGAGTATAGCGTGCGGTTGACCCTCGGCCGGAACGGGCCGACACTTCGAACACTGCGGTCCGTTGCCTACCTCGTGATCGTCGCCGCGTTGGCGTCGCGCGCGGTTGCCGCGCCAGCTGCCGACGTGGTGTTGGTATGGGCGCCCGGCGAGAACCCGCGTGCGGTCGCCGACGTCGCCCGTGCGCGCGGCGCGGCCGTCATCGACCTGTCGCCGGCGCCGCCCGCCGTGGTCGAGACCGCGCGGTTCCTCGAGCGCGGGATCGCCGCGTATCAGGCGATCCAGCTCGCCGACGCCCAGAAGGCGCTCGATCAGGCGCGCGACCTCGCGGATCAAACCGGCGCGGCAGGCCTCACGAGCGCGCAGCTCTACGACCTGTTCCTGTATCGCGGGCTCGTCAAGACGGCGCTGGGTGACGACGCGGGCGCGCGCGACGAGCTCGTGACCGCGACGACGATCAACCCGACGCGCACGCCGGATCCGCAGCAGTATCCGCCGAAGGTCGCCGAGCTGCTCGCGAACGTGCGCGACGACGTCCTGAAGAACGAGAAGCAGGTCCGGCTCGAGCTCCAGACCCCAGCCGGCTGCCGGATCGTCGTCGACGGCGACGCGGTGGCAGGACCGATGTTGCGACTCGCAGGTCCGCACTGGGTGCGCGTGACGTGCCCGAGCTACGAGCCGTGGGCGACGCGGATCGATCTCACGAACCTCGGCGCGAGCATTCCGGTGACCCCGAAGCCGTACGTGCGCCCCGACGATTCGGCGCTGCTCGTGCAGGCGCGGGTCGCCGGCGCGCACGCGCTCGTCGCGGTCGAGGTCGGCGAAGGGCTCGCGGTCGTGCGCCTGATCAGCGCGGACGGGCGCGAGCGCGATCGCAAGAGCGTCGCGGTGCACGGCGATCTCGCGCCGGCCGCGCCGCTCGTCGACGCGATGCTCGCGCCACCGGCCGTCGCGACGACGCACTGGTATCGCTCTCGGTGGGCGTGGGCCGGCGCAGCGGCGCTCGCCGCCGCGGCGATCGCGATCCCCGTGACCGCGGCGATCGTCGGTGCCAGCGGCGACACGTCGTGGACGCTCAGGCCGTCGGGGCTGAAGTTTTGAAGCGGCTCGTGTTCGCGTTCGCGCTCGCGAGCTGCGGCGACGGCGTCGTCGTGGCGCCGGTGATCGACGAGCCGACCAACACGAACGCGTCGGCATTTCCGCTCGACACGCTCGTGGTCGAGGTCGCGCATCAAGGCGACCCGATGGATCTCGAGTCCGAGACATTCGTATCGGGACAGAGCGTCGCGTTGTCGGGCGTGCCCTTCGGCGACGATCTGGTGATCCACATGACCGGCAGCGTCGGCCAGAGCGAGGTCGCGTACGGTCGCACGTGCGAATTTGCCGTATCAGAGACGTCGCAGCCCGAGACGCCTCACCTGTTCTTCTCGCGCTCGGTGAAATTCGCGGATCTGGACGTCGCGTTCGAGCCGCGCACCGGCGGTGCGGCGATTGCTGATCAACACGGCGCTGGCCTGGTGATCGGCGGAGCCAACCAGGGCGCGTCGGTCACCGACGTCGAACGGTTCGATCCGATGACCGGCGAGCGCACGGTAATCGCTGGTGTTCAGCCGCGCATCGGCGCTGTGGCGGCGGCGCTCGGCACGACGGGCGTCGTGTTGATCGGCGGCACCGACATGGCTGGCGCCGACGCCACCTTTATCGAGGTGATCGATCCCGACCAGCCCGACGCGGGCCGCGTCGACGAGCTCGATCAGACCGTGACGGGGCGGACCGATCTGACGGCGACCACGCTCACCGCCGGCGACGTGATCGTGATCGGCGGGCTCGACGGCACGACGGTGTCGGGCTCGGTCGACGACGTCGCGATCGCGAACGGCACCGTCTCGGCGATCGCGCTGCGTGCTCAGCTCGCGCATCCGCGCCACGCTCACACCGCGACGCGGCTCGGCAACGACGAAGGTGCGCCGGTGTTGATCGCGGGCGGGCTCGATGGCAGCGGCGCGCCGGTCGCAGCCGCCGAGCTGTACAAGCCACTTAGCGAGGACTTCTCCACGAGCTTCGCGGCAAACATGAACGTTCCGCGCTCGCAGCATCAAGCGGTGCGCATGCCCGACAACAGCGTGCTCGTGGTCGGCGGTGTCGATGCGACCGGCGCCGGCGTCGACACGCTCGAGCTGTTCAGTCTCGACGGTGGCTTCGTACAAGTGGGCACGCTCCCGCCGACAGCGGGACTCACAGGCTTCACTGCGACAACGCTTCCAGACGGTCGCGTGCTGCTCACTGGCGGTACGCGCGATGGTGCGACACCCCTGCCAACTGCGTTTATCGCTTCGCTCGATCCGATCGACGGCTCCGTCGATGTTGTTGCGACTGACTCGTTGTCGATCCCTCGCATGAACCATCAAGCAACACTGCTGTGCGACGGTACGGTGCTAATCACAGGCGGCACTGACGGCACACAGATCGCGGAACGCTACAATCCGCCGTCAGCGGGCCGTCGCTGAATCTCCTTGCTTGATTCGAGGCTGATCGTCGACGATGAAGTCATGGCGAAGGGAATCGCGAAGGTTGTGTTCCTGGCTGCAGTGACGATCGGTGGAGCCGCTTCGGCAGACGATCTCATCATCAATTTTGATCAGAGCGTCGACCACACGGCTGACACCCAACTCGAAACTGGCGTCACGACGTCGCAGCACGCGACAGGATCGTGGCTCGACGTCGGCCTCATGTACGGGCGGGTCGAACCGGTTGCAGGCGCGACGCTGTCGACCGAGTTCGTTCGGTTCGGACCGCGAGCGTCGCTCAACCGGTTCTTGTACGTCGGTGCCGAGGTCGACATCGGTCACCTCTCGGGCACGTCGCCGCCGCCGACGGACATCACGGCGCGCACCGGCTCGTCGAGCGAGATGAACAGTGACGCGCTCGCGTCGGTTGCTGGCGGCGGCACGCTCGCGGCGGGCAAGGCCGTCGTCGGCGCGCATCTCATGGCAGGTCCGCTGTCGGGCGCAGCGGAGTTCTCTGCTGGTGTTCGCGACTATATGACTCGCGATGCTATTGGGCAGTTCGGTCAAGGCTACTTCGGCGGCGTGTACGAGCTCCACGGCCGTCTCGATCTGTGGGCGACGAAGTCGCTCACCGTCGGTGCGCTCGCGAGCGTCGACCTCGAAGATCGCAACGACGTGAGCCTCGGCGTCGTGGTCGGCTTCCATTTCCTGCCGTACGACGGTCAGCGCTGACTAGCACTCTTCACTTGCCGCGCTAGCGAAGATCGCTGATCGTGGCGGCATGAAGAAGTACGCGCTGCTGGTTGTGGCGTTTTGTGGCGGCGTCGCAGCTGCCGACCCGATGACGGAGTCCGGCGTTCCGGCGCCGCCGGAGCAGAATCCGCACGGGTTCGCGCTCGAGGTCGGCCCGCTGTTCGGTCGCGTCGACCTGGCGCTGCCCGGCAAGGCGGCGATGACCAAGGCGACTGCGGAGATGGTTCACTTCGCGCCGCACCTCAACCTCAATTCGTTTCTCTACCTCGCCGTCGGCATCGACGTCGGTCGATTGACGGCGACCGGCCCATCTCAGACCTCGATCGTCACGGATCCCACCGAATACGACCCCACGGCGAACATGGGCAACGTTCCGCTCGAAGGATCGATCGCGCAGTTCACCGGCGCGGTCGGCGTGCGCGGCTTCGCGGGCATGTTCTCGGGTGGCGGCGAGCTCGCAGCCGGCGCGCGATCGCTCCACGTGGAGAACGTTGGACAGACCGGCGGCAATGGATTCTTCGACACCGTGTATCAGCTGCGCGGCCGCTTCGACGTGTGGCCGACGGAGCACCTCACGGTCGGCGCGCTCGCGCAGGTCGACCTGCAGGAGTTTCACAACCTGAGTGCCGGCATCGTGATCGGCTGGCACTTCCTACCGTACGACGCCGCGCGCTAGCTCAGCCGACGCTGACGCTGACGCTGACGTGGTGGCGACCGCCGCCACCGCCACCGCCACCGCCTCCCATCGACGTCGACGACGCGCCGCCGGCCGATGCATCGTCGCCCAACGCCGCCTGCGGCTGCGCGGCGGCCATCTGTTGCTGCGGCGGCGCTGCTGCGGCCTGCGCACTGCCGGCGCTGCCACTGCTGCCCTTGCTGGCGAGCTGACCGATCATCGGCAAGACCGCCTGCGCGATCCCGCCGAAGCCTGGAATCATCCCGAGCATCGGGCTGGCGGCCTGGAGGATGCCGCCGATATCGGCGCCACCGCCGAGCACGCGCGCGAGCGCCTTACGTTCGAGTTGCTGAAACTTGCGGCGACTGCGCGGCATGTGAGGACCAAGTGCACGCGCCATGCTCGACGAGTATCCGAGTGTTCCCGAGTAGATACGCGGCGGGCGGCGTAACCCGTGGGCGACAAATTGTCGTCGACCGCAGGCAGCAAACTCACCACTTCTTCGGCTGCAGGATCCGGATCTGGTTGCCGAACGGATCGCGCAGCCCGCAGTCGATGCCGTAGCCGTGATCGGTCGCGTCCTGCGTGAACTCGACGCCCTTCGCGCGAAGCTTCTCGAACGTCCCGAAGCAGTCCTCGGTCTTGAGCACCATGACGACGCCGGTCGCGCCCTTGGTCACGAGATCGCGAACCTGCGTGGCGGTCGCGTCGTCCATCACCGGCGGGCCCGGAACGTCGAGCACGATCTCGGGGATCGCCTGGCCGGGCACGCCGACGGTCAGCCAGCGGAAGCCGCCGCGGCTGAAGTCGGACTTGATCTCGAGCCCGAGCTTGCCGACGTAGAAATCGATCGCCTGCTGATGATCGAGGACCCAGATATGCGCGGTGGTGATCGCGGTGAAGTTGCTCATGACGCCGACTTTAGGCGGCGCTCGCGCGGCTTCGCTTCTCCGAAACTGCTCGGCCGCGCCCACGCCATCGTGAAGCACGTCGGGACTGGCCCGACCGGCGGGGCGTTCTGGCGATAGGCGAGCGGCGACATCCCGACGATCTTGCGAAACGTCCGGCTGAACGTGCCCAGGCTCGTGTAGCCGACGTCGAGACAGATCTCGGTCACGCTGCGCTCGGTCTCGAGCAACAGCCACATGGAGCGCTCGACGCGGCGGCGCTGGAGATAACAGTGCGGCGTCTCGCCGAACGTCGCGCGGAACGTGCGGATGAAGTGCGCCCCCGAGACGCCTGCGATCGTGGCGAGCGCCGGGACGTCGAGCGGCTCGGCGTACGCGCGGTCCATCGCATCACGCGCGCGCAGTAGCCGGCGGTTCTGATCCTCGGAGGCGCTCGTCACCTCGACAGTCTACCGAGAAGTAGTGGCCGGTGCGCCCGGTGTGTATGCTCCAAGCCATGTATCGCCTCGCGATCGTCGTCGGGGTCGTGCTCGCCGGGACCGCGCATGCGGACGGCGTGTTCGACGTATGCAAGCGCGAATCGAAGACCGTCGTGCCGGGAACCGGCCAGATGTCGATCGCGGTCATCTACCCCGATGATTTTCCCGGCCGCACGACGCGCCAGGTGCTCTATCCGATCGGCGTGCGGCTCGCGATCGCGGAGCACGCGAAGATCCTGCTCGGCGCCGAGGTCGACGTCGCGCTCAAGCTGATGCACGAGGGCCACTGGAACGAGGGCGGCAACGCGTGCACGACCGCGCCGTCGCTCGAGGCCATCCTCGGGCAGAAGCACGCGAACCTGACGACTGCGCGCGCGTCGATCGCGTGCGACGCAGGATCGAAGTGCGAGCTCCACGTCGATCTCGAGCGACACGGCCGGCCGGCCACCGAGCGCTTCGTGCGCTACTCGGCGCCGATCAACGGCGCCAAGGACGACCTCGCGGCGATCGCAGCCGCGGCGCCGAAGCTCGTCGCGACCGGCCCGTGGCCCGACGCGCCGAAGAGCGGCATGGCCGTCGCCGAGCTCGCGCCCGGCATCGTGACCACGCGCAGCGACGCCGACGGCGCGCTCCAGCTCGATCGCGCGATGGAAGGCAACACCGCGTTTGCCGCGTGCGCGCCCAAGGGCCGCAAGTCGCACGACGTCCGCGGCTACTGGGCCGACTGGAAGCTGTCCGCGCTCGGCACCGCGATGGAGGTGTTCGTGCAGCCGTTCGGCGGCGCCGACCCCGCCGATCAGAAGGCGGCCGACTGCTTGAAGCGCGCGCTGCAACACATGCAGATGACCTGCCCGCGCGACGGCAAGGTGACGCCGGTGCGCACCGCGATCTGCCTCTAGCGCGATTTCCACGCCGGCAGATCGCGCAGCATGTCGATCGCCATCGCCTTCGCGACCTCGGGCGCGAGCCCTTGCGTCCGGATCATCCACTGCGACGTGGCTTCGATCGCTTCGTCATACGAACGGAGCGAGCCGTCGGGCCGCGCGCAGTGACGACAGTAGTCCTTCGACGGATCGCCCATCGCGTGATCTTCGGGGCGCTCCAGCGGCATACCGCAGGCGATGCAACTCTTCACGATCCTCTCCTCGTTCTGGGTGCCGCGAGCAGCCCCGTGTAGTGCTCCAGGAGCCGCGGGCCGACGCTCGCGATCACCGAGCCACGCGGCGCGAACAGGTCGCGGTTCGCCAGATAGTGGTGCAGCGTGCCGATCCACAGGTTGAACGCGACGTCGGTCGGCACGTCGCGTACCGTATCCTGACTTCGCTCGAGCTCGAGCGCTTCCTCGAGGCTCGACGCGATCGCCGATTGAATGCCGACGAGCGCGCGTCGCGCCCGGCGCGGCAGGAACGGGCCTTCGAGCACGAAGCGCGTGTAGATCTTCTCGTACTTCGCCAGGCTCTCGAGGTGCGCCGCCAGCACGTCGCGCACCGACCGCTTGGACGCCGAGCTGCGGCGCACCTGCGTTGCGATGTCGCCGGCGACCTCGTTCACGACGGCCTCGACGAGCTCGTCGCGCGTGCGGAAATGCGCGAACACGCTGCCGTGCGAGACGCCCGCGGCCTCGGCGATGTCGGCCGTCGTCGTCGCCATCAGCCCGCGCTCGGCGAACAGCTTCAACGCGACGTCGAAGATCGCCCGCCGCGTGTGAGCCTTTTGCTCCTGGCGCTGCGTCACAGCTCGATGAGTTACTGCTCAGTGACAGAGGTGTCAATGGGCAGCGTCCCGCGCACGAGCCACACGCGACTGCTCTCGCCCGGGCGCTTCGCGCTGTTGACCACGATGA
>Ga0268266_10003884_pt1 | contig 14557 bp, 11 predicted proteins | sample KBSS13metaG_FD_190356 | JGI IMG/M metagenome (GOLD analysis project Ga0268266, IMG submission 190356) | Switchgrass rhizosphere microbial communities from Kellogg Biological Station, Michigan, USA - KBS S1-3 metaG (SPAdes) (version 2) | ecosystem: Host-associated > Plants > Roots > Rhizosphere...
TGGGAAGCGCCCATGCGTGGCTGGAGAGCAGCGGGAAGCCGAAGCGTGATGGGGTGATCGTGCAGGAGTGCGGTGCCGGGTTGGTCACCCTGCACCGTGATCGCGGCCGACTGGCCTTCGCCGCGCCCCCACTCATTCGCGGCGGGCGGCCAACGGAGCAGGAAGTTGCAAAGGTCGCTGAGGTCTTGCAGATCGACCGGGCAGCGATTGTCGAGGCGACCTGGGCCGACAACGGTCCCGGCTGGATAGCCGTGCTCCTCGAGTCAGCGGAGGCCGTCTTGGCCGTTGAGCCGATTCGCCACTATCCGGGGCTGATCGACATCGGCATCGTGGGACCGCACGCGCCGGGCGCCGCGACTGCTTTCGAGTTGCGAGCCATTTTCTATGACCGGCAGGGGACGTTGATTGAGGATCCCGTCACGGGGAGTCTCAATGCGTCCGTTGGGCAATGGCTCTTTGCTACCGGCCGCGTGTCCGGCCCCTACATCGCCGCCCAAGGCACCCGCCTCGGCCGCACCGGCCGCGTGTTTGTTGAGCAGGACGGTGATGGACAGGTCTGGGTTGGCGGTGCCACTCGGACGCTTTTCGCCGGCCACACCGCGTTCTAGCGATCAAACACGGTCATTGCCTGTTGCACGGCGGGCCGCTGTGCGATTCGATCGCGCCACGCGGCGAGGCGCGGCAGCTTCTCCCAGGGCAGGGACTTGCTGACGGCGGTTGTTATGGTAAAGCCTGCGATATCGGCCATGGAGAAAGTGTCGGCGCCCATGTAACCGGCGTCGGTCAGGAACCGTTCGGACGCGATCAATGCGTCCAGCGAGCGCTGAGTGAGTGCGTCAACTGCGCTGTCGAGGTTGCCTTGCACGCGCAGATTGAAGGCGAAGCCATTCGCAGCGATGACATCGCTGGTGAAGTAGAAATAAGCCTCCAGCGCTTTGATACGACTCAACGAACCCGCTGGCGGCAATAGCCGGCCCGGTGCCTGTTCGCTCGCGTAAAACAGGATGGCGCTCGATTGGGTGATTACGATGTCAGCATCGACAACCAGCACCGGCACTTTCCCGGCCGGGTTGAGGGTCAGATGGGCCGGACTGCGTTGCTCACCACTGCGCAGGTCCATCTGGCGGACCTCGTAGGCCAGACCTGCCTCACTCAATCCTACTGCGGCGCGCAGACAGTTCCCTGTTTTAGATCCATACAATTCCAACACAGCTCTCTCCAGCGACCCGGTGATAGACCAAAAGCCCGTTTGAATTGCCGCGTCATGTGGGCCTGGTCTGCAAACCCTGAGTCAAACGCGGCATCGGCAAGGGATGCCTCGGTCCGTAAGGTAGCACGCACCTGATCGAGCCGCCGCATGGTGAGGTAGCGATAGGGGCTCGTGCCGAAATGGCGGCGAAAGGCTCGCGCCATCGAGTAACGATCGAGGCCGGTCACTCGTTCGAGCTGAGCCGAGGTCACGGTCTGTTGAAAATACGCTTCGAGATAATCGCGCGCGCGTGCGATCTGAGGGTAATGTTTGTCGGCGCCTGCAACAACACGAGCGGAAGGGTCATGTCAGAGAACGCCGGGAGGAGCGCTTCGTATAGCCGTTGATCTCGGCTCAACACGTTGCGGACGAATGGCAGGCTTCGCGCCCTGCCCTCCAGCGCATCGCGCACGAGCGCAGGCTGCAAGTAAATCATGCGATAGCGGAAACCCGGTTCAGCGCCCGCGCGTCCGTCATGCACTTCATCGGGATGAATCACAATGACATTACCGCGGACGCTGTTGGCGCGGGCACCCCGATACACAAACGACTGAACGCCGCTCAGCGTGTATCCGATGGCATAAAAGTCATGGCGGTGCGGGTCATACGCGTGACCTGTGAAAAACGCATCGAAGCGCTCGAGCCCAGGCTGCGTCGGCGCGCGCGAGATCCGGTCCCGCTGGGGCTTGCACGATCGTTCAATACGGCTCGAACCGGGCACGGCTAATGTCTCTGGCGAAGCGGCTACGGGGCCAGAATAACCGGACGGGCGGATGTTCGACACCAAAATAGCGATCGTTGTGCGTGAGGATCTGCAGGTCTGGCAGAAACTGAATATCACCGCCTTCATGATGAGCGGCGTCGTGGGCGGCACTCCCGGCCTCATCGGCGAGGCGTATCGGGACCGTCCCGGCAACACCTACCACGCTTTGTCCATCCAACCGGTCATCGTCCTGGCGGCTGACGCTGAGACCATGGCCAATATTCATCGCCGGGCACTGGAGCGCGGAGTCCGTCACGCGCTGTATATCGAAGAGATGTTCTCCACCGGCCATGACGCAGCCAACCGTGCCGTGGTGGCCGAGTGCGATCCCGAGACCGCGAAGGTGGTGGGCGTGGGACTGCGCGCCGATAAAAAGATCATCGACAAAATCACCAAGGGCGCGCGAATGCACCCTTGACTCGTCGGCAGCCGGCAACCGCCGCGGCCAAGGCCAGCAGGATCGTTACGTCCAATGCCCCACCACCGGACTTCGGAGGCGCAGTGATAGTCACGGACGAAGTGGCAGTCAGCGCAGTATCGGCCGCCGGGATCGCTGTTATGGTGACCGTCGGGGTGCTCGGAACATTGGATGGTGCGGTGTAGACACCGGCAGTTGAAATGGTCCCTGTAGTTGCGCTCCCACCAACTACACCATTGACTTGCCAGGTAACCGAGGTGTTCGAGGTTCCGCCGACTGATGCAGTAAACGCCTGTGTTGATCCCGTTTGCACATTGACGGAAGTCGGAGAAATCGTGATCGTAGGCGTAACGAACGTAACTCGTGCAGTCCCCTGAACTGAAGAGTCGGACGGATAGACAGCCGCAACTGTGACGACACCCGTCGATGGCAGGGTTGAAGGAGCCGTGTAAGTGCCGTCGCTCGAAATGGTTCCCACTGTCGAGTTGCCGCCGGCAACGCCGTTGACCTCCCAAGTGACCGTATTGCTCGAGGCATACGCGAGGCTCGCGGCAAACGCCTGCGTCCCTGCAACTTGCACACTGGCAGTTGCCGGACATACCGCAATCGAGACGGTTGGAGTGGATGCCGAACAGGACGTGGGGGTCGCAGAAGTTGGACTCAACACTACATTGGTTGTGTCCATGCGACCCGCATCGTCGGTTGCGGCCAGTTGAAGCGTCGCATAGCCGCATGAAGGCGCAGTCACGGTTGCAACAGCCGCTGTGCTGTTCTGCACGGTCAACGACTGGCTGCCTATGCTCGTCCACTGATAGGAGCTGATGGAGTGACCGGTCGCTGCAGTGCTCCCCGATGCATCGAGGCTGATCGACTGCCCGGATGTTACGGTTGCCGGCGCCGACACCGCCGCGATCGGTCGCAACGCAGCCGTCACCGCCCCCGATGCATTCGCCATCCCCGCGCCACAGTTGCCTGTGTTGCAGATGCATTCCTGCGTGGTCGGATCAGTCTGCGGGCACGCGGGCGGCTGCGTTGCCTCATCCGCGGAGGTTTTGGGGAATGCCACCGAGCCCTCCTTCAATCGGGAGATGAGCTGGCAGGAATTGAGGTTGCGATTCACAGATACCATCAAGGCGGCGATGCCTGACACGAGCGGCGCTGAAAAGCTCGTACCGAGATTCGGGTCACTGACCTGGTTCGTGTACGCATTACTGCTCGTATAGGTCGTCGAGGGTGTCGTCGTTCCAGGATTGGTGGTGGAGGTAATCGGGTAGACGCAGGGCGTTGCAGTCGACAGCGTGCTGTTCACACAGTTACCGGCCGGAGCGCTGATCGCAACTTCTGCCCCGAAACTGCTGTATCCCACTTTGGTGCCTGTATGGCGCAGACCGGCTACGCCGGCGACACCAGCGCAGTTGGCGGGCGCGTCCACCGCCCCATTTTCATTTCCAGCCGACACCACCACGAGCACACCTTTGGCGGTGATCTGATTGATGGCATCCTGATAAAACGCCGGACAGGAGCCGCTCCCGCCCAGGCTCATGTTGATGATCTTCGCCGGAGTTGGGTTGGCGGGCGCCCCGGACACTGCGATACCGGCCGCCCACAACATCGCCTGCAGAATGTCGGAGTCCTGACCGCCGCATTTGCCGAGGGCGCGGATGGGAAGAATGTGACCTTGCCAGGTCGTGCCGGCGATGCCGGCACTGTTGTTCGTAGCGGCGCCGAGAATGCCGGCGGTGCGCGTCCCGTGCCAGGAGCTGTTCTCAGTGGCCGACACGCCGCTGCACTCGGGTTTGCTCAAATCGGGGGTGGTGACCCAGTCCCCCGGATCCGAGGCCTCCGCGTTCGACACGGTGCTGCCCAGACAGGTCCCGCCGTTGTTGACGAAGGAATCGGATATGAAGCAGTAGCCGGGCAGCAGGCGCCCCTGCAAGTCCGGATGGTCATAGCGCACGCCGGTATCGATATCGGCGATGACGAAACCGGCATCCCCCTGGGCCACATTCCAGGCCGCCTCTGCATTGATCGCAGACGGGGCGGAAATAGTCGCCGGGTTTTGCATGTACCACTGCCCCGGATGGGAGGCATCGGTCCGGGCATACAATGTGTCATTCGGCACGGCATGCACGTAACGCCTTTGATCCGGTTCGGCGTACTCAACATCAGGGTCCGCTCGCAGACGGGCGACGGTCTGTGCCACGGACTCGCCTGCCGCTGCGGGCTCGACCTGCATGACCAGCATCCGGTCCGAGATAACATGCGAGTCGACGAGGCTCAAACCGACTCGGGCTGTCAGGCCCTGCGCACGACTTTGGACCGTCGTTACGGCCTGCGCCTGCAGATTCTGGGCGGTGGCAGGACGCAGTTTTGCGATCACTCGCTGAGCGGCCGACTGCGTCTGTGCCGCGGGGCGATGGCGGACCGGATTGGTTTCGATGCCGCCCATGACGCCCGCTACGGCCGCAGCGCACACAACCAACGCACAGATGAACAGTCGCATGCAGCCCCACCCCCGACGCTTCTTCGAGCGACTTAGGATTATCTACGATCGGCGACTATTACGGGGCCTTCAATTGTTACGGGGCCTTCAATTGTTACGCAGTCTTCAACTGAACCGGCAACGATCGGACCCGATGGCCTGTAATCGCAAAGATCGCGTTGGTCAGCGCGGGAATCACCGGCGGCAAGGCCGGCTCGCCGAGGCCCGTGGGCGGCTTCTCGGATTTGACCCAGGCAATCTCGATCTGTGGGGTGCTCGGGATTCGGGCCAGTGGGAAGTCGTGCAGATTGCTGTTCTGAACAACACCCTCCACCACCTTGATCTCCTGGCCTGCCAGCGCCTGCGCCAACCCGTCGATGACGGCGCCTCTGACCTGATTCTCCGCGCCCATGGGATTGACGATCTGACTACCCACATCACCGGCGACCCACACGTGGTGAACCGCGATGTTGCCGTCAGTCACACTCGCCTCAACCACCTCGGCAAAGTAGCCCTGGTGGCAGAAATAGAAACCGAAGCCCTTCGCCCGGTTGGATTGGGTGGGCTTGCGGGACCAGTTGGCTGTCTGCAGGACCTTTTCTATGACATCCCGTGCCCGCCCCGTATCGAACGGCGGACCCCGGCCGTCGAGCGGCTTGATTTCCCGCCGCTCTCCTTCCAACAGGCTCAGCATCAGCCTGGGCAGGTCGCTCCCGGCCGCAACGGCCACTTCATCCAGAAACGACTGCGACACAAAACACAGCGCATTGGAGCTGGGTGCACGCAAAGGTCCGGTCCGGAGCACCGTCGGGATCATCGAGCGGCCATAGCGCAGATGCTCGACCAATCCGGCCGGAATCATCGACACACCCATGTCGGCGGCGCGCGCCGGCTTGCCATCGGTGCTGAAAGTCACGAGGTGGTCGGTAAACACACGGAGCTTGCCGTCCGCGTCGACGCCCGCTTCGAGATCGTGCCAACCGCCCGGCCGGTAGTAATCGCGGCGCATGTCGTCTTCGCGTGACCACAGCAGCTTGATCGGCGTCCCCGGAACAGCCTTGGCGACAGCGGCAGCCTGCACCATGAAATCATTCAGCAACCGCCGCCCAAATCCGCCTCCCATCCGTGTCAGATGCAACGTGACATTGGCAGGGTCGATTCCCAGCGCCTTCTGGATCATGTTGAGTCCGCCACCCGGGGCCTGAGTCGGAGCCCAGAGCTCCAACTTGCCATCCTTGTACAGCGCCGTGCAGTTCTGCGGCTCCATGGGCGCGTGTGCAATGAATGGGTATTGATAGCGGGCTTTGACGCGATGGACCGCGTTCGCCAATTGAGCCGAGGGGTCCCCATCACGACGCAACTCTTCGCCGTTGCCCGCGGAGAACGCCGCGTCGGCCTTCGCCTGATAGGCTTCGTTGCTGTGACCCTGCGCGGCCGACAGGTCCCATTTGACCTGCAGTTGTTTGCGAGCCTGGTTGGCAAACCACCAGTTGGTTGCCAGGATCGCCACGCCATCCGCCAACCCCTGATCGGCATCGCCATTGCCTGTCAGGGGAATGACCTGTTTGACGCCGAGCGCGCTCTTGGCCGCTTCAATGTCTGCGTTGAGCAGACGGCCGCCCGGCACCGGAGCCACTTCATACACGGCGTACAGCATGCCCGGCAGCCGGGTGTCGATGCCGAAAATGGGTTTGCCTTTGACAATCTTCGGGCTATCGATTCCCACGACCGACTGACCGATGATCGTAAACTGCTGAGGATCCTTGAGGCGCAGCGTATTCACCTCAGGCACCGGCAACCCAGCCGCCTTGGATGCAACCTCCCCATACCCCACGGACCGCCCCGACCCCGCATGGAAAATCCGTCCCTTGGCAGTGGTTACTTCATCAGTACCGACATTCCATTGCGTCGCTGCCGCCTGAATCAACATCGCGCGCGCAGCGGCGCCTGCCTGGCGCATCGGCAGCCAGTTGGTAGGCGTGGCCGTGCTGCCGCCGGCCACCTGGGGCCCATAGCGCTTAGGATCGACATCGGCCTGCTCGATCCGCACCTGGCTCCAGGCGCAATCCAACTCCTCCGCAATCATCATGGGGAGCGATGTCTTGATGCCCTGGCCGATCTCGGGATTCTTCGAGACGATGGTCACGATGCCATCGGGAGCGATCGACACAAACGCTGACAGCGTGGCCGGCGCTGCCTCGCGCGCCCAAGCCGGCAGTGGAATGATTGCTTCGAGCGCGAGACCGCCGCCGGCAACAAAAGCCGTCTTCAGGAGGGTTCGCCGGTTGATAGCTTCAGGCAACATGATTGGAATCCTCATGCACACCCGCGGCCATCTGGATCGCGGTTTGAATCCGGTTGTAGCAGGCACAGCGACAGACGTTGCCGGCCATAGCCGAGTTGATTTGATCCACCGACGGCCGCGGCGTGTGGGCCAGCAACGCGGCTGCGGACATAATCTGGCCCGCCTGGCAATAGCCACACTGCATGACATCCACTTTCAGCCAGGCATCCTGCAACTTGGCGCCCACAGGCGTCGCACCGATGTGCTCGATCGTGGTGATTTTTGCATCACGCACAGTACCCACCGGCGTTTGACAGGAACGCTGAGCGTTGCCGTTCACGTGAACTGTGCAAGCGCCACACAAACCCGCTCCGCAGCCGAACTTGGTCCCGACCATTCCGAGCTCATCGCGGAGCACCCACAGAAGGGGCATCTCAGGCGGTGCCTCGACCTGGTGCATCTGTCCATTGATATGCAGCTGGTATTTCATCGCCGTCCTCCGCTTCGGAACTCCGCAAACCAATATCCGGCCACGAGTGTCTTCAAATCGTTGATATCCGCATTCCTGACCCGATCGATGAAGACCTGTGCCGGTAATACGACCGTGAGAATGTCTTCTTGTTCACCGCCCATGCCGTGAACGCCCCCGGCGTCGCGAGTATCGACCGTGCCGAAGACGAGAACAATGCGTTCCGAAGTGCCGCCTGAGCTGACGAATGCACCCGGATGGATCACGACCGGATCGAGCAACTCGAGGCCGACCTCTTCCCTCATTTCGCGAACCGCCGCGTCAATCGCCGACTCGCCCGCATCAATGGCGCCGGCGACGAGGTTGTCACGGAAGGCGTAGTCGCCCGCCACCAGGGCGCCGGGTCGAAACTCATTGCACAGTACAACTTCATCGCGCTTGGGATCGTAGCCCAGGACAGCGACGGCATCGCCCCGCTCCATGACCTCACGCGTGATCCGGTCGGTGCCGCCCTCGTGTTTTTCAACCTCGAAGTCATAACGAAACACACTCAGGAAACCCGCGTACAGGGGCAGTCGTTTGAGAACTTTAGCGGTCAACTTGCGAGGAGTCATTACACCGGGCTCGGAAAAAAGACGCTGACGGTCGTGCCTTCGAGGCAGGCTCGCCCGCCGCAGCGACCGGCGAAGTCTCTTGCGAACTCCCAATCGAAGCTGTGCGGGCTGGTGATGGCAATCTGCGCCTCGTGTGTTGCAATCGTGAGCGCGCCGCTCCCGGTCGTGGCGTCCGTGGCATTGATCACCAGAGTCAGCAGAACCGCCTCCAACTCACCGGGATCACACTCCACGGCCCCCGCCATGTCGTCCAGATTGAGCTGAAGCGTGCAGCGCTCGCCGCAGATGCGCCGGAACAGATCCTCGAGCGACCGGACCAGGGGATTCAACTCGACTGCAGTCGATCCATCCGCTTTGGGCCGTGCGAGGCGTTGCAAAGTGCGAGTCAGCTCACCGCCCCGCTGGGCCGATCGCAGGGCAGCGGCAATAAATCGCGGCGCCCGCTCGAGGTGATCCATCTCGATCAGCTTCTCGATCGTCGTCAGTGCGCCAACGATTGTTTGCAGAACATTGTTCAGGTCGTGGGCAATGCCACCGGCCAGATGGCCCAGCGCCTGGGATTTCACGTTGCGGGCCGCGAGGTCGTTCAGGGCGCGGCGCAGCTCGGTTTCTGTGGGGTCACCCATTTGCGGGGCAGTCTAGCAAGGCTCCAGCTGAGTCAGGGGCGCTTTCGCGGCTCAGCCTGGGTCTGCGCTATGGCCTCGGCGCCGGCCGTGGAACGCAGTGCTCATGCTGAGCATTGAAGTGTGCTCGGAACGAAGAAGGGGGGGTGCAGTGGCCGATGCGTTTCTGGACGGTGAGAGCGAGATGGCGCGCCTCATCCGAGCCCTCGATTGGAGTCCGAGCCTGGGTCCCCTGTCGAACTGGCCGGCGAGTCTCAAAACAACAGTCGGCCTGATGTTGCGATCCCCGGTTCCCCTCGTTCTGCTGTGGGGCCCGGACGGCATCATGCTCTACAACGACGCGTACGGTGGATTCGCCGGCAACCGTCATCCGGGACTGCTGGGGCAGAAAGTTCTCGAAGGATGGCCCGAAGCCGCCGATCTGAACACGCGGGTGATGGCCGTGTGCATGGCCGGGGGTACGCTGCAGTACAAGGACGAACGGCTGGTGTTGAACCGCCGCGGCACCCCGGAAGAGGGCTGGATGGATCTCTTCTATTCCCCGGTCATCGATGAAAGCGGCCGACCCGGGGGCGTCATTGCGGTTGTCGTCGAGACGACCGAGCGCGTACTGGCGCGCCGTGCGGCCGTTGCTCAGGTCGAGCGCCTGGCGCAGATGTTCGAGGACGCGCCCAGCTTCATGGCCCTGCTGGAGGGGCCCGAGCATGTTTTTACTTTCACCAACGCCGCGTATCAACACCTGATCGCCGACCGCAACATCATCGGCAAACCCATTCGGCAGGCTCTGCCGGAAATCGCAGGCCAGGGGCTGTACGAGCTGCTCGACGAGGTGTATCAAACGGGTCACGGCTTTCGCGGCCATGCCCGGCCGGTCACCTTGCAATGGAGTCCCAACGCCCCGCCCGAAGAGCGGGTGTTGGATTTCATCTATCAGCCGGTGCGCAACTCGGCCGGCACGATCACCGGAATCTTCGTCGAAGGCACCGACGTCACAGACAGTGCACGCGCGGTCGCCGCGTTGGAGAAGAACGAAGCGCGCCTGCGATTTCTGGACAAGCTCAGTGCAGCCATTGCCTCGAGCCAGGACGCCGATGCGATCCTCGCCATCACAACCCGGTTGGTCGGCGACTATCTGGGCGTGTCGAATTGTGCGTATGCGGACATGGACAGCGATCAGGACGGTTTCACTATCCGGGGCGACTGGTCGGCCCCGGGCTCGCCTTCCATTGTCGGCCACTACAGCCTGGCGAGCTTCGGGCACAAAGCGGTCACGGAGCTGTCGGCGGGTCGACCGCTCATTGTCAATGACAATCTGATGGAGTTGGCACCGAGTGAGGCAGCGACGTTTCAGAGCATCGGGGTGGGTGCGACGATCTGCATGCCGTTGGTCAAGGAGGGACGGCTGACCGCGTTGATGGCCATCCATCATAAAACAGCGCACGTCTGGACCGACCACGAGCTCGCGCTGATCCGCGAAGTGACCGAGCGCTCCTGGGCTCATATCGAGCGCGTGCGGGATGAAGTGGCGCGGCGTGATTCGGCGGAACGCTTGCGCCTGGCGGCCCATGCAGCCCAGATCGGCACTTTCGATTTCAACCCCATCACCGGCGAGTTGCTCTGGGATGCTCGTTGCAGGGAGTTGTTCGGTTTATCGCTGACGACTCCCGTTACGTACGCTGTGTTTCTGGCCGGCCTGCATCCCGAAGACCGGGACAAAGCCGATACCGCCGTCAAGAACGCGTTGGATCCGGCGATGAGAGCACCGTTCGACATCGAATACCGCACCATCGGCATGCAGGACGGGGTGGAACGCTGGATTGCCGCCACCGGCCACGCTTTCTTCAATGACGGCGGCGCTTATCGCTTCGTCGGTACTGTGTTGGATGTGTCCGCGCAGAAAGAAGCGGCAGCCGCACTCGAGGATATCAACGCGACGCTGGAGAAACGCGTCGAGGAGCGCACGAGCCAACTGCGACGGACGGAGGAAGCTCTGCGCCAGTCCCAGAAGATGGAAGCCGTTGGTCAGCTCACCGGCGGTATCGCCCACGACTTCAACAATCTGCTGCAGGGTATCACCGGTGCGTTGGAACGGGCACAGCGGCGAATTGAAACCGGGCGCACGCCCGAGGCTGAGCGCTATATCAAGATGGCCGTCGACTCCGCGAGTCGCGCGGCCGCCCTCACCCACCGGTTGCTGGCGTTCTCCCGCCGGCAGACGCTCGATCCCCGTCCTACCGACATCAACCGGTTGATCGCGGGCATGGAAGATCTGATTCGCAGGACCATGGGGCCGGATGTCGCGGTGGAAGTTGTGGGCGCCGGCGGATTGTGGGCAGTCCACGTTGACACCTCCCAACTCGAGAACTCGCTGCTGAACCTGTGCATCAACGCGCGGGATGCCATGCCCGACGGGGGCAAGCTGACCATCGAAACGGCCAACAAGTGGCTCGATGATCGGAGCGCGCGCGAACGCGACCTGCCTCCAGGGCAATACGTTTCCCTGTGTGTTACCGACACCGGCACCGGCATGACGCCGGATGTCATCGCTCGTGCCTTCGACCCTTTCTTTACAACGAAGCCGCTGGGGCGCGGCACCGGCCTCGGCCTGTCCATGATCTACGGCTTCGTGCGCCAATCCGGTGGCCAGGTGCGTATCTACTCGGAGGCGGGCAAAGGCACCACCATGTGCCTGTACTTCCCGCGGTACCTGGGTGAGATCGAGGAAGAGGAGCAGAAGCCGAGCGATCTCGTCGAGCGCGGCTTCGGCGAGACCGTCCTGGTCGTGGACGATGAGGAGGATATCCGCCTGCTCATCTCCGAAGTGCTATCCGAGAATTACTACAACATCCTGGAGGCCAGCGACGGCGCCGCGGCCCTGAAGATTCTGGCCAGCCGCAAGCCGGTGCATCTGCTGGTGACGGATGTCGGCCTGCCGGGCGGCATGAATGGCCGGCAACTCGCCGAGGCGGCCCGGCTCGCCCGCAAGGATCTCAAGGTTCTCTTCATCACCGGCTACGCGGAAAACGCGGCCGTCGGCAGCGGTCACCTCGAGCCCGGCATGGAGGTGCTGGCGAAGCCGTTTGCCATGTCAACTCTGGCCAACAAGGTGCGCGAGATGCTGGAGGTCTGAGAATCTAGGGCAATGCGTACGCCACGTAGGCGGCCCCTTTGGGGCCCTTCGGGTTGCGTGAGTTGTTGGTGGTGATGACCACGTATTGCTTGCCATCGGCAACGTAAGTTGCAGGCGTGGCACAGCCGGAATACGGAAGATCCGCGTGCCACAGCAACTCGCCGGTGGCCGTATCAAACGCGCGCAACTGGTGATCAAAGACAGTAGCGCCGATGAAGAGCAACCCGGTGGCGGTCACGATGGGACCACCGTAGTTCTCGCTGCCGGTGTCGTGCTGTCCCAGCTCCGGATATTCGCCGAGTGGCTTGCGCCACAGGTATTTTCCGGTGTTGAGGTCGATGGCATTGAGCGTGCCCCACGGCGGAGCCACGGCCGGATAGCCTTGCGGGTCCAGAAACTTGGTGTAACCGGAAAATCGATAGCGCTGCGGGCTTCCTTCGGAGAAGAGCGAATCACTTCTGGGCGCGTCCTCGTGGCCGGTCCTCAGATACCCAACGAGCGCTGTCAACGTGTGGGACTGCATGTTGTTGAACGCGGGCATGCGTCCGCGGCCTGTTCGGATCACATCGGCAATCTGGGCGGCGCTCAAACGGTCGCCGACTCCGATGAGTGAGGGAAAGGTCGGAGGCGATCCCTTCTTGTCGGCTCCATGGCAGACGGCACATTGCGACTGATAAAGGGAAGCGGACAGGCCACCGCCTGCAACACTCTCCATCAGGCCGCCCGTCCAGGCAATGTCGTTGGAGTTGATGTAGAGGATACCGGCCCGGGGATCGACGGCCATTCCGCCCCACTCGGCTCCGCCATCGAAGCCCGGAAAGATCACCGTCTGTTTGCCGACACTGAAGGGGAGAAACTGACCTTCGCTTCGGAAGGCGTTGAATTGCTCCTGCGCCCAGGCGTGTGATTCCGGAGTTCGTTGCGTCAACAGGTCCAAGGTCAGGCGCTGGCGTGCGAATGGCTCCGGTGCTGTTGGCCGCGGCTGAGTCGTCGCAGCAACTTCGCCAGGCACCGCGCTGGCGGGGACGCTCACCTCTTCAATGGGGAACAACGGCCGACCGGTCGCGCGGTCAAATACATACAGGTAACCCTGTTTCGTTGACTGCACGAGCGCATCCAGCTGCTTACCGTGACTGCGAACACTCAGAAGCGATGGAGGCGCGGGAAAATCACGATCCCAGATGTCGTGATGCACACCCTGGAAGTGCCAGATACGCTTGCCGGTCTCGGCATTGAGCGCGAGCAGAGTGTTGGCAAACAGGTTACTCCCTACGCGCTGACTGCCGTAAAAATCCGGGGCGGCTGACCCCGTTGGGACATAGACGATTCCCCGTTTGACGTCCAGCGTCATGCCGGGCCAGTTGTTGGCCGCACCCGCCTCGTCCCGCGCGTTCTTTGGCCACGTGTCAGCCCCGAATTCACCGGGTTTGGGGATGGTATGAAAGGTCCACCGGAGGGCACCGGTGTGTACGTCATAGGCTCTGATATCGCCCGGCGGAGCCGGAAGGGTCTCCGAAGTCCGGAACCCGACGATGATGAGGTCTTTGTAGATGACCCCTGGCGAGGTCAGCGCGACGTAGTGTTGTTGATAGTCACCGCGCAATCCTTTGCGCAGGTCGATCGCGCCACCCTCTGCGAAGCTCGAGATCGGCTTGCCGGTCGCAGGATCGAGCGCATACAAGTAGTGCATCACTCCTGCAAACAGGCGCTTCTGCCCTCCTTGATCCAGATACGTGAGCCCCCTGCTCGGGCCGGTAAAGCGGGTCCCCGGCGCGGACTCGATCCCTTGCACGCCCGCGTCAAACTTCCATCGCAACTCGCCCGTTGCGGCATTCAGCGCAATGACCTGAAGCCCCGGCGTGAGTCCGTACAGAGTGCCGTCGATCACCAGTGGATTGGTCTGCGAGTCGCCGGTCGGGTCCATGTCGAAGCGCCAGGCCAACTGCAGCTTGCCGACATTCGACTTGTTGATCTGCGTCAGGTCGGAGTAGCGATCCTGGCTCGGATGCGCGCCGTAATATGCCCAGTTGGTATCAGCGGCCGTTGCGATATGGACGCACAACAGCGCCGCGGCGGCGCAACCCACATGTAGTTTCATCAGAACAGGCGACTGCCGTTGGGCACCGGATGATCGGGTTTGAACAATACCACCGCGCCCGCGGTATCGGCAAAACCGAGGGTCAACACCTCGGACATGAACTTGCCGATCTGCCGCGGCGGGAAGTTCACCACGGCCGCCACCTGCCGACCGATCAGGTCGTCCGGCGTGTAGTGCTCGGTGATCTGCGCGCTGCTGCGCTTGCGGCCGATGACCGGGCCGAAGTCGATCAGGAGCTTCAAAGCGGGCTTGCGGGCTTCCGGGAAGGGCTCCGCGGTGACAATGGTGCCCACGCGGATATCAACCGCTAGGAAGGCATCGAAGGTGATGGGCGCCCCGGCGGGGGCAGCGGGGTCGTGGGTGGCGTGCATGGTGTTCCTGTGGGCTTCTCTAGCGAGACTCCAGGTTACCCAATTCTCGCCTGAAC
>Ga0268266_10003885_pt1 | contig 14547 bp, 9 predicted proteins | sample KBSS13metaG_FD_190356 | JGI IMG/M metagenome (GOLD analysis project Ga0268266, IMG submission 190356) | Switchgrass rhizosphere microbial communities from Kellogg Biological Station, Michigan, USA - KBS S1-3 metaG (SPAdes) (version 2) | ecosystem: Host-associated > Plants > Roots > Rhizosphere >...
GAGCACCGCACACCGGTCGACGCGAAAAAAACACTCTTCCGACCCGGCTCGGTCTCCAAGCTGTTCACCTGGACCGCGGTGATGCAACTGGTCGAGCAGGGCAAGGTCGATCTCGATGCGGACATCAATCGCTACCTCGACTACAAGATTCCCGCCCGCGACGGCAAACCCATCACCATGCGCAACCTCATGCAACATACGGCGGGCTTCGAGGAGCAAGCCAAGGGGATCATTTCGGAGGAGCCCAAAGCCATCAGCTTCGAAGCACTCCTGAAGCAGTGGGTACCGGACCGTGTTTTCGCGGCGGGCACGACCCAGGCCTATTCAAACTACGGCGCCTCGCTTGCCGGCTACATCGTACAGCGCGTCTCCGGCGAGCCGTTCGACAGTTATATCGAGAAGCACATTTTCGAGCCGCTGGAGATGGAGAATTCCAGCTTTGCCCAACCCCTGCCGGGCCGGCTCGTGCCCCTCATGTCGAAGGGCTATCGGGTCGCCTCCGCTGACCCGGGTGGCTTCGAGATCGTAGGCCCCGCGCCGGCCGGCTCGCTCGCCTCGCCCGGGGAAGACATGGCTCACTTCATGATCGCTCATCTGCAGAACGGTGAGTACAAGGGTAAGCGGATTCTCTCCGCGGCGACCGCGCGCCAGATGCACGACAGCCCGCTGACGCTGTTGCCGCCGCTCAACCGCATGGAGCTGGGCTTCTTTGAGACCAACATCAACGGCCGGGAAGTGATCGCACACCTCGGGGACACGGAATACTTCCACACGTCCCTGCACCTTTTCCTGCAGGAGAACGTTGGCTTCTACGTCTCCTTCAACAGCGCCGGCAAGGAAGGTGCCGCCCACAGCTTGCGCGGCGCCATCTTCCAGGACTTTGCCGACCGCTATTTCCCTGAAGCCCAACCGCAGCCGCTCGTCGATGCGCAAACTTCCGCCGCGCACGCGGCACTGCTGGCCGGAAGTTGGGTCAATTCGCGTGGCTCGCGCAGCAGTTTCATGTCGGTACTGGACCTCATCGGGCAAACCCGCCTGGGAGTGAATGCCAAGGGTGGCCTGGTGGCGCCTTTTCCGGGCTTGAACGGCCAACCCCGGCACTGGATTGAAACAGCACCGTTTGTCTGGCGCGACCTCAACAGTCACGAGCGCCTGGCGGCCCGCCTGGACAATGGTCAGCCCGTGCGCTTCAGCATCGACCTGATCTCGCCCTTCATGGTGTTCGAGCGCCCCGAGTGGTACCGCAACACGAGCTGGTTGCGGCCGGTGTTCTTCGTGAGTCTCGCCGCCTTGTTCCTGACGGCCCTGTTCTGGCCCGTGACCGCCGTGACCCGCCATCGATTCCGGGCGCCGCTGACACTCAGCATGCCCGACCTGCGCGCCTGTCGGTTGAGCAAGATCGGCGCGACGGCCATCATTGCAGCGGTCATTTTCTGGGGCGTGTTGCTCGGCATGATGCTGCAGACAACCGCCCTCCTCAGCGCCAAAACCGACTGGCTGCTGCACCTCGCGCAGCTCTTCGGCATCGTGGCCTTCCTGGGCGGGTTTGTCTGCATGTTGGTCAATCTGCGCGCCGTATGGACCGGCGCGCGCCGCTGGCCCGCCAAGACCTGGAGCATCGTGCTCAGCCTGTCGGCCTTTTTCGTATTGTGGGTAGCCTTCGTGTTCCACCTGCTCAGCTTCGATGTGAACTACTGATGGCCCGCCTACAACTGCAGATCGCCGTGGAGGCGGTGGAGCTGGCGGCGCCCTTCCGGATCTCGGGTTTCGTCTTCGAGAAACTGGACACCGTCGTCGTGACCCTGGTCGACGGCTCTCTGCGCGGGCGCGGCGAAGCTTCCGGCGTCTACTACCTGGGTGACGACGCCAAAAAAATGGTCGCAGCCCTCGAAGCGAGTCGCACCGAAATTGAGCGGGGCATCGACCGGGAGTCGCTGCAACACCTGTTGCCTCCTGGGGGCGCCCGCAACGCGGTCGATTGTGCGTTGTGGGATCTCGATGGGGCTCGCGCAGGACGTGCGGCGTGGCAGGTCGCAGGATTACGCGCCGTCAGACCTTTGGTCACGACCTTCACACTCGGCGCCGACGAACCCACCGTTATGGCAGAGGGCGCGCGAAAGTCCACGCATGCGCGCTCGCTGAAATTGAAGCTGACTGGGGATCTGGACCTGGACATCGCCCGCGTTCGGGCCGTGCGGTCCGCGCGGCCTGGCGTCTGGATGGGGGTGGATGCCAACCAAGGGTACGACGTCGGGTCACTCGGCCGGCTCGTTCCTTTTTTGGTCGATGCCAACGTCTCGTTGCTGGAGCAACCCCTCGCGCGTGGGCGCGAAGCCGATCTCGAGGGGTTTGAATCGCCCGTACCGATCGCCGCGGATGAGAGCGCGCTGAGCCTCACTGACGTGGCCGGGCTGGTGGGTCGCTTCGACGTCGTCAACATCAAACTCGACAAATGCGGCGGCCTCACCGAAGCATTGGCGATGGCGAGCAAGGCGCGCGAGCTGAATCTCGAGGTCATGGTCGGCAACATGGTTGGCACGAGCCTCGCGATGGCCCCCGGTTTCGTGGTGGGGCAGCTTTGCGACGTGGTCGATCTCGACGGTCCCACTTTCCTGAAACGAGACCGCACGCCCGGCGTTACGTACGCTGATGGGAAAATCTGGTGCAGCGAGGACGTCTGGGGCGGAAAGGCCTCGCAGCCGAAATGAGCGGCGAGGCGCCGACCAAGGTCTCGATCCACTTCCCACGCGGCGGATGGCGCTCGGAGCGCTGATCGTTGCCCTGGTTTTTCGCAATCTTCAGCGGTAGCCTGTGTGCAGGCACGGTGGGGACGGGCATGAATCGACTCCGGCTTTCTCTTGTGGCAGTCGTCTTTATCGGGATGCTGCTCGTCCGAATGCCTGCGAACGCCGCGCAACTGCGGTGTACGTCTGAAGACCTTCCACCGACCGAGCTTACCGACGTTGCCAGGCGGGCCCAACGCGCCGCGCCTCGGGATGTTGGAAAAGTAACCCTGCACAATGCATGCTGGAACCGCGATTTCGCCATCGCGTGGTTCGAGACGCCGGCGTCTGTCGACTCCGATGGAGTGCAGTGGTGGTGGGACATACGCTGTGATCGCAAGTCACGTAGATGGTCATGCGCCGACCCAGAGCGCGCGCGGCGTATCGAGGTAACTGTCGCCGACGACAGCGGTCCGGTCACCGTCGTGGGATGGTTGCCGGAAAACCTATCGGCCAGCCGTGCGAAGACAATCATTGCGACAGCCATGACGTTCGCCATAAAACCCGAGGCACCTCTCGAGCAATGTCCCGGCGACTTGATGGACCTCAGTAACGGCGTCCGCCCCCGCCTCGACCCACGAGATAACACCCAAAAGTGCGGCCCCGCCGCAAACGTCTCCATCACTGGCGCCGGTCCCGTTGTCAACTACTCGTCGCTCGAGTTTCAATTCGACCACGACGACCACCCGGTTTGCTGGCATACCCCCTTCTACATCGATTGACTCGTCAGTCGCGAGACATCAACCGGTCGACCACTCCCGGCGGTGCCAGGGCATAGTCCAGGCTACGCGCCTGTGACTCACCCTGCCTCGGCAGCCTCTGCCGGGGCGGCCCAACCTCTGGCATCTGTCCACCGCCATCGCCTATCAGTCCACCGAGCACCTGTTCATCGTCATGGACACCGGGATCGACTCGAACTCCGACTCGACACGGGCCACGCCCCCGCTGGTCACATTACTTGGCCTGATTTACACCCTCCGGCCCGGGCTGGACTTCGATGTGGGTTACCGCCAGGGACTCAACCCCGACGCGCCCGAGCACCAGTACCTCATCGGAATCACTCATCGTGGCGCCCCGTGAAACCAACAGCCGGCTCCTGAGAAGAGTTTGCAGCGGACGCTCGACATAGAGGAACGAAAGTCTCGCCAGCACGAGCACGACCGCGAGGAAGCCGACCAGGAACCACGTGTTGTCCGCCAGGCGTGGGCGCTCGACAGATGCAATGTCGAGTGTGGTCATGATGGCGAACTGCACCGGCAAGCCGAGGAGATAGATGCTGTAGGTGCTCTCCCCTAGCCACGCGAACCACTTCCTGATGGCCCGGGGCTCGAAGGTCTCATCGAGATAGCCGAGTAACAGGATCGTTCCGCCACACACCAACAGCAGCCGTCCGTGGGGCTGAATTGCGGCCAGCACGATGCAGGCGACGGCCACGGGAACCGCGGTGTGACGCGCGAGCTGCAGAAACACGAACACACAGGACCCGGCGAAGAAATACCAGCCGCAGACGACCACCGGGGTGGGCACCCACAGCCGCAGCAGCCAGAAAAAGCCGGCCACCGCGACCGGCCCCCACAGCCCGCGGCGGAACAACACCCGCAACGACAGGAAGAACACCCAATAGATGACGATCTCCACCGACACCGACCAGATCGGAAAATTGAAGGACGCGCCCCGCGCGAGTCCCCAGCTCGAGATGAATAACAGGTTGAGCACGAAGTGATACGGGTCGTTGTATTGAACGATCTGAAAGTAACCCAGGGCCCGGTGGCTCCAGAACTGCACCCCCGCAATCGCCAGGAGGGTCAGAAAGTGCAGCGGATACAGTCGCGAGAATCGCTGGACGAAAAAGCTGCGAACGTCGCAGGTGCGCCCGATATAAACCGCCGTAAAGACGAAACCGCTGATCATCCAGAAAAGCTCGACCGCATCGGCCCCGTGTGTGTAGAGCGGCCAGAACACGGCATACAGGGGCTGCCGTTGCGGATCGTCGAACATGAATTTGACGGCAGCGCGTGGCGCGTAGAAGAATTGGTAGTGACAGAAAAGCACGGCGCTGGCGGCGATGCCCCGCAGCAGGTCGATCGAGAAATAGTGCCGCCTCAAGTCTGCCGCTCCCAGACCTCGTCCGCATCGGATTGGTTACAAATCACGGATTTGCTGACGTTGTTGGCTGTAAGTGCCAGGAGCGAGGGAGATGGGTTCAAAACATGAAACGCTATCCGGAGGTCGTCGGCCGATACCGCCCTGCCGTCGTGACGCCGCACGAGCTCGTCCGCAGCCGTTTGCTGCTGCGCGTCTCGACGGATAATGCGCTCGGCGCTCCCCATTGCACCCTCATCGTGGGACCGGCGGGATTCGGCAAGACGACACTCCTTGCCCAAGCCTATCGCCACTTCATCGCGCAGGGCGAGCCGGTCATCTGGCTCGAGTGTAACGCGCATGACGCCGACCCCAGCCAATTTCTGAACAGCCTCTACGCGGCGGGCCATGCCGCGGGCGCAAACACGACCGACCCCGAGTTCAACACGACGGATTTCGGCAAGCGGGCGGCCGAGCTTGGCTTGAATGTCTGCCTGTGCATCGACGGGCTGGAGCACGTCATCGCCACCGACGCTGAGCCGCTCATCGAGCGCTTGGTGGCCGCACTTCCCGCGCGTGCCCACGTTCTGCTGGCGTCGCGCCGGTTGCCCAACGCCTGGTTCCTCGAACGCGAGCTCCAGGGGCTCGCGGTGACCATAGAAGCCAACGATCTGCGCCTCACGCCCGCGGAACTGGCGGAGCTGCTGCCGGAGCGCTTCACGCCCGAGCAGATCGGACAAGTGGCCACGCTCACCGAAGGATGGCCCGTCGCGGCGCAGCTGACTCGCCTGCGCGCCCGCGACACCGCGTCGATTGCGGAAATGCTCGAGCGGCTCGCGCACGAGGGCCTGGGGCTGTTCGAATACCTCGCTCACAAGGTATTGGAGGTGTTATCACCGCAGCAACGCGAGTTCCTGCGCGTCACTTCCATTCTGTCGTCCATCACTCCTGGCCTGGCGAACGCCCTCATGGAACGCGATGACGGCTATGCGTTGATGACCGGCGTGCTGCGGCTCGCTCCCATCGTGAGTGTCACCAGCGACCGGGATTTCACCATCCGTTTGCACCCGTTGCTCAGACAATACATGCGCGCCGAGCTGGCTCGATCGGGGCAGGAGAACGAGCGCGCCTTGCAGCGACGAGCCGCCCAAACGCTGGCCGCGGCGGGCCAGATCCTCGAAGCTGTCCAACACGCGCTGGAGTGTGATGACCTGCGGCTCGCCATGCTGGAGTTTGATCGGGCGGGCGGCGAAGAGCTGATCTTCACCCTGGGTCCGCGCCAGGTGCACACGCTCGTGGAAACCCTTCCACCGGCCGCGCGGCCGCTTTCCCGGCGACTGCAATTTACGGACTTCCTTCTCGCGCTGGTCGACGGGCGCTCGCGCCTGGCGAGCGAGCTCGCCCGACTGGTGCTTGCGGACGGGGTTCCGGAGTCGGCCTGGGAAGAGTTTGCGGCCACATTCGCCGCGGTCTCGACCGAGCTGTTGGCCGATCTCAACGAGGGTGCCGGCCCCGATCTTCTCGAGCGTTGCGCGGCTGTCGAGCGGCTCGCGCACGTGCATTTCCCACGCAACGAGGCTTACCTCGGGCTGATTCTGGCGATCGAGGTGCTCCTGTTTACGCGACATGCGAGCACGCGAGAGTCGCGGCGGGCGCTGAACGAGTATGTCGCACTGTGTGAGCGCAACCACTTCGCGCCGCAACTCCCCTCTGTCAACCCTCAACGGGGCTTGATTGCCTTCCTGGAAGGCGATCTCGATGCCGCACTCGGCTTTCTGGCGCGACCGCAATTGAAGCGGATCGACCGGTTTGCCGAGCCGGAGCTGCTGCTCGCGCAATTGAGCAAGGTGTTGGTCGCGACGATTCATTACGAACGCAACGAGATCGAGGCGGCGCACGCTCTCATTGACAGCGTCTTTATCGACCCCGATCGCACCCTGCCGGAGATTTGGGCGTTGAGCTGTCGCGTCCGGGTGTTGTGCCTGGAAGCATTGGGCCGACCCGCCGAGGCGGATCACGCACTCGCGCACGAAGAAAGCCAGGCGCGGCGCAGGGATGCACGGCGCTTCGGCCTCGTGCTCATGGGATTGCAACTGGAGCTGGGTATGCGCCGGGCTCACCCGGATCTATCAATGCTGCAAACCCTTCAGAGTGCGCTCGAGAACGAGCTGCAGCGCAAGGACGCCTCCTGGCTTTTCACACTTCTGATGGGTCGCGCCGTGATCCCCGCATTGACGTTCGCCGCACAGCATCCGCAGGCCGGGCAACTGGCGAGGCTGTTGGTCGATCACGGCGAGTCCCGCGGACACCAGATCTTATTTGCGACGGCGCAAATTCTCCTGGCCCACGCCAAAGAGGCGGCCGGAGAAGCGGCCAGCGCACGAGTGCACCTGGCCACTGCACTCAAAAGCACCGCGCGCATGCGGATCGTCCGTCCCTACATCGACGTGTGGCCCGAGGCTACAGCCCCGCTCGTGCACATTGTTGCCGAGCAGACCTCGGCGGAGGAAGCCGAGCACATCCGACACGTCATGCGCGCATTGGATACGGCCGTCCCGACGACCCTGGACGGCTGGAGCATGCTGTCCGAGCGCGAACGTGATGTGTTATCCGCACTCTCGGCTCACGCAACGACCAAGGCGGTCGCCAAGACCCTGGGGCTATCCCCCGAGACCGTCAAGCATCACCTCAAGCGGATATTCTCGAAGCTCGGTGTGCACAGCCGGGCCGAGGCGCTCGAGCGGCTGGCGCAGCTGTCGGACTGAAGTCAAAGGCCCATCCCCCGGCGAGCACGTCCGCATCCCCCGCGGGGCCTCTTGCCTCCCCTCGTGGACGGCTCGTTCAATCGGCGAGCGCGGCAGGTGCGCGCGGTAGCTTGGAATAAACATGAGAACACAGATCCAGCTCGGCATTGCCCTCGGGGTGGCCCTGGTCGCGGCCCGGCCGGCCCTGGCCGAGGAGCAGATCGAAGAAGTGGTGGTGACGGCCCAGAAGCGCAGCGAGCGCCTGCAGGACGTCCCGATCCAGGTCGACGTCTTCACCGCACAAAGCATCAAGGACGCCGGCATCCAGGCGACCTCCGACTTCGTCGGCTACGTTCCAAACATGACGTTCGACCGCGCCGACAGCTATCGCAACAGCTTCGTCGTGGTGCGCGGCCTCGCCCAGGTCACGAACGCCGATCCGCCCATCGCGGTGATCGTCGATGGCGTGCCGCAGGTCGACCAGAAGCAGTTCAACATGCGCCTGTTCGATCTCGACCAGATCGAAGTCCTGAAAGGCCCGCAGGGCACTCTCTATGGTCGCGACGCGATCGGCGGCGCGGTCATCATCAACACCCGCAATCCGACCGCCCGCCTCTCAGGCTATGCCGATGCCACCGTGGGCAACGGCGAGTCGGTGAACGCGACGGCCGGCCTCTCGGGGCCGCTCGGGAGCGACCGCATTTTGTTCAGGCTCTCGGGTGACTATGTGCACGCGGGCGGCCTGATCAACAACGCCTACCTGAACGCCAAAACCGACTTCGTGCACTATGACTACTCGACCCGTGCCCGGGTGACGTTCCTGCCGAGCGACGCCTGGACGATCGATGTCCGCGGGCAATTCGGCCAATTCAGCGGCGCCACCAACGAGTACAGTTGGATCCAGCCGGCGAGCGCCAACACCTTCGTCGATCCTACGTACAGCTTCCGCCCGAACTCCACGGGCGACTCCACCGACGCCGTCATCAAGGTCGATGGCGACCTCGGCTTCGCGAAGCTGACCTGGATCAACGGATACAACCGGATCACAGAGGTCAACCGAGCCGACCTCGACTTCAGCAACCCCGTGCAGGATCCCGGCGGGTTCCTGAATCTCGGCTTCCAGGTGGGCCAGGGCCAGGACCTGGATGACAAGATCTACTCGGAAGAGATCCGCCTCACCTCGAAGTCGGGCGGGCCGCTGCGGTGGCTCGGTGGATTCTCCTACCAGTATTCGGACAAGGCGCTGCGGACCCGCGCTTTTGTCGATCTCAACGGCAGCGCGAGCCAGATCGACAACCCGGCCCAGGTGATCGTGAACAACAACGTCCGCAACCACTACCGCTCGAAGGGCTTCTTCGCGCAGGCGGATTACGACTATATGCCGACATTGACGCTGACCGGCGGCATCCGCTACGACCGCGACGAGCGGGAGCAGCGCGATATCGCCGGCGGCCACTTCTACAATGCCACGTTTCTCGCCTGGCAGCCGAAGCTGACCCTGACCTACAAGCCCTCGCGGGAGCAGACGTTCTACCTGACGGCGAGCAGCGGCTATCGTCCCGGCGGTTTCAACGCGAGCCCGCTCTCCCCTACCTACAAGAGCGAGTTCGTCCGCAACTTCGAAGGCGGCTTCAAGACGAGCCTGCTCGACGGCCAACTGCTGGTCAATGGCGCTCTCTTCTACGAAAACGACCACAACTACCAGTATTACTACGTCGATGTCCGGACCGCCTCGCAGATCGATCAGAACATCGACCGGGTAGGCATCAGGGGAGCGGAGCTCGAGACCCAGTGGCACCCGGTCGCCCAGTGGCTGTTCTTTGCGAACTTCGGTTATAGCGACGCGAAGATCAAGCAGCTCGACTCGATACCGCAGTACGTTGGCAACTACACTCCGAACCTGACACCGTGGAATGCTGCGGTCGGCACCGAGTACCGCGCGCCGCTCGTCGGAGACCTGAAATGGTACGGCCGCATCGACGGCCAGCTCTACGGCCGCAAGTACTGGCAGGTCGACAACATGGACGTCCAGGATGCCAGGCAATATCTCAACCTCCGGCTGGGCATCGAAGGGTCCAACTGGGGTAGCTACCTCTGGGGCAAGAACGTCACGGGGACCCGGGCCTACTCGCAATACGTCTCGCCTTCCCTGGGCATCGGTGTCGCGGGTATCGGCTTCCTGGTGGAGCCGGCGACCTACGGCGTCGAGCTACACGTGAGCTTCTGATTGGAGGGTCTGTCATGAGTGTATCACCCGTGTTGGGTGTAGACGTCGGGGGAACAAACACCGACGCCGTCATCATGCTGGGTGATGAGGTCATCGCCGCGGCGAAACGCTCCACCACGGCGGATGTCGGCGAAGGGCTGGTTGCCGCGGTCCGGGCTGTGCTCGAAGCTGCGCAGATGTCACCCGCAAACCTCGCCAGCGCGATGATCGGCACGACTCAGTTCATCAACGCTTTCGTGCAACGGAAGGATCTCACGCAGGTTGCGGCCGTGCGCATCGCTCTGCCGAAAACCGATGGCATTCCCCCGATGGTTGGCTGGCCGGATGACCTCGTCCGAGCGGTCGGTCGTCACGGATACCTCGTGGGCGGCGGGTCATTCTATGACGGACGCGAGTACGCCCCGCTCGATACGGGTGCACTGGAGAATGTCGGTCGGGATATCCGTGCGAAGGGCATCCGGGCCATTGCCCTGACAGCGGGGTTTGCCCCGGTGCGGCCGGACATCGAGCAAAAAGCGGCGGAAATGTTGCTCAGCGTCCACCCGGAAGCCGACATCACCCTGTCGGGTGAGGTTGGCGGCCTCGGCTTGATCGATCGGGAAAACGCCGCCCTGATCAATGCCTCGCTGCGGCAACTCTCCCGCAAAGTGGTGACTTCACTCGGGGACGCCCTCGCACAGTTGGGCGTTCGCGCCCCGATCTACTTCAGCCAGAATGACGGTACGCTCGTCTCGACAGCCTACGCAACCCGCTTTCCGATCGTGACCTGCTCGGCGGGCCCGACCAACAGCATTCGCGGCGCCGCCTTCCTGACAGGACTGCAGGACGCGATCGTCATGGATATCGGCGGCACGACCACGGACCTTGGCTTCCTCGTCCGAGGCTTTCCACGTGAGACGGCGACCGCGCACCTCATCGGAGGCGTTCGGACGAACTTCCGGATGCCGGACGTCCTTTCGATCGCACTGGGCGGTGGAACGCGTGTTGGGGGCTCCGCCGAGAGTGTCGTGCTCGGCCCCGACTCCGTTGGCTTCGAACTGGCACGCCGCGCGTTGGTGTTTGGCGGTGAAGACCTGACGACAACCGACATTGCGGTACGTGCCGGGCAGGCATCCGTTGGTGATTCGCGCCGGGTTGCCTCGCTCGACGACCGCCTCGTCACCGCCACGCTCGACCGGATCCACGGTCAGATCGAGGACGCCATCGACCAAATGAAAACCAGCAGTCTGCCCGTCCCGGTCATCCTCGTAGGCGGCGGCAACATTCTCCTGAGCCGTCCCTTGCGGGGCACATCGGAAGTGCACCGCCCGAAACACGCCGACGTCGCGAACGCGGTGGGCGCTGCGATCTCGATGGTGAGCGGGCGCGTGGACAGGATGTTCGATTTCGCCATTGGACGCGAGCGTGCACTCGAACAGGCGAAAGACGAAGCGCGCTCGGCGGCACGAGCCGCGGGAGCCGAGCCCGACTCGATAGAGATCGTCGAGCTGACCGAGTTGCCCATGACCCACATGAGGACAACCGCCGTTCAGGTGAAAGTTCGCGCCGTGGGCAAGCTGCGGGTAGGAGCCCCCTGATGGATACGATGACGAGCGATCTCGATGTGCGCGACATGGCCCGGGGAGCGGTGCTGCTCGGTTCCGGCGGCGGTGGCGATCCCTACGTCGGCGAGCTGTACCTACGCAATCAACTCGCGGAGGGCCGCGGACCGAAGATCGTCAAAGCAACGGACCTGGCCGATGACGCATTCGTCCTGTCGATTGCCGGCGTCGGCGCTCCAACCGTCATCGTCGAGCATCTCGTGAGCACCCATACCTTGCTGCGTCTCCTGGAGGCCAGCGAGAGTTTTTACGGACGCAAGGTCGACGCACTCATCAGCGCCGAGATCGGCGGTGTCAATTCGATGTTTCCCCTGGCACTTGGCACCCGGGCCGGAATCCCGGTGGTCGATGGTGACGGGATGGGCCGAGCTTTTCCGCACCTGGAAATGACGACGTTCGGCGTTTATGGCTGCGCGGCTACGCCAAGTGTTCTGATGGATGACTCGGGCAACGTCGTTCACGTCCACACGACTACGAATCGCATCGCCGAAGACGTCGTCCGTTCCGTTTGCGCCTCGTTGGGCTCGATGATTTTCGGCAGCTTCTATCCCATGTCCGGCCGGCAGGTGAAGCAGCTCGCTGTGCACGACACGGTGACACACACCCTGGAAATCGGCCGACGCATCCGTTCCGCGCGCGAATCCCAACTCGATCCCGTAAAGGGCGTGCTCGATTTTCTCAACGCGCCCTCCGAAGGACGCCACGCGCGCGAGCTCTTCAATGGCCGCATCGTCGACGTCTTGCACGAGACGCGTGACGGGTGGCATTGGGGCCGGGTCCTGATCAGCAGCGGCGCGGGCCACGAGCCCGAATTCCGCATCGAGATCCAGAACGAGTACCTCGTCGCCCGCCACCACGGGAAGACGGTCACCATCGTTCCAGACCTGATTGCGATTCTGGATGCCGAGTCCGCCGAACCGCTGACCGCCGAAATGCTCGCGTACGGTCAGCGGGTTCGTGTCATCGGCTACAGCGCCGCCCCCATCATGCGGCGGCCCGAGTGCCTGAAGGTATTCGGTCCCCGCCTGTTCGGGCTGGACGAGGATTTCCGACCGGTCGAGGAGCTCACCTGACAGCCGGACCCGGCTACAGCGACAGCAGCCTCTCGAAGAACGACCGGTAGCGCCGCAAGCCAACACGCAACGTTTCGGTGGAGGCCTCGCCGGTATTGGTCAATTCGTCCTCGAGCCTGCCGCGCTCGTGGGCAAACGACTCCGCGAGAGTCTTCATAACTTCGGCCACGAGCTCGTCGCCCTCCGCCACCGCGCGTCGCGGGTCGTCGACAAACCCGCTCTGCACTTCGGACCAGCGCGTCCGAAACTGAGCGGCCACGTCGGGAGGGAATAACGCCTCGAGCCGCTCGGTGTCCGCGGCCGCCTTGCCCGCGCGCGGCTCGGTTTCGGGCTCACGGCCGCTTTCCAGCTCACGCTCCTCCTGCGCCGGCGATTCAGTGCCGGCGGCTGCCAGGTCCGCCGTCCTGAGGGGCCTGCGTGGTTCGGTATTCATAGATGCGGTCATGAGCTCACCCCGATCAGTTACGCAATAACAACCGAACGTCCCGAATGGCTCTCGGGTTCCCCAAGGTCGGCTCGCAGCGTCCAGTCAAGCCAACGCGTAAGATGCGCGTGATTTGGAGTACGCTACCGACATGAAGAACGCGCTTGCCGTCGTCGCTTTGGCTTCCTTTATCAGTGCTGCATGTCGTGCCGCCGGCCCGGCGCCGCCGGTGCCGGACAGTTTGTTGGCGTGTCGTAAGTTGCAGGGCGAGGGTGAGCGTGTACGCTGCTATGACGCGCAGATCGACAGAATGAGCGCCGCGGCGGCCACCGGTCCGGCTGTCACTCGAGCCGCTCCCGCCCCAACAGCGCCGCAGGCCGCCGCGTCGCAGGCGCCCGCGACACTGGCCGGGTCGGCGGCACCGAAGCAAGCTGACTCCACGGCCCGATTTGGCCAGGAGACGTTACCACCGACTGCGCGCCCGAAGCCCTCTCCCCAGGAGGAAGCGGCTCTCCTCTCGAGCATCACGGCGCTGCGCCAAGTGGCGCGGGCGACCTACGCCATCTCGCTGGCGAACGGGCAAATCTGGCGGCAGGAAGAAGCCTCCGACCTCAGCGTGTTCTTCCGCGTCGGCGACAGCGTACGCATCGAGAAGGGCAGCCTGGGCTCGTATCGCCTGTCCACTGGCGCGACCGGTGCCAAGAACTGGGTACGTGTATCGCGTATCCAGTAAACAGCTCGCGCGTCAGGCGACGGCGGCTGCCGAACGCTCAATAAAAAAGGCGGCGGGCACGGGCCGCGCCGCCTTTTTGCGCAGCTGAGCCTCCTAGAACTGGGCTCTGAATCCTAAGAAGAACGTCCGTCCCAGGACATCGTAGAAGCCGGCATTCGTGAGATCTCCTCCGTTGCTCGGCAGACTGTACGTCGTCGGGTTCACGCAACCCTTCTTCGCAGCATCAGCGCTGCAGACCGCGTTGAGGTTCGTACCGGGAGGATAGCCTTTCATCGGCGTACCGGGCTCGGTCGTTCCGATCACCGAAGGCTTCTTATCGAACAGGTTGTTGATGCCTGCGCGCACTTGCAGGAAGCTGGTGACGTTCCAACTGCCCGACAGGTCAAATGCACTCCAGGACTTCGCCGCCAGGTCCGTGTACGGGATGTAGTTGAGAATAGACCCCGGAGCACCCCCGGCAACGCGGTTGTTGTTGTCGATGATGCCCTGCTGGGCGGCGTGCTCGGCGGTGTTGGCCGAGGGCAGGAAACGCCACCGCAGATTCACGTTGAACGCCGGCACCGCGTAGCCGATCGAGGTGAAGAGGCGGTAGCCGTACGCGCCCGGGTTGGTTCCCGCCAGGTTCGGACCCAGCGAATCCTTCCAGTCGATGACCGGGTCGATGGTCGCCGGGGATTGCTTCGTGCGGTAGTACTGCAGGAAGGAGTCCTGCGTGTTGAACGTCAAGGCGCCCGGCAACTTGATCCCTAAGTCGGCGAGCTGGGCCGTCCAGTTGATGTTCAAATCCACGCCCGCGGTACCGATGGTCCCCAGGTTGGAGTACTGAATGAGCGACGTGGCGGGATTGCCGTTGGAAGCGAGCCGCCCGACGTTCTGGCAG
>Ga0268266_10003887_pt1 | contig 14545 bp, 13 predicted proteins | sample KBSS13metaG_FD_190356 | JGI IMG/M metagenome (GOLD analysis project Ga0268266, IMG submission 190356) | Switchgrass rhizosphere microbial communities from Kellogg Biological Station, Michigan, USA - KBS S1-3 metaG (SPAdes) (version 2) | ecosystem: Host-associated > Plants > Roots > Rhizosphere...
CCGCACTCGCGCTGCGCCCGTACGCCGAGACGCTCGCGTCGACCGTCGCCGCGATGCGCCGCGAAGCGTCGAGTCAGGGCGATGTCGTGCGCGGCGTCGTGCGGATCAGCGCCAGCGAGATCATCGGCGCCGAGGTGCTGCCATCGATCGTCGGAGCGCTGCGTGCGAGGTATCCCGAGCTCGAGCTCGAGCTCGCTCTCACGAACGAGGTCTCGAATCTGCTCCGGCGTGAAGCCGACGTCGCGGTGCGCATGGTCGAGCCCGACCAGGAAGCGCTCGTCGTGCGCAAGCTCGGCGCCGTCGAGATCGGGATGTTCGCGCGGCGCGCGTATCTCGACCGCTGCGGCACGCCCAAGACCGCGCGCGACCTCGCGGAGCACACGCTGATCGGCTTCGATCGCGAGACGCCGGCGTTTCGCGCGATCCGTGCACGCGTCACCGGGCTCGGCAGCGTGCACTTCGCGTTGCGTGCGACGAGCGACGTCGCGCAGCTCGAGCTGTTGCGCGCCGGCGCCGGCATCGGCTTCTGTCAGGTCCCGCTCGCGAAGGGCCACGACCTCGTGCGCCTCCTGCCCAAGGCGTTCAGCCTCCGGCTCGGGATCTGGCTCGCGATGCACGAGAACCTGCGCACGACGCCGCGCTGCCGCGCCGTGTTCGACGGCCTGACCGACGGCCTCAAGCGTTATCTCGCCGCCGAAAACTAGAACGGGCCGACCCAGAGGGCCGACCCGTTTCGATCACGAGAGCGAGTGATTACTCGAAGTCGTGGCCGTGGCCTTCGTGACCACCGCCCGCCTTCTCGTCCTTCTTCGGCTTCTCGGCGATCAGCGTCTCGGTGGTGAGCATGAGGCCCGACACCGAAGCCGCGTTCTGGAGCGCGGTGCGCACGACCTTCGTCGGGTCGATCACGCCGGCCTTGACGAGGTCCTCGTACTCGAGCTTCGCGGCGTTGAAGCCGTAGCCGCCCGAGCCCTCACCGACCTTCGACGCGACGATCGAGCCGTCGACGCCCGCGTTCGACGCGATCTGGCGCAGCGGCTCCTCGAGCGCGCGGCGAACGATGTTGACGCCGTAGCGGCGGTCGTCATCGAACGTCAGCTTGTCGAGCGCCTTGCGGCCGCGGATGAGCGCGACGCCGCCGCCGGGGACGATGCCCTCTTCGACAGCCGCGCGCGTCGCGTACATCGCGTCCTCGACGCGCGCCTTCTTCTCCTTCATCTCGACCTCGGTCGCCGCACCGACGCGGATCACCGCGACGCCGCCGACGAGCTTCGCGAGGCGCTCCTGGAGCTTCTCGCGATCGTAGTCGCTGGTCGTCTCCTCGATCTCGCGGCGGATCGTCTTGACCCGCGCGTCGATGGCGTCCTTCTGGCCGGCGCCCTCGATGACCGTGGTGTTGTCCTTGTCGATCTGGATCTTCTTCGCGCGGCCGAGATCCTGAATCGTCAGATTCTCGAGCTTGAGGCCGAGATCCTCGGTCACCGCCTGGCCACCCGTGAGCGCGGCGATGTCCTGGAGCATCGCCTTGCGGCGATCGCCGAAGCCCGGCGCCTTGACGGCCGAGACGTTCAGCGTGCCGCGCAGCTTGTTGACGACGAGCGTCGCGAGCGCCTCACCGTCGACGTCCTCGGCGATGATCAGGAGCGGCTTACCGCTCTTGGCCACCTGCTCGAGCACCGGCAGGAGCTCCTTCATGTTCGAGATCTTCTTCTCGTGGATCAGGATGTACGCGTCGTTGAGCACGCACTCCATGCGCTCGCTGTCGGTGACGAAGTACGCCGACAGGTAGCCGCGGTCGAACTGCATGCCCTCGACGACGTCGAGCTCGCTGGTCAGCGTCTTGGCCTCTTCGACCGTGATCACGCCTTCCTTGCCGACCTTCTTCATCGCCTCGGCGATCATCTCGCCGATCTCGGTGTCACCGTTCGCGCTGATCGTGCCGACCTGCGCGATGTCTTCCTTGCCCTTGGTGGGCGTCGACATCTTCTTGATCTCGTCGATGACCGCGGCGACGGCCTGGTCGATGCCGCGCTTGAGGTCCATCGGGTTGAGACCGGCGGCGACGAGCTTGGCGCCCTCGTTGTAGATCGCCTGCGCGAGCACGGTCGCGGTGGTGGTGCCGTCACCGGCGACGTCGGAGGTCTTCGAGGCGACCTCCTTCACCATCTGCGCGCCCATGTTCTGGAACTTGTTCTCGACCTCGACCTCTTTCGCGACCGTGACGCCGTCCTTGGTCACCGTGGGCGAGCCCCACGACTTCTCGATGACGACGTTGCGACCACGGGGTCCGAGGGTGACCTTCACCGCGTTCGCGAGAAGGTTGAGGCCCTTGGCGATTTCGCTGCGGGCGCTCGAGGAGAAAATGATTTCTTTGGCAGCCATTGGAGTTCTCGCTTCTTTCTAGTTCGGTGAATCAGTCGAGGACCGCGAGAAGGTCGTCCTCGCGCATGATGAGGTGCTCTTCGCCGTCGATCTTGACCTCGGTGCCGCTGTACTTGCTGAACAGCACGCGGTCGCCGGCCTTGACGTCGAGCGGGATGATCTTGCCGTCCTTGTCGCGCTTGCCCGCGCCGACAGCGACAACCTTGGCCTGGATCGGCTTCTCCTTCGCGGAGTCCGGGATGAACAGGCCACCAGAGGTCTTGGTCTCCTCGTCGAGACGCTTGACCAGAATGCGATCGTGCAGGGGTCGGATCTTCATGGGCGATCCAGTAACAACGCTCAGTCGCGTTGGCAACCCCTACGAGTGAGTGCTAACAAAATCTCCAAAAATCGACTAATATTGACTACTTGACTATGCGCATGCGTGTCGTGGTAAACCCGCGCGCAGGATGGCTCTGACCGACTACGAGAAGTACATCCGCACGGACGAGCTGCTCCACCTGCAAAAGGATCCGGAAGCGCTCAGCTGCCATGACGAGATGCAGTTCCAGATCGTGCATCAGGCGCACGAGCTGTACATGAAGCTGATCGACCACGAGCTGCGGTTCGTGGCGACGCTGCTCTCCGCCGACGAGACCGCGCGGGCGATCTCGACGCTCGGCCGCGTCGCGCGCATCCAGCGCGTGCTGATGAGCTCGATCGATCTGCTCGATACGATGGCGCCGACCGACTACATGACGATCCGCCTCGGGCTCGGCCGCGGGTCGGGTCAGGAGTCGCCGGGCTTCCGCACGATGTTGAAGCTGCCGCAAGAAGTCGTGTGGCCGGCGTTTGCCTCGTTCCTCGAGCGCGCGGGCGTGACGCTGCGCGACCTCTACGAGCACCCGCACGATCATCACGAGCTGTTCCAGCTCGCCGAGGGGCTGCTCGATTACGACCAGCTGCTCCAGACCTGGCGGCAGCGCCACCTGATGCTCGTGTATCGCATCATCGGCACCGGCACGCCGTCGCTCAAGGGCAAGCACTCCGACTTGCTCGCGCACGGCATGAAGACGCGGTTCTTCCCGGCGCTGTGGGACGTGCGCGACGACGTCTACGCCGAGTGGACGGCGCAGCAGGCCGCGAAGGGCCACGAGCCCGGGTACCACGGGTGAAGGCCGCGCTCCTCGCTTGCGTCCTGGCGAGTGGCTCGTGCGCGCAGCACCCGGCGTACTCGATCGGTGTCGCGACCGGTGCGATGGGCTTCGGCGCGTGCGAGATCGACGAGGTCAAGGTCGGCGACTGCGCGATCGTCGGCGCGGCGACCGGCCTGTTCTTCGGGATCCTGACCGCGGTGCTCTATCACTTCACCGATCCGAACGCGCACGTGCTCAAGCTCGACGACGAGACGGTCGGCTCCGGCGGCGAGCTCCATCTCCACACGTTCACGCCGCCACCGCCGGTGCCACTCGCGGCCGACGCCGGCGTGCCGATGCCCGACGCCGTCGAGGCGCCGCCGCCCGACGCTGCGGCTCAGCCAGCTTTGCCCGACGCCGCGGCGCCGTGATCGTTCCACAGCGCGATGCCGCCCATCAGGCCGGCGACGTTCGACGTGATCTCCACGCCGGCCGGTAGCTCGATCTCGAGGTGCTTCGCGTTGCCGCCGCCGATGTAGAGCCGGCGCGGATTCCAGATCGGCAGCACCTGCGCGATCACGCGCGCGACGCGCTTGTTCCACTTCTTCTTGCCGACCTTCTTGAGCGCCTTCGCGCCGACGTACTCCTCGTACGTCTTGCCGCGGCGGAACGGATGGTGCGCGAGCTCGAGGTTCGGCACGTAGATGCCGTCGTTGTAGAGCGCGCAGCCCATGCCGGTGCCGAGCGTCAGCACCATCTCGACGCCGTGGCCGTCGCTCACGCCGTAGCCCTGCACGCCGGCGTCGTTGAGCACGCGCACCGTGCGGTGCAAGCGGCGGCCGAGCTCGGCGGCGAGATCGAAGTCGTGCCACTTGGCGCTCAAGTTCGGCGCGGTGCGCGTGACGCCGTCGATCACGACGCCGGGAAAGCCGACGCTGATCCGATCGTAGTGCTCGATCGGCGCGACCAGCGCGACCAGCGCCGATAGAACGGCGTCGGGCGTGGCCGGGTGCGGCGTCTCGACGCGCACGCGCTCGGTCTGCGCCTTGCCATCGGGACCGAGCACGAGCGCCTTGAGGCCGGTGCCGCCGATGTCGATCGCGAGCGTCGACAGGCCGGAGCCGGGCGCCTGTGACACGGTCTTCGCGGCGCCTGAGACCGCGGCCGAGACGGGCGGTAGGGTGGGCATCACCCGAGCGTATCAGCTCTTCGCGACACACCGTCGGTGGCCAGGCTTCGTGATAAGCCATCGGCCATGGCCGACGCGCTCGCCGATAGTCTGCTCGAGTACCGCAAGCACTTCCCCGCGCTCGAGGAGTGCGTGCACTTCATCTCGCACTCGCTCGGCTGCGTGCCGGCGAAGGCCAAGGACGACCTCGGCGAGTTCTTCGAGCTGTGGCGCACCAAGTCGATCACCGCGTGGAGCGACTGGCTGCCCGAGGTCGACCGCGCCGCCGAGCGCATCGCCAAGATCATCTCGGCGCCGCCGAAGACGATCGTGATGAACCAGAACGTGTCGACGATCATGTCGGTGATCGCGTCGTGCTTCGACTACACGCCGGAGCGCAACAAGATCGTCTACGAGGCGCTGCAGTTCCCGACGGTGTCGTACGTGTGGCAAGCCGAGGAGCGGCGCGGCGCGAAGTGCGAGCTCGTGCCGTCGAAGGACGGCATGACGATCGACACCGATGCGATGTGCGCGGCGATCGACGAGCACACGCTCGCCGTGCCGATGTCGCACGTGATCTTCTCGTCGGCGTACATCCAGGACGCCAAGAAGATCTGCGCCCGCGCCAAGCAGGTCGGCGCCCACGTGATCCTCGATTGCTATCAATCGATCGGCGTGATCCCGGTCGACGTCGTCGATCTCGGCGTGTCGTTCGCGTGCGGCGGCTCGGTGAAGTACCTGTGCGGCGGCGCCGGCGCGGCGTGGTTGTACGTGCGCCCGGATCTGATCGAGAAGTTCGCGCCGCGCGTGACCGGCTGGTTCGGCAACGAGTCGCCGTTCGCGTTCACGATGCCGGCGCAGAGCTACGCCGAGGGCGTGTGGCGCTACATGGGCGGCACGCCCGCGGTCGCGGCGCTGTATCAGTCGCGCGCGGGTCAGTCGATCGTCGGCGAGATCGGCGCGCGCAAGATCCGCGACAAGAGCCTGGTGATGACGCAGAAGTGCATCGACTGGGTCGACGAGCTCGGCATGACGCTCAACTCGCCGCGCGCGGCCGATCAGCGCGGCGGCTCCGTGGTGTTCGACTTCGTCGGCTCGGCCGACGTGTGCCGCGAGCTCAACCGGCGCAAGTTCTTCTGCGATCACCGGCCCGGCGTCGGCATCCGCATCGCGCCGCACTTCTACACGAAGGCCGAGGAGATCGAGCTGTTGTTCGCCGAGATCAAGAAGATCCGCGGCGGCGCCGGAAGATGAGCAACGCGAGCGCGAGCGCGATCGGCCAGCCGGCCGAGCCGCCCGCGCTGCACGCATAGAAGCTGGTGTTGCCCGGCGCACTCGAGCCGGGGCCGGCATCGATGGGGAGCGGCGTCGTGCTGATGCTATCGCCGACGAGCATCACCTCGAGCGGCTGGCCCGGCGGCAGCTGCGGCGACGTGATCTCGAACGTCTGCTGGAACATGCCGCGGCTCGTCGGGTGAAAGCCGATCGTGAACGTCGCGATCTCGTTCGGCGCGAGCGTGGTCGGAAAGTTCGGGCTGTCGATCGAGAACGGCGCCTTGATCGTGGGCGCGTCGAGCTCGAGCGTCGTGCTGTTGCAGTTCTGCAGGATCACGCGCTGGCCGTCGTCGACGAAGATGTGCACCGGCACCTTGCCGAAATCGAGGCTCGGCGGCGCGATCGCTCCGCCGCTGTCGACGAAGCGCGCGCTGATCATGGTCGTCGCGCTCGGCTGGGCCAGGTTGTCGGTGGTCCACGTCAGCGTATCGGTGAGCGTGGTCGCGCTCGACTGGCGCTCGGGCGTGACGGCGATCATCGCGGTGCCGGCGGCGGGGATCGACGCCGGGTACTGCGTCGGATTGTCGAACGCGAGCTGGAACGGCGACGTGTCGGGCAGCGTCGGCGCGTTCACCTCGAGCGTCGCGGTCCCCGTGCTCTGGAGCGTCGCGGTCGCGCTCGCGGTCGGCTGGCCGACGCAAAACGTGCCGACGTCGAGCGCTTGCGGCGCGGAGTACGCGGCGGTCACGACGTTGCCGGCGATCGGGATGCGGAGCTGATCGCCGGCGGTATCCGCGATCACCACGTGTGTCGCGATCGGACCGGCGGTCGTCGGATCGAGCGTGATCGCGAACACGGCCGGCGTGGTTTGCGACGACAGCGCGCTGATCGTGATGTTCGCGTTCGGCACGTCGAGCGCCGGCGCGCCGGAGAGCGTCAGCTGCGAGCCGGTGCTCGCGAGCATCAACGTGAACGTCAGCGGCGAGGTGCCGGTGCGGATCTCGCCGAGCGAGAGCGTGGTCGGGTCGCTGAACAGCGGCGTCGTGATGCCGTTGCACGTCGCCGCGATCGAGACGGGCGTGGTGTCGATCGTGTCGTTCGACTGCGCGGTGATCGCCGCCGAGCCGACGCCCGCGACCGTCGGCGCGCACGTCGCGGTGACGATGGTCGGCGCGTCGGGCAGCACGGTGACCGACGACGCCGGTGTCGTGATCGGCCCGGTCGGCGTGACCGCGAGCATGGGCGTCGTCATGCGGTTGCCGCGATCGAGCAGCTGGAACGTCACGCTCGACGCGCGGCCGAGCGGCACGTCGCCGAAATCGAGCGCGTTCGGCGCGCCGTCGAGCGTCGCGCCCCGGCCGGTGCCGGTGAGTGGAATCGAGTGCGTGCGATCGATCGTGTCGTGAAACGAGACGAGCAGTGACGCGTCGCGCCGCGCGATCTGGCTCGGATCGAACGTCACCGTGATGTCGAGCTCGGCGCCGGCCGCGACGCTGCACGGCAGCACGCTACACGTGCCGCTCAGCGCGAACGTCCAGTCCGGCGCCGCGCCGATCACGACGTCGACGACGCGCACGTCGTTGACCTGCAGCGGGCCGGTGCCGAGGTTCGACAGCCGCACGATGGTCTGCGCATTGCTGCCGACGACCTCGATCGGCGCGGCGACGTCGACGGTCTCCGGCGAGATGCCGAGCACCGGCCCGGTCGCGGCGGTGCCGGCGCAGCTGAGCGCGACGCTTTGCGACAGCCGCTCGGCGGCGTCGGTCGCGATCTCGACGTTCGCGTTGTGCGTGCCGGTGGAGCGCGGCGAGCACGACACCAGCACCGTCGCGCTGCCGTTCGGCGGCACGACCGGAATCGCGCCGTCGCACGCCGACGCATCCGGGTTGCACGGCGCCGAGAACATGAAGTCGCCGTCGAGGTCGTCCGTCTGTAAGAACAGCTTCGTGATCGGCGACGCGCTCGCGTTGGTGATCACGAGCGGTAGCGTTGCAGTCGCGCCGACGGCGACGCTGCCGAACGCCAGGCTCGTCGGTGCCGGCACGAGTTGCGTGCGGCTCGCGTCCTCGCACACGCCGAGCAGATCGGCGAGCGCGGCGCCGGCCGGCGTGGTCGCGTGCACGAGGCAGCGCTCGATACCGGGCGGCTGGGCGGCATCGCACGTGATGCCGATCGGCTTGTTCGCGCCAGCGCCGAGCGAGAACGCACCGCTGCCGGCGCCGACGATGCCAACATCGAGATCGCACGACACGTCGGGCGTGAGCACGACTTCGATCGGCGAACCGGTCGTGTTGGACAGCATCGTCTGCGCCGAGCCGCCGGCGCCCGCGGTGCGCGCGATCGCGACCGGCGGCGTCGCGATCACGCTGCCATCACCGACCGCCCACGCCGAAGCCGCCGCGGAGCCGAGCACGATCGCTACGGCCAGCGGCCGGCGCATCACAGCCGTCCGATCACCCCGAGCGTGGGCGCGAACGAGGTCTGGTCGAACATCTGGCCCTTGTAGATGACGCCGGAGACGTTGAAGTAGTGCTCGATCCCGAGCTCGCCCTCGACGCTGAAGTGTCCGTTGATCACGAGCTCGAGCCCGCCCGCGACCCGGCCGCCGACCCCCACTTGATCGTGGCTCGAATCGTCGGTGAAGAAGAACAGCGGCAGGCCGGCCGCCGCGTACGGCCGCAAGAAGCCGGTCATGAACAGGTAGCGCCCGCCGAGATACGCGCCCCAGACGTCGGATTTCATGCCCTCGATCTCGAGATGGAACGACTCGGTCACCGGATAGACGATGCCGAGCGCGAGCGCGAAGCCTTTGAAGTGGTTGCCATCGATGCGGAGCTGGCCGACGGCGCCGGGCGCGATGTGCTCGGGCGGAATGTACGTGGCCGCGGCGAGCGCGGCGGTGTCCTCGGGTGCGAACGCGACGATGTCACTCGAGTAGTTCGCCTTGACGTGGCGCGAGCGACCGTTGCCGTCGTCGGTGCCGTACGTGCGGCCCTGGATCAGCCAGCCGTCGACGTGGTCGGGCGGCGGTGCGGCGGGCTTCGCTGGCGTGGGAGTGGTCGGCGCAGGCGTCGGCGTGGCCGGTTCTTCCTGGACCGCTGCCGTGACGTCCCGGTTCTCGCCCTCGAACGTGTTGACGTCGAGCTCGCTCGACGCCGCGGCCTTGCGGATCCGGATCGCGTGTGGGCCGGGGCGCACGCGCGTTTGCAGCGAGCTGCCGACGGGCACGAACGGACCGGCGTCGATCGAGAGCTCGGAGCCGTGCGGCTGCACGCGCACCGTCAGGATCGTGAGCTGCTCGTCGAGCGACAGCAGCAGGCGCTTGACCTCGGCGATGCGCTCGGAGCCGGTCGACGGATCGGTGAGGTAGCGCTGGTAGGTGTTCGCCGCGTCGGCGAGCCGGCCCATCTCGCGCAGCGTCGAGGCGACGTCGAGCAGGATCTTCGGGCTCGGCAGCCGGTTGTAGGCCTCGAGGAAGTTGGCGAGCGCTTGATCGTACGCCTGCACCTGCAAGCGCTTCACGCCTTCGGTCATCAGCGCCTGCGCCGAGGCGCGCGCTTTCGGATCGTCGACGTGAACCGCCGGATCTTGCGTGATCGCGGTGAGGATCTCGGCGAGCTTGGCGTCGTCGTGGATCTCGGAGAGCGGGACCTCCGACGGCGACGCCACGGGCTGTGCGAACGCGCTGGTCCCGAGCGCGGCCAGGAGAAGGATCGTGCGGATCACGGTGTGGACTCGATCGGCGAGCAACGGCTGTCGTGCTCCCCGGACTGACCGTCACATTTTGCCACGGGTCGCGTCGCCGCTTGTGGTTTGTGGTGCACGACCGGCGGTGGGGCGACCACGGGCTGCGCCGGCGGAGGCGCTGGCGTCGGTGGGTTCGGCGGCGGCTGCGCGATGACCGGCGCGGGCGGGGGCGGCACCGGTGGCGGCGTCGGCGGTTGTGACATCGGTCGCGCGACCGGCGCGTCGCGATGCTGCGCGAGCACGACCGCTGCGCCACCGGCCGCGACTGCGATCGCGATCACGCTCGCGACGATCGCGCGGCTCCGGCGGCGCGGCGCGGGCAGGGCGAGCGCGGCGATGACCTCGTCGGCCGATGCGTAGCGCGCCTCCGGCTCTTTCTGGAGCAGCCGCAGGATGACAGCTTCGAGCGCGGCCGAGATCTTCGCGCCGCGCGCACGCGGCGGCTCGGGATCCTGCATGAGGTGCATCGCGATCAGCTCGCCCGTCGTCTTGCCGACGAACGGCGGCTCGCCGGCGACCATCTCGTAGAGCATGCAGCCGAGCGAGTACAGATCGGCGCGGTGATCGACCGCGCTGGCGGCGCGCGCTTGCTCGGGCGCCATGTAGCTCGGCGTACCGAGGATCGCGCCATCGACCGTCGGCGTATGACCGCCGCCGCGATCGGTGAGCTTCGCGACGCCGAAGTCGACGAGCTTCGGGCGATCGCCCGCGATCACGAAGACGTTGTCGGGCTTGAGATCGCGGTGGAAGATGCCCTTGCCATGCGCGGCGGCGAGCGCGCTCGCGATCCCCTTGGCGAGCTCGACGGCGGCCGGCTCGGGGAGCGCGCCGCGCTTGGCGAGCCGCGTCTTCAGCGATTCGCCCTCGAGCAGCTCCATCGCGAGAAACGCGCTGCCGTCTCCGGTGTAACCGAAGTCGAACACCTCGACGATGTTGGGATGGCGGATCGCCGACGCCGCGCGCGCTTCGGTGAAGAATCGGCCGATCGCATCGGGTCCGGTCATCCCGGCGCGCAGGACCTTCACCGCCGCCGGCCGCGCGAGGAGCTCGTGCTGGGCGCGATAGATGGTGCCCATCCCGCCGCTGCTCAGCTCTTCGGTGATGCGGTAGCTACCGAGCACCTCGCCGACGAGACTCATCGCCGCCCATAGGATGCCATGAATGCTACGCTCGCAGCGAAGTGCCGAACCTCCAGCGCCACGTGTTCGTGTGTATCAACGAGCGACCCGCCGACAACCCGAAGGGCTGTTGCAAGGCGCGCGGCGGCATCGAGGTTCGCGACGAGCTCAAGCAGCTGCTCAAGCAACGCGGCGTCGGCAAGCAAGTTCGCGCGAACAACTCCGGTTGCCTCGATCAATGCGAGCACGGCGTGTCGGTGGTCGTGTACCCCGAGCAAGTCTGGTACGGGCACGTCACCGTCGCCGACGTCGCCGAGATCGTCGACTCGCACATCATCGGCGGCAAGCCCGTCGAGCGCCTGCTGTTGCCCGATCAGCCGCAGATCGCCGGCAAGACCTTCCCGGAGCTGAAGCGGTAGTGCGCGTCGCGCTCGCGCTCGTGGTGCTCGCGGCGCCGGCGTTCGCCGATCCGCCGCAACCGAAGCCCGACCCCCGCGCGGTCGAGGCCGGTGAAGAGGCGAACCTCGTCTCGGACGCGCCGCGCTCGGGCACGACGTTTTCGTTCTCGCTCGGCGCCGGGCTCGTGCTCGGCGGCAACGGCAGCAACCTCGGGGATACCGGCGTCGGTAGCGGCCCGGCGATCTCGTTTCGCATCGGTCACGTTGCGACGCGCGACACCGTGATCACGTTCGAGCTCACCGGCGGATCGCGCGTGCACGAGACGGCCGTCAGCGGCTCGCCGCTCTATCACGACGACGACTTCAACCTCATGGGCGGCGCGCTGGTCTACGTCTCGCCGTCGTTCTGGCTTCGCGGCGCCGGCGGCCTGTCGGTGATCAGCTTCGACGACTCGAGGGGCATGAGTCCGCACGCGGGTGTCGCCGCGCTCGGTGGCTTCGGCATCGATCTCGTGCGCTGGCGCAAGCTCGTGCTCGGGCTCGAGGGCTGGGGCCTGACCTCGATCGTCGGGGTGCGCGGCCTCGTGTTCGACACCGGCTTCGGGCTCGGGCTCACGTACTACTAGGCGAGCACTTCGGCGACGATCGCGGTGATGTTGTCCTTGCCGCCGCGCGAGTTCGCCATCGCGATCGCGGCTTCGGCGCACTCTTCGAGGTCGCCGTCGGCGCACAGCTGCGAGACTTCGTCGTCGGTGTTGAAGTAGCCGTGCAGGCCGTCGCTGCACAACAGGAAGCGATCGCCGGGCGCCGCGTCGACGTCGGCGGTGTCGACCTGCACGTAGTCCTTGTGGCCGACGGCGCGCGTGATCACGTTCTTGCCGGTCGCCTTCTCGGCCTCGGCGCGCGACATCATGCCGTGCTTCACCTTGTAGTTGATGAGCGTGTGATCCTCGGTGAGCTGGAGCACCGACGCCCTGCGCACGCGATACACGCGCGAGTCGCCGACGTGCGCGGCAAACGCCAGGTTCGCGCGTACGAGCAGCGCGGACATCGTGGTCGACATGCCCTTCTTCTCGGGATCGAGCTCCGCCATGCCGTAGACCATGTAGCAGGCGTTCTTGACGCCGCTCTCGAGCAACCGGCGGATCTCCCAGACGCATTCGCTGTCGCCGAACAGCACGCGCTCGACGAGCCGATCGAGGTCGCGCGACGCGCCGTAGACCCACGAGGTCATCGCATCGACGGCCTCGCGGCTCGCGATTTCACCTTTGTTCTGACCGCCGACGCCGTCGGCCACCACGTAAAATCCCCGCGCGTCGTCGCGAAAAAACGCGTCCTCGTTGAGCTGGCGCTTCCGACCGATGTCCGTCCTGCCCACCGAGATCAGCTTCACAGCGTCACATCGTAACATGGTGTACCGTGAGCTGTGGCCGAGGCAGCGCAGCTCGCGAAGGTCCTGCGCGAGCGCTCGAACGAGATCCTCGCGTCGTGGATCGTGCGGTTCGAACGCTCGCCGCTGCGGTTCCGGCGCGCGACCAAGGCGGCCACGCACACCGCGCAGGTCGCGAGCCTCGTCGAGGCGCTGACCGAGTCAGCGCACGGCGGCGCCGCCGCGCTCGTGCCAGGGTCCGATGCGACCCGCGAGCTCGAGCGCAGCGCCGCGTTCATCGGCGCGCAGTTCGCGAGCGAAGGCGCCACCGGGTTCGACGTCGCCGCGCTGCTGCTAGAGCTGCGCGAGGTGGTCGCTGGGATGACCTCACCCGACGACTCGGCGGCACTGACGAGGCTGTTCGAGTGGCTGACCGTCGTGGCGCTCGACGCGTTCGCGGCATCGGGCATGCAATCGCTGCGCGAGCAGATGGCGGAGCAGCTCGATTCCGGTACGCCGATCGTCGAGCTCGTGCCCAAGGTTCCGGCCGTGCTGCTCGTCGGCGCGCCGTCGGCCGGCGTGCTCGAGAGCATCCTGTCGCGCGCGTGGATGCTCGCCGTCGGCACCGGTGCGCCGAGCCTGGTGATCGATTGTGGCGGGCTCGCCGCCGGTGGCGAGCGCGGCTTCGAACGCGCGTTCGGCAGCTTCGTCACGCAGGCCGAGGGCAGCGCGTTGCAGGTGCTGCTGTCGGGTGCGCGCCGACCTATTCGCGAAGTGGTGGAGCGGCTCACGGGGGAACGCGGGCTGGCGTTCGCAAACTTCGAGCGGCTCGACAGCGCGGTTGCACACGCGCTCGAACGCGCCGGTCACTTATTGATGCGCCGCGGGTAACGCGGGCGCATCCCCCACGCGTGATAAACTCCAGTGTAACGGTGGCGGAATTTCCCGTCGGCTTCGGTCGCTACCAGCTCGTCGAGCGCCTCGCCATGGGCGGGATGGCGGAGCTGTTCGTGGCGACGTCCCCGGGCGAGCACGGCTTTCAAAAGAAGGTCGTGATCAAGCGGCTGTTGCCGCACCTGTCCGCCGACGAGACCTACAAGGCGATGTTCATCGACGAGGCGAAGCTCACCGCCAAGCTCGTCCATCCCAAGATCGCCTCGACGTACGAGCTCGGTCGTGTCGGGGATTCCCTCTACATTGCGATGGAGTACGTCGAGGGCATCGACGTGCTCGCGCTGCTTCGCGAGTACGCGTCGCGGCGGCGGCGGCTCGAGCCCAAGCTCGCGGCGTGGATCGCGCACGAAGTGCTCGACGCGCTCGACTACGCGCACAACCTCGCCGACGAGGCGACCGGCCGGCCGTTCGGCATCGTGCATCGCGACATCTCGCCGTCGAACGTGCTGCTCAGTTTGCGCGGGTACGTCAAGCTCGTCGACTTCGGCATCGCGCGCGCGAAGGACCCCGAGCGTGCCCACAAGAGCAAGACCGGCACGCTCAAGGGCAAGTACGGCTACATGTCGCCCGAGCAAGTGATCGAGCTGCCGCTCGATCAGCGCAGCGATCTGTTCTCGGTCGGCGTGGTGCTCGCCGAGATGCTCACGGGCCGGCGTCTGTTCGCGGCGGCGAACGAGCTCGACGTGCTGCTGATGGTGCGCGACGCCAAGCTCGCGCGGTTCGACAAGTACGGCGCCGATCTCGAGCCAGGGCTCCAGGCGATCGTGCGCAAGGCGCTCAAGAAGCCCGTCGACGAGCGCTGGCCGACCGCGGCGGCGTTCCGCGACAGCATCGCCGAGTGGTTGTTCGAGCACCGCCACCGGATGACCAACAAGGACGTCGCGCCGGCCGTCGCCGAGCTCCAGGCGGCGGTGAACGAGCGCCGCATCCGCGCGGAGCAGCCGACGCACACCGAGGAGGCCGGGCTACCGCCGCCGCGCCTGCCGAGCGACGACGGCGTGCCGCAGATCCTGATCGAG
>Ga0268266_10003890_pt1 | contig 14537 bp, 13 predicted proteins | sample KBSS13metaG_FD_190356 | JGI IMG/M metagenome (GOLD analysis project Ga0268266, IMG submission 190356) | Switchgrass rhizosphere microbial communities from Kellogg Biological Station, Michigan, USA - KBS S1-3 metaG (SPAdes) (version 2) | ecosystem: Host-associated > Plants > Roots > Rhizosphere...
TGTGCGCGTACTTGGCCATTTCCGACCAGGTCGTGAATGCCTCAGGACCGATAAACGGCAAAAGCAGCGGCTTGCCGAAGGTAATGTTGAGGCCCGAGAGCGCCAGGATGATGAAACAGGTCGCGGTCATCCAATGGACGAAGCGCTCGAAACCGTTGAAACGTTCGATTCTACGTCCAGAACGACCACTCTTGATCATCACCATACCGCGCCAGAGATAGAAGATGACGAGAAGAGCGAGCATGCCGAGCACGGCGATGGCGCCAATCCAGCGCAAGGTAACTTCGTGGAATTGACGCCAGGCGCGTCCCGCGGGCTGTTCCAGAACGTACGACTTAACGTCCGGAATGGTGCCGCGCCCCTGAATTCTGCTCAATTCCTGAAGCAGTTGCTGTTCCTTGACAGACAAGGCCGTGGGATTGACCTGAGCGCCGCTCTGCTGCGCGGATGCCGGCGCCGCCACCGCCATGAAAATCGCCAGTACCACGGCGCCAACAATGAAACGGATGCTTTCAAAAGGCTTTGCCATGCCCGTCCTCTCCTCTTATTCCGCGTTTCTTGTTGCCGACGACGGCGCACGAAATCTTGGTGCGCCGGCGGTATGATGGATCAAGTAGCTATCGACTCGCGATAAGCCGTCTGCCAACCCCAGGCACCCGAGCTGTATCCACGCTTCGCCACTCGTTCCTTGTAGATCTGTGCGATGACATCGCCATCGCCGGCGAGCAACGATTTGGTCGAACACATTTCGGCGCAAAGTGGCAGCTTGCCTTCCGCCAGGCGGTTGGCGCCGTATTTCTCATACTCTTCCTTGCTGAAGTCGGCTTCGGGGCCGCCGGCGCAGAACGTGCATTTGTCCATCTTGCCGCGTGAGCCGAAGTTGCCGACCTTCGGATACTGCGGAGCGCCGAACGGACAGGCGTAGAAGCAGTAACCACAACCGATGCACAGATCCTTGGAGTGCAACACGACTGCGTCCGCGGTGGTGTAGAAGCAGTTCACCGGGCACACCGCCGCGCAAGGCGCGTCGGTGCAGTGCATGCATGCCATCGAGATCGAGCGCTCTCCGGGCTTGCCATCGTTGATCGTGACGACGCGCCTGCGGTTAATACCCCACGGCACCTCGTGTTCGTTCTTGCAGGCCGTGACGCAAGCGTTGCATTCGATGCAACGGTCGGCGTCACAGAGGAATTTCATTCGAGCCATGACATTTCCTCCTTACGCCGCTCTGATCTGGCAGAGGGTGGCTTTGGGTTCTTGCATTCCGGTCACCGGGTCGTAGCCGTAGGTAGTAAGTGTGTTTACGCTCTCGCCGAGAACGATCGGATCAGCGCCCTTCGGATATTTGCCGCGTTGATCCTCATTCATGAACCAGCCGGCGAAGTGGAACGGGGTCCACGTAACGCCCTTGCCGACGCGTTCGGTGACGAGAGCCTTCATGCGGCAGACCTTGCCGCTTGGCATCTCGGCGCCGGAGACCAGGACCCACGAGCCATCCTTGATGCCGCGATCGGCGGCATCAACGGGATTGATCTCGATAAACATGTCCTGCTGCAACTCGGCCAACCATTTGTTTGACCGGGTTTCTTCGCCGCCGCCTTCGTACTCGACCAATCGGCCGGACGAGAGAATCAACGGAAACTGCTTGGCAATACCCTTCTCGACTGCCGCCTTCTGGACCGTGAAGCCGATATTCGGCAAACGGAACTGCTTGGCGTCGGGCAGCGTAGGATATTTCTCCACCAGTTCGGCGCGCGGCGTATAGATCGGCTCGCGATGGACCGGTATCGGGTCCGGCAGGCCGAAGGCGTTCGCCCGCGCCTTGCCATTCCCGTACGGGATACATCCGTGTTCGATCGCCACACGCTGGATGCCGCCGGACAAATCAATCGACCATGACACCGCATCGGGCGTCGCGGGGTTGATCTTGTTGATCACGGCGAGCTCGGCTTCGGTGAGGTCTTTGTCCCATCCGAGTTTTTTGAGCACGCCATAGGTGAACTCCGGATAACCGTCCTTGATCTCGGAGTCCTTTGAATAGTAGCCGTTGCCGAGCAGACTGACCTTGCGGGTGCTGCCGTCCGGAAGTTTCTCTTCGCGCTCCACGCCGAACCGCGCGCGGAAGGTGCCACCACCTTCTTTGATTGAGAGGTTCGTGTTGTAGAGGAGCGGCGTCCCGGGATGGCGGATCGCCGGAGAACCCCAGCACGGCCAAGGCAGACCATAGTAGTCGCCCTTGTTCGGACCAGTCGTGGCCTTCTGCGTGCGCATGTCGAAATCGGCCTGATGGGCCATATGCGACTTGATGCGCTCCGGGGACTGACCGCAGTAGCCGGTTGACCAGCCACCACGATTGATCTCGCGCAGAATGTCCTCGGCCACCGGTAGATTGCCGTTGACCTTGATATTCCGGAACATCCGGTCGGCGAATCCAAGTTTCTTGGCGAGGAGATACATGATCTCCAGGTCGTCCTTGGACTCGAAGATCGGCTTCACGATCTGCTCGCCCCACTGCATCGCGCGATTGGAAGCGACGCGCGATCCCTCGGTTTCGTAGCTGGTCGCGACCGGCAACAGATAGGTACCATTTTTGCGTTCACCGAGGACCGCCCAGGTAGTGGGATGGGGATCGGCGACGACCAAAAGTTCCAAATTTGCAATTGCTCTGGCCGCCTCCGGCATACGTGTGACGGTGTTGCCACCGTGACCCATCACGAACATGCATTTGATGTTGTCGGTCTGTCCGACCTGATCTTTGGCCAGCAGGGTCGCGTCATGCCAACGCGTCGAGGGAATGCCCGGCGTGTTCATCAGCGCCGCTGTGTCGAAGCGGCCTTTCAGCCACTCGAAGTCTTCTTCCCAGACACGGCTCCAGTGGCGCCATGCCGGTTCGGCAAGACCGTAGTAGAGCGGCAAGGTCACGATATCGAGGCCTAGGTCGGTAGCCCCCTGAACGTTGGTGTGACCGCGGAATATGTTGGCACCCATGCCCGGCCCACCAACGTTGCCCGTGGCCAGCAGCAAGATGCAGCTCGCGCGAACGTTCGCCGTGCCAACCGTGTGCTGCGTTTGACCCATCGCCCAGATGAGGCAAGACGGTCTCTCTTTTGCAAATTTCTCGGCGACGCGTTTGAGCTGCTCGCCCGGCACGCCGCTGATGCGCTCGACTTCCTCCGGCGTGTATTTCTCGACTTCCTTACGGATGTCGTCCATGCCGTAGACACGCTGCTCAATGAATTGCTTGTCTTCCCAACCATTCTTGAAGATGTGCCAGAGCATTCCGTAAATCACGGGGATGTCAGTGCCGGGACGCAGCCGTACATATTCGGTCGCGTGCGCACCCGTTCTTGTCATACGCGGGTCACAGACAATGAAATTGGCGCGATTAAGCTCCTTGCCCTCGAGGAGATGTTGCAGAGACACCGGATGCGCTTCGGCAGGGTTGCCGCCGAGGAACAACAGCGTCTTTGAGTTACGAATATCGGTGTAGCTGTTGGTCATCGCGCCGTAGCCCCACGTGTTGGCTACACCCGCGACGGTGGTCGAGTGGCAAATGCGCGCTTGGTGATCCGAATTGTTGGTTCCCCAATACGCCGCGAATTTACGATTGAGATAGGCGCCCTCGTTCGTAAACTTGGCCGATCCCAGCCAGTAGACCGATTCCGCACCGGACTTTTTCCGGATCTCGTTCATTTTGTCGCCGATCTCGTTGATCGCTGTATCCCACGAGATCCGGGTCCATTGACCGTCCACCAGTTTCATCGGGTAGCGCAAACGGCGATCGCCATGCACCAGCTCACGGGTTGCCGCGCCTTTGGCACAATGCGAACCCCGATTGATCGGGCTGTCCCAACCCGGCTCCTGACCGATCCACACGCCGTTCGACACTTCGGCAAGTACCGTGCAGCCAACCGAGCAATGCGTGCAGATATTTTTCCGGATGGTGGCCCCTGCCACGTTGGGACCGGCCGCTTCCGCTTTCTGCACACTGGCGAGCGGTACCGCTCCAATTGTCGCCAAACCGCCGGCGACCAGACCGGAACGGCGCAAAAAACTACGGCGATCGAGACCAACCCCTGATTGGCTGCCGACGGTCGCTGCAAGACTGCTGCGACGTGTCTGGCGCTCTGTTCTTTTGATCAACACGGCTCGGCCTCCCTCAGCTCGGATATCGGTTGACTTTGTAGAAGGTCTGCACGTCGGTGGAATTCGCCTGGTACCGGGCCTTCTTCTTGTCGGCATCGGATTCCGATGCCGCGGCATTGGTGGCGAGCGGCGCAGCCGCGGTCACGGCCAAACCCGCGCCCGCGCCCACCGCGCGCAGGAAGTCGCGACGGCCCACTTTTGATTTGTCCTGTTCTTTCATCGCCGTTTCCTCCTTGAATTCATCGACGGATTTCTTCGCGTCCGTCACGCCGGCATGTCGAAGGCTTCCGTTTCGATCTCAATGTAGACACGACCGAGCGTTCCCAGTCGTCTGTAGAAATCTGCGGCCGCAGCGTTTTCCATGTCGGTAAAGAAACGACCGATCCAGGGCGCCATGTGTTTTTCGAAGATCAAGCGATCTGAACCGGATGGTGCGGGAAGCCGGCGGCTGGCAAGGCCAGACATGATCTCGCAGAGAATACCGACATGGTCTTCCGGCTCGACGATGCCTTCCGCCCGCACGATCCCGATGCGCGAAAGGTCTTCGCGCAAGCGAGCCAGCGGACGTTCGTGCAGGAACCCGGTCAGATAGTACGAGCCATAAGGCATGAGCTCGCCGCGCCCGAGCCCTATGAAAAGTTCGAAATATTCGCGTTCGATTTTTTCGACCGTGGTCCGCTCGGCAGCTTCAGCAAGCGCTGCGTGCGCGAGGCCCAGCGGTGAAGCATCGCCTCGCAGAGCCGAAAGTTTTGAAAGCAGAGATGCGTCGGGCGCGCGCATCAGAAGGGCGGCAAGGAGGGCATATTCCTGCGCCCGCGCGGTGTCGACGTCGTCAACCTCGGCGGATCCGTAAAGGTCTGGCCTGAGCACCGCGCGATCGACGCCAGTGGCGGTTTCAACCGAGACTACTCGCTCGGCGGGTACCCGAATCCAATTTGAAACCGAGGGCTGAGAAATGCCTATTTGACGGGCAAGCTCGCTGACGCCGCCGGCAGCGCGGATCGCTTCGGATAATCCCGGGTCTCTCATTGACGTTTCTTGTTTCGAATTATGACAATGAAACGTAATGGCCCACCGGAAGGTGGGTCAATAGCTTGAGGCTATGTCTAGGGAACAATCTTCCGCGACGTTCATTCCGGCAAAGCGCTACCGTGTCGTCGGCCGGGGCTTCGCGCAGACGGCTCGTCGCGCTGATTGTGCACCGCAGCAACTTCGGTTGTGGGTACTTCCGTACTTTCAGGACGCACTTCGGCGGTGGACGGCTTTGGGGCTCGAAGCAGGTGGGATTCCTCGGTTTGGACCGGTAAACGCTCTGAAGTATCTGCTGAAGCAGGGGAAGCCGGTGGCGCTTCTGTCTCGGCTTGCTTCGGAGTCGAGTCGCCGAACAACTCGGACACCATACGCTTTACATCGACACCTGGGTCCAAATCGCCAAAACCGGGGGCTGCCGCCGCGCCGGCAACATCGTTCCAGTAATTTTCGTTCAGCCCCACAAAATCGCGGATCGCCGGATCGGCCTCCCAGGCGCGGCGAAGGGCCGCACGCCGAAGCGCGCTTGGCACGCCGGCCTGCAGGAACGCGGTGATGTCGGTACCAGCACCAATCGATTCGATCGACGGCAGGCTGCTGACATCAAATGCATCTGCGGATGATTCTGCCGGTCGTCGCGAGCTGACTTCGGGCTCCTCGACCGGCGGATCGATCGTTTGCGTCGGATCGGTTTTTTTAGGCTGCACACTTTCGTCAGCAGCCTCACGTTTCCGCCGCGACCACCGATTGATGAAATTTTCGTCGCTCATTTGCGATCTCCGCCAGCCAACGGCCCACGGCGCGCCAACGCTTCAGGATTGGCGCGATCGCGTTTGCGCTTTACGAACTCCTGCTCAACATGGTGTTCAGCAACGAAAGTCACAATCGATTCCTGAATCGGTTTTGGCATCGCGACCGATTCAACAACGTTGACTCCGGTTTCGGTCATCGCCTCACCCTCGGCCGGGTCCGCTGTGACCAACGCCAACTCATAGGGTGGATCGCGTTCGACGGGGCGGAGGACAATCCACAACTGGGGCGCTTCCGTGTTCAGGTTATCGCGATAGTTTGCGGTTTCCGTCCGGTACAGTTCGACGTTGGCAGCGCCGACATAGAATGTTGCGCGCTCTCCGTTATCCGAGAGTTTGGTCCAGGGCGCCGCGTCGGGGACACCAATCAGTACCCCGATCGGATGCCAATGAAAGTCGACCCACGGACTTGCGCTCTTACTGCGCTCGACCAGAACCCCGACGGGGATAGTCACCAGCGGTATCGCACTCAACTGACAGCCTCCACACGCCGGACCGGCAGGCCGGTCAGCAGGTTTTGCGGTTTCATGCGGATGGTCTTGTCGGGCGTCATCGCCAGGATCAGGTAGACGGGTTCGCCTCTGACTTTATCAACCATGACCGAGGGATCCTGGAAGTTCAGCCGAAACAATCCGACCACGCGCGCCAGCGTGGCGTCATCGACATCCTCACCTCGCCAGAGCCTATCACCAATCGCGGTGGCGTCGGCATCCAGCCCGACATACCAGGTCAAATTGACGTCGCGCAGTTCCTTCAAAGCCTCGATGCTCACCTCAACACCGATCACATGCACGATCCAGCGCTGCATCGCTTTCGCCAGAGCGTCGAGCCCTTCGCGCCCTGTGGTCAAATCGAGCGCCATGTCAAACCGGTCACTCCGCTCCCAATAGCCCCCGGCATTGTCTTTATTGATGATGTCGATGTTGGCGTCGCGTGGAATACCAAGCATCGAGACGAGTGGCGTTACTGGCCCGGGATTATTGCCTCCTACTGTTTCTTCGTCGGCCACCAGCAACGCTCCTTCATGCAAGGTGACACGTTGAGTGCGAAAAAACAGTTCTGCGGCGCGCAGCACGCGCGGATCCTGCACATCGTCAAGCGCGTTGCGCAGAATTACGTGCATCAACTGGTTCAGGAATAACGGCGGAACATTGCCCACCCCCTTCCGTAACAGCGCACTGAACGCAGCTTCGAGCGTTTCATAGCGCAGCAAATGGTCGCGAAAATCGATCAGAAGCTGCCAGTTTTCGCGTGCATCTGGATCGGCGATGGACGCTATGTCTGCAGCGGAGATCGGCAGGCGCGGATCAGCAAGCAGGCTGGCATGCAAAGTCATCTCAACCGCACAAGCGTCGGGTGGCGGCAGGATCTCCGGACGCGCCAGGTAGAGTTTCAGGAATTCGTCGGTCACATGCAGGCCACCCTCTCGACCACGGTCGAGCAGATGATGACCACTGGAAATCCAAAAATCGTTCATTTTCGTTCGCGGTCAGCCATCGAAATCAAATCGACAGCTTCACCCGGCTCATCCTCGCCGTCGACCTCCATAAAGGAGAATGCACGTGCAGGCTTCGGTCCATTGCGCGGGCGCAACGTGCGAAACGATTCCCGCACTGCGCCTTCTTCGAAAGACCGATGCACGGCGATCAGTGTGTCCACCGGCTGAGTGCAAAGGGACTCAGTGAAAGTAACTTCCTCCTCCGCCGCTGCGGTCGCATCGTCGATGGTAGGAGCGCCGAAATGCGTCATCAGTTGACTCGCTAAGGACTCAACGACAGCGCGGCGATCCTCCTCGTTCGCTTCCACGATCTGTACCAGCGTCGACCATCCGAGGGTCGACACGCCCAGGAAACCGCTGCGAAATGCGGAACGGGTCTTCCCCTGGAACGAGGCCTCGTCACGATTCCAGAATACAAAAGCCCCGGACACGGCCCACTCACCCGGCTCCGCCGCCGGCTCGAATACGAACGTATCCGAGGCATCTAGCCGTATTGTGCGAAGAAGCTTCAAGTGCGCGGCCCTCTGGTTGCCGCATTGAACCAGGTCGGTTGGCCGAGCCGCGGCAGGATTTTTTGCTTCGAGACTTCAACCTTCCCCGTAGGACGGATCAACAGGTCGCCATTCTCATCGATGTCGCGACGAACACCCCGGTCCAAAGGCATCCTTTCCAGATAACTTCCTGCAACGGCGCGGAAGCCACTTTCCTCCCACGAGTCGAACATGCGCATGAAATTTCGGGCAAAGCTCTCCAAAAGCTGAGTCGATATAGTGTCGGTGAAGCCTTCTTCCTCAAGCGCCGTCACGAATGGATTCAATCCTGGCTCGTTCCCGGTCATGGACACCGTGCGAACCATGCCGCCAAAAACCAGCCAGGGTGGCACCTCGTCTTCGGAGATTTTCTGTGGCCAGGCCAGACGACCCCCGCCCACGAGACCCTGATTGACCAACAGAGAATCCGGCCACTCGATCGTGATGGCAGTATTCGGCTGTGCAAGCGCGGCTAGTGCGTCCGCAAGAGCAGCCATCCCGGCATAGAAAACGCGGCGAGCCTTCATCAACGGCTCGTCCGGCTCCACAACAACGGCAAATTCAGCCAGATCGAAGCGACCGACATAAACAAGTGTGCCGGCGCCGCGCTCCGCCGCTATCGAGGTTGCATGAGCGAACGCATCACCGACCTCGCGCAAGCGTACAGCCGAGAACGGTGGGGGCAGCGCCAGCTCCGACGCGGAAGCCGTTCGCGATTGGGCCGTCTCCAGCGGCATTTTCCGCGCTCTACCTTTCTTGTTTGAATACATATAACTATAGCGCTGAAGGTGCCCAGACCAGTCCCGTGGTGGCGCGGGCCGCTGCGAGGCCGGGTCTTGATGGCCAAAGGCCGCGAAATCGCGGGCAAACAAAAAGGTTAATGAACTGATGGCCGACAGGCCGCGCACTGTTCTGATCTGTTCGTGCGAAGACACCATGCCGCTTGATGGCGACGCGGTAAGTCTGGCCTGTCGCGGCACGGTCATTGAAGGCCGGCAATTCTGCCGCGCTGAACTGAACAAATTTCGCAAAGCGGCCGCCGACGCAGAAGCAATTGTCGTCGCATGTACCCAGGAAGCGCCTCTTTTTCGGGAAGTCGCCAGCGAAATCGAAGGCAGCGCGCCACTCTCGTTCGTCAATATACGGGAGACTGGTGGGTGGTCCGAGGACGCCGCCAAGGCCGGACCGAAGATGGCGGCACTAATAGCTGCAGGAGCTGAGCCGGCACCGGACATTCCGTTCGTACCGATGACAAGCGAGGGTATTACGTTGATCTATGGCCGGAATGAACAGGCCATCGAAGCAGCGAACCTCCTCAAAGATCAACTCGACGTGACAGTATTGATCCGGCCGGACGCCAAACTTGCGCCATCGCGTGTGACCGAGTTTCCCGTTGTGAAAGGCGTTGTCCGCGCCGCCAAGGGCTATCTCGGTGCCTTTGAAATTACTGTTGACGATTATGCCGCGCCCAATCCCTCCTCGCGTGCCGAGTTCGAGTTCGGACATGGTCGCAATGGTGCGACATCGCGCTGTGATATCTTTATTGATCTGTCGGGCGATCCATCGTTATTCCCGGCCGGGGATCTCCGAGACGGCTACTTGCGTGCCGATCCGGGCGATCCCGCAACGGTTCTCCGCGCTGTGCTCAAGGCGCGTGATCTCACAGGCACATTCGACAAACCGCGTTACATAACCTTCAGCGAAGAACTGTGCGCTCATTCGCGCTCAAGGATCGTCGGCTGCCGCCGCTGTCTCGATCTATGCCCGACCGGCGCGATTGCTCCCGCGGGCGATCACGTCGCAATCGATGCGCATATCTGCGCCGGTTGTGGCCAATGCGCCGCCGCCTGTCCCACTGGTGCTGCAAGTTACGCTTTGCCTCCGTCCGATACACTGTTGCGCAAGCTGCGCGTGTTGCTCGGCACCTACCGTGAGGCTGGCGGCAAACAGGGCGTCGTGATGTTTCACGATGCTGAGCATGGCTTGGCATTGATCGAGGCGCTTGCCCGGCACGGCAATGGGCTTCCGGCAAACGTATTGCCTGTGGAAGTAAACGAGATCACCCAGGTCGGACTTGAAGCGGTTGCGGCGGCGCACGCATATGGTGCCTCAGCTGTGCGCTTACTCACTCGGGCAAAAGCGCGACACGACATTGCCGGGTTGAAAAAGACAATTGAGCTCGCGCAACCAATATTGACCGAACTCGGCTTTGCTGGCGCACGCGTCGAAGCAATAGAGACGGATGACCCTGATGGGTTGGATGAGGCACTGCGCGGCATCGGCTCGCTGGATGCAACATTGAAGCCAGCAACCTTCGTTCCGACAGGTAACAAACGCGAAGTGATGCGACTCGCTCTGCGCGAGTTGCATGCTGCCGCGCCGAGCCCGATTGATATTGTGCCGCTTCCGGAAGGCGCACCATTCGGTACCATCGAAGTCCGTGTAGAGGGTTGCACACTGTGCCTTTCCTGCGTGTCGGCGTGCCCGACCGGCGCGTTGTCCGATGATCCCGAGCGGCCAGTGTTGCGATTTGCCGAGGATGCGTGCGTCCAATGCGGACTGTGCAAGGCAACCTGTCCGGAAAAAGTGATAAGCCTCAAATCGCAAATCGATTTCCGTGCTGCCACAGCACTGGCCCGCGTCATCAAACAGGAGGATCCCGCCGAGTGCATCCGCTGCGGCAAGCCGTTCGGAGTGAAAAGTTCAGTTGAACGCGTCGTGGCAAAGCTTGAGGGCAAGCACTGGATGTACAAAGACTCGAAAAAGCGACTCGACGTCATCCGCATGTGCGAGGATTGTCGTGTTGTTGTGATGGCAGAGGAGCAGTTTGATCCTTTTGGCGCGCCAAAGCGGCCACCAGTCCGTACAACCGAAGACTACCTGCGGGAACGGGAACAGAAGGGCGAAAGCTAGTTACTTCTTTTTATTGTCCGTTGTCGCTTTCGCGAGAAAATCGACCAGCGCCCTGCGATCTTCGGCCGATCCGATCGTTTGCTCAGGCATCTTGGTGCCAGGCGTGTAGTGATCAGGCCCCACCTCGAACAGTTTTGACACCGTCTCCGGTGTCCACACGATGTCCAATTTTTTCAGTGCGGGCGAAAAATTGTAACCCGGCAGAGTTGCAATGCGGCGCCCGAAAATACCGTACAGCGTCGGTCCGGCTTTGTTTCCCTCATCAAGCGAAAGTGTATGACAAGCGACGCAGGCACGAAATATCTCGGCACCATGATCGCCGGCATATGCGGCCAATGGATCCTCAGGCGCCCCGACGGTGACCCCGCCAATCGGTTCTCCGCTGGAAGCATCCCAGCGACGAATCATTCGGTCGGTTCCACCCGTCAACAATGTGCGGTTATCAGGAAGGAACGCTACCGACCAGACCGGCAAGCCCGGGCCAACCAACGTGTGCGCAAGCCTGCGCCTTTTGCGTTCGATCACCGCTACGGAGCCGCGAATACTGGCCGCCGCGACGAGGCTTCCGTCAGAGGAGATCGCGACAGAAATGACCGGTGTCGATGATGCTTCGAGTTCGTCAAGCACCTCGCCACTCGCTGAAAGGAAGTAAACCTTGCCGTTGGCTCCAGCTGCGACGATCTCACCGTCGGGCGCGACCGTGACATCGTTAAGGGGTGTCGGCAGGTTGCGCACGATCTCACCACCACCCGTTAGCGTCCAGATGCGTATCGTCGCGTCGTAACCCGCACTTACGACATTTTTTCCGTCCGGTGAAAACGCAACGCCGTTGGCGTTCTGCGCGTTGCCTTCAAGTACACGAGGCTCTTCACCATTCAGTGGCCACAAGCGGATGGTGCGGTCCCATGAGGCTGAGGCAAGTATCGTGTTGTCTGGCGACACCGCGACGCCCGCGATTGGGGCGGAATGGCCTTTGAGAATTTTATCCGGCTGCTGCTGTCCCGGCGTCCATATCCCTATGCGGGCGTCCGCCCCAGCTGTGACGATGCGACCATCTCTTAAGTACGCAACAGCGTTTACGGCACCATCGTGAAGACGCATCACCTGCTCAGCAGTATTTTGAGAAAGTGACCAGCGGATCGCAGACGTGTCGAACTCCCTGACACCGCCTGTGTGCCGTCTGGCGAGATCGCCAGTGCGCGCACTGGTCCACCATGGCCACGCAGCTGCGCATGCGTCGGAATCGCGGAGAGCAGCAGCAAGATGGGGGCCAGACGACTGATCAATCGCAACATCGGCATTCCATATACCTCAGCCGCCATCGGGCTCCATGCCGAGCGCCCTGATCCGCGCGCGCACGCGATCATCACGCAACGCGGCGAGAAACACCTGCACGCCTGGGTGCTCGCGCCGACTGTCAACGACAAGAAAATCGTAGTGTTCCGGCGAAACCGGCAGAAAGCCGAGACCGTACAACTTTGCTACCGGTTCAATGGCGAGTCCCCAGTCGGCGCGCCCCTGAGCAATTGCGGCGGCGACCGCGTTGTGAGATTTCGGCTGATTGGCGTAGCCAGCCGGGCGCGCACCGCCGAGCAATTTGTCGGTTAGCACGCGCGTGCCGGCGCCTGCGTTTCGGTTGATCATCAGGGCCGAGGCATCTGCCAAAATTATTTTCAGCGCCTCGCTCGCGCTGCGACCCTCAAAGCGAGCATCGCCTGGGTGGAACACAAGGCCCTGCATCCGTCGCCAGCCTGGAACGAGGCTGAGGCCTTGGGTCGCAAGGTGCTTGTTGTATTGTCCGCTCGCAGGATCAATGAGATGAACGGGGGCGACGTCGCATTCACCGCGATTGGCCGCGGCGATACCACCGAGACTGCCCACCGCAAGGATACGCGCCGTCAGGCCGTGGTCGGCAAGCGCTCCGACCACGACGTCAAGCGCCACGTCGTGACTGCCCATGATCACAAGATCAGGTGCGCGTATCGTATTATCGATCAATGTGACTTGAACATCACTGCCGGCATCGAGCGATGATGCGAGCGCGTCGATTTCGAGAAAACCATCGGCCTGCGAGAAGCTGGTAACGGCCCCCGAACCCTTTCCGGTGGGAAAGGCGATCATGCCTTGATCGCCTTTGACCAGCGAGACCAGGACGAACTCCTTGCGCCCCAATTCGGAAGCGACCCGCACTGGAACGCGCGCATTGACCGTCTGAGTAGCTTCTGGCGGCAAGCCGGCGCGCGCACGGATCACTGGTGCGACGAAAGCATGAAACGTGAAAATCGCCGACGTGGGAAATCCAGGAAGGACGACAACTGGTTTGTCGTCAACAACCGCAAGGCACAATGGCTTTCCTGGTTTGAGCGCTACGCCATGCACAAGAATGCCGGGCTTGCCGAGGCGCGATACGACCCGGTGCGAGAGATCGCCGGCACCCTTTGACGTGCCGCCGGAAAGAACCACCATGTCACTGACGGCGAGCGCTTCGCGCACGGTTTTTTCCAGAATGACCGCATCATCCGGCAATACTCCGAATGTGAGAGGCTCCCCTCCGGCTTCACTGACCGCGGCCGCAATGATCGCGCTGTTACTGTCGTAGACCGCCGCTGGCTTGAGCGGATTGCCGGGTTCAACCAACTCGTCGCCGGTGGAAAGCACCGCTACTTTTGGTCGCCGGACCACCTCGATGCGAGCGAGGCCCGATGCGGCGAGCATCCCGATCTCGCGGGACCCGATGCGCGCACCGCGACGCAGCAAGGTTTCACCGCGCGCGATGTCAGAACCGGCATAGGAAATGAACTGTCCGGGTGCGGCTGCTCGACGCAATTCGATACGCGAAGGATTGCTCTCGATCAGTTCGGTTTGTTCGATCATCACAACAGCGTCGGCGCCGCGCGGTATGACGCCTCCAGTGGCAATCGCGGTACAGGTGCCCGGACCCACAGTCAGCATCGGTGCGTGACCGCACGCGATGACTTCACTGTTCAGCGTAAAGATTTTCGGATTTCCGTCACTTGCCCCGACGGTGTCAGCCGCGCGCAGGGCAAAGCCGTCAACATTAGCGCGGTCAAATGGGGGCGCATCGAAAGCGGCGACGACATCGTGGGCGAGCACGCGCGTGCGCGCGTCGGCCAGGGAAACCGTCTCTGCTGGCAGCGGCGCAAGATCAAGGTGCTGCTCAAACCGGACACGCGCTTCACCTGCGGAGATAACTTCGAGAAATTGCTCCTGTCGCGCCGCGGCACGCACACGCGCGATCAGATCACTTTCCTCGCTCGACTTTGGTTTTCTGGTTTCGCTCATTTTACGACGCTCAAGGCCAGGGCCTTACCTGAACGGATGTTCCGGCGGAATATCCTTCGCTGTCGGCAGGCACCAATATCCAGCCGGCTGACCGGGTCAATGACGACAGCGATAGATATTTGGTTGCCATTGGCTCGACCTCCGTACCGTTGCGCCGCACCGGCACGATTTCCGCCAAGCCTACGGTTGAGCTGACCTTGCGTGCGAGAGTCAACGTTTCCGTCGGCTCATTGTCACTGTTCTTGACCGCCGCGAGCCTATCCAACATACGCCGGCCGACGAAAAGCCAGACACTGAGCGCTGAATCGA
>Ga0268266_10003891_pt1 | contig 14536 bp, 12 predicted proteins | sample KBSS13metaG_FD_190356 | JGI IMG/M metagenome (GOLD analysis project Ga0268266, IMG submission 190356) | Switchgrass rhizosphere microbial communities from Kellogg Biological Station, Michigan, USA - KBS S1-3 metaG (SPAdes) (version 2) | ecosystem: Host-associated > Plants > Roots > Rhizosphere...
GGTCTTCAGCGTCACCACGCCTTCGAGGAACCGGGCGTGGGCGTCCTCGTCGTCGCCGGCCAGGCCCGATTTGGTCTCGTCGAACGGTAGTTTCGACAGCAGCGCCACCCCATTGAAGGTCTTCTGGCCATGGGTGACGACGTTGTAGCCGAGCGCCTCGATCTCCAGCCGCGGGAACGCCTCGTCGACGCATTTGATTTCCTGCAGGCAGACGATGTCGGGCGAGCATTCCCTAAGCCAGGTTACGAGGTGCTCGAGCCGCTGCCGGATCGAATTGACGTTCCACGTGGCAATACGCATGAAAAGGGGACCCAGGCTGGAGATTCACCCGGAAAACCCCGGGTTTTCGGGCACGGACAGGAAGTAGTAACTACACATTTTCCAGCAGTGGCATACCATGTGCACCAAGGCTGTGATATTCGTTTAGAAATAAGGCGCATCCGTCGCCGTCAAGGGGCAGGAGAAGACCGTCCCGTCCTTTGTGAGGACTGGCGGACGTGAAAAATTATGAAAAAACGTACCTTCATACTTCTTGCCGGCGCGGTCGGCATCGCGGCCGCGGCTGGTTTCATTACGCGCTCCTCCTGGATGGGCGGGAGCAGCAATGCCCAGGGCCCGCAGCGCCCGCGGATGGTTTCGGTCGAGTTGGCAACGGCGGAGCGCAAATCCATGCCCGTCGACGTCGATGCGATCGGCATGGTGACGCCGATCTCGAGCGTTGCGCTGAAGTCACGGCTCGAGACCACCATCACCGCGGTGCATTTCGAGGATGGTGCCAAGGTCAGCGAAGGCGACCTGCTGTTCACGCTGGATAGCCGCCAGATCGACGCGCAGATCGAGCAGGCCGAGGGTGTGCTCGCCAAAGACCAGGCGCAGCTCGAGGGCGCGCAGCGCGATCTCCGCCGCTACAACGATCTGGTCGGCAAGGGCGCCACCACGCAGGTCAATGTCGACAATGCCAGGACCCAGTCCGACATCCTGACCGGCACCATCAAGGCTGACCAGGCCGCGCTCGACAATCTGAAGGTTCAGAAGAGCTACACCACGATCCGCGCGCCGTTCGCGGGGCGGATCAGCGCGGCCAATGTGAAGGTGGGCAATTTCGTGCGGCCGGCCGATCTCACGCCACTTGCCGTCATCAACCAGATGGCACCGGTTTATGTGAGCTTCGCGGTTCCGCAGCGCGTGCTGGTCGATCTGCGCGAGGCCATGGGCAAGGGGGTCTCCGGCGTTACCGCCACGATCCCCAACTCGCCGCATTCCGAAAGCGGCACGGTTGCGATGGTCGAGAACACCGTCGATCAGACCACCGGCATGGTCACCGTACGCGGCGTGATGGCCAACGACACCGAGAAACTGTGGCCGGGGACGCTGGTCGCGACCAAGCTGATCATCAGGAACGAGGATTCGGTGGTTGTCCCCACGGTGGCTGTGCAGCGCAGCCAGAGCGGCAATTTCGTTTTCGTGGTCAAGGACGGCGCGGCCAAGGTGCAGTCGGTCAAGGTCGACCGCACCGTGCAGGGCCAGTCGGTGATCTCGGAAGGCCTCGCAGGTGGCGAAAGCGTCGTCGTCGACGGCCAGCTTCTGCTGTCGGACGGGGCGCTGGTCGCGCCGCGGACCAAAAAGGCCGGGGCCTGACCGATGACACTGTCCGAACTCTGCATCCGCAGGCCGGTCATGACGACGCTGATCACGGCGTCGATCATCGCGTTCGGCATATTCGGCTTCCGCCTGCTGCCGGTCTCGGCGCTGCCGCGGGTGGACTTTCCGACCATTGCGGTGACCGCGACGTTGCCGGGCGCGAGCGCCGACACGATGGCGGCGTCGGTTGCCGGCATCATCGAACGCCAGCTCTCCACCATCGCCGGCATTTCCTCGATGTCGTCGAGTTCCTCGCAGGGCACCAGCGTCATCACGATCCAGTTCGATCTCAATCGCAACATCGATGCCGCGGCGCTCGACGTGCAGACCGCACTGACGATCGCGCAGCGAAGGTTGCCGATCGAAATGATCATCCCGCCGAGCTTCCGAAAGGTGAACCCGGCCGACTTCCCGGTGCTGTTCGTCTCGCTCGGCTCGGCGACGCTGCCGCTGTCCGCCGTCAACGAGTATGGCGACATCACCATCGGGCAGACGCTGTCGCAAATTCCCGGCGTGGCGCAGGTGCTGATCTACGGCGCGCAGAAATTCGCCATCCGCGTCCAGGCCGATCCGGAAGCCGCCGCCGCGCGCGGGCTGTCGCTCGAAGACATCAGGGCCGCGGTGTCGCGGGCCAATTCATCGACGCCGGTCGGTACCTTGAACGGGCCGAAACAGGACGTCGCGCTGCAGGCCTCCGGCCAGATGGACAAGGCTGCCGACTACAGCAAGGTCGTGGTGGCCTGGCGTAACGGCTCGCCGGTCAAGCTCGACGAGGTCGCAAAAATCTACGAAAGCGTCGAGAACGACAAGATCGCGACGTGGCTGGGCAATGAACGTGCGATCGTGCTCGCGATCCAGAAGCAGCCGGATGCCAATACCGTGGCGGTGGTTGATTCCGTTCTGGCAAAGCTGCCGACGCTGCGGGCGCAGATTCCGCCTTCGGTGACGATGCAGGTGATGATGGACCGCTCGGTCTCCATCCGCCAGGCGGTCGCCGACGTCGAGGAGACGTTGCTGATCGCCGTGGGGCTCGTGATCCTCGTCATCTTCCTGTTCCTGCGCTCGGCCTCGGCCACCTTTATCCCTGCGCTGGCGGTTCCGATCTCGCTGTTCGGCACCTGCGCGGTGATGTACGCACTCGACTACTCCATCAACAATATGACGCTGCTGGCGCTGACGCTGTCGGTCGGCTTCGTGGTCGACGACGCCATCGTCATGCTGGAAAACATCGTCCGCCACATAGAGCACGGCATGCGGCCGTTCGAGGCGGCGCTGAAGGGCGCGCGCGAGATCGGCTTCACCATCATCTCGATCACCTTCTCGCTAATCGCGGTGTTCATCCCTGTACTGTTGATGGGAGGCATCGTCGGCCGCGTGTTTCGCGAATTCGCGGTCACGGTATCGGTCGCCATCATCGTGTCCGGCTTCGTATCGCTGACGCTGACGCCGATGCTATGCGCGCGCGTGCTGCGGGCTCACGACGCGACCAAGCGGCCCAATATCGTGCTTCGCGTCTTCGAGCGAATGTTCGAATCCTGGCTGCGGGCCTATGAATGGTCGCTGGATCGGGTGCTGGCGCGGAAATTCCTGATGCTGCTGGTGACGTTCGCGACGCTGGGCGGCACCGTCTATCTCTACATGATCGTGCCGAAGGGCTTCTTCCCGCAGGAAGATACCGGCTTCCTGGTCGGCGTTACCGAAGCCGCGACCGACACTTCGTTTGAGGCGATGAAGGAGCGGCAGCAGGCGTTGGTCCAGGTACTGCAGTCGGATCCGGCAATCGAATATATCAATTCCACCGTCGGTTCAGGTGGTCCGAACGCGACGGCTAACTATGGCCGACTGTTCATGGCGCTGAAGCCGAAAAAGGAACGCGACAACCTTAACCGCATCATCGGCCGGCTGCGCGCAAAAGCGCGGGAGGTCCCCGGCATCCAGGCTTTCTTCCAGCCGATCCAGAACCTTAATATCGGCGGCCGTATCTCGAAGAGCCAGTATCAATATGTGATGCAGAGCGGCGATACCGAGTCGCTGTACCGCCTGGCACCGGAGATGCGTGACAAGATCGAGAAGCTGCCCGGCCTGCTTGACGTCACCACCGACCTCTACATCAAGAATCCGCAGATGACGGTCGACATCGACCGCGAGAAGGCGGCGGTCTACGGCATCACCGTCGATCAGGTTCGCAACCAGCTCTACAACGCCTATGGTGCGCGTCAGGTCGGCACCATCTACATGCCGTCGAACGACTACCAGATCATCCTGGAGGCGCAGCCGCAGTTCAGGGTCGACCCGTCCGACCTCTCCAAGCTGTACATGAAGACCCAGAACAACGTCACCATCCCGCTGTCGGCAGTGGCGAAACTGGTGCCGACCGTGGGTCCGCTGCAGATCAATCACCAGGGCCAGCAGCCGGCCGTGACGATCTCCTTCAACCTCGCGCCCGGTTATTCGCTGGGCTATGCGGTCGACAAGATCACCCAGCTCGAGCAGTCCTCGAACCTGCCGGCGACGATCGCGACCGGCTTCTCCGGCACCGCGCAGGTGTTTCAGGAATCGCTGCGCGGGCAGGGCGTCCTGATCCTCGCCGCCGTGTTCGCAGCCTTCGTCATTCTCGGCATTCTCTACGAGAGCTTCATCCACCCGATCACGATCATTTCGGGCCTGCCGTCGGCCGGCATCGGCGCGATCCTGACCCTGATGCTGTTCGGCATGGAGATGTCTGTCATCGCCATGATCGGCATCGTGATGCTGGTCGGCATCGTCAAGAAGAACGCCATCATGATGGTGGACTTTGCGCTGGAGCGCCGTCGTGTCGGCCTCAGCGCCGAGCACGCGATCCGCGAAGCGGCGCTGCTGCGTTTCCGCCCGATCATGATGACGACGTTCGCCGCGATCTTCGGCACGCTGCCGATCGCGCTCGGCGCGGGCGCTGGCGCCGAATTGCGCCAGCCACTCGGCATTGCCGTGGTCGGCGGCCTCTGCCTGTCGCAACTGCTGACGCTGTACATCACGCCGGTGATCTACATCTATCTCGATCGCATCGACCGCCGCCTGAAGCGCAAGCTCGACCCGCAACTGGAAGAGATGGGCGAGGGCGAGAGGCCGCACGTGGTCGCCGCCGAATGACGGCGTTCGGCCGGGCGGTACGCTCCGCGGCCTGCAACATCGCCATTCTAATCGCGCTTGCGCTTGTCGCCGTGGCGAACGGTCCGGCCCGCGCGGACGGGCCGATCGAGATATTCGACGCCCATCTCCACTACAATTGGGAGCCGAAGCCCTATTACAGCGTCGACGAGGTGCTGGCGCTGTTCAGGAAGCACCGCGTCACCGGCATCCTCGCGACCAGCCGCCCGAATACCGGCACGCATGCGTTGATGGATGCCAAGCCGGCCGGCCTGCAGATCGTCCCGTTCATCCGGCCGTATCGCGTGCGCACGGACATCCAGACCTGGTTCGGCGATCCCTTCATCTTCGACCTGGTGCAGGACGAGTTCAAACGCGGCTATTACCGCGGCATCGGCGAATTCCACATCTCGGGCAAGGCCGCCGACACCGAGTGGGTCAAGAAGACCGTGGACTTCGCGGTTCAAAATGATCTCTATCTGCACGCCCATGCCGATGACATCGCCGTCGAAATCCTGATGCGCCACAATCCGGGCGCCCGCATCATCTGGGCTCATACCGGCTTCGGGCTGTCGACCGACCGCGTATCGGAGATGCTGTCGAAATATCCAAAACTGTGGGGCGAACTGTCGTACCGCAGTGGCATCGTCGACGGGAGCGGCAAGCTGTCGGCTGAATGGCGCGCGCTGTTCGAGCGCTATCCAGACCGTTTCCTGCTCGGCTCCGACACCTGGATCAACGAGCGCTGGCAAAGCTACGGCGACATCATGGCCGGCTATCGTGCCTGGCTCGCGCAGTTGCCGCCGAAGATTGCGGCGCAGATCGCGAACGGCAACGCGAAGGCGCTGTTCGGCGGATAACGCCGAGTTCGAGGTCGCGAAAAACGGCAACGGCGCAGGAGAGTTCCCGGAGGTTCCCGAGCCATTGCGCTATCATGCTCCGGCTCTGACAAAGCAGTAGAATTTGCGCTGCTCCGCCCAGAATTGTTCTTTGGGAGCACCTCATATTGGTGACAATCACGACATCCGGCGCTGAACCTTTGCTCCGTCGCCAAGACCTATAGTTGTGTCCGAGCCTGCATGCTGGGCAATTTTGGGAACGTCAGCCGCTGGCGAGGCACGGCAAGCATTCCACTTTAATTCAGCAAACGCAGGAGGAGCGCATGCGCAAGTCTCTCGCCGTTTTCCTTTCCGGCGTGGCTCTGACCATCGCGGGCTCGACCGCCCTGGCCGGAGAGCAGGTACTTGAGTTCAAGCTCGTCACCAAGCCGATCGACTACAAGATAACCGAGGTAGCCAACGTCGAGGGCCAGACGGTCGGCTCCGGCAAATTGTTCGGCGTTGCCGTCTTCAAGGACGGTCGTATCGGGGTGAAAGAGTTCGTCAATTCCGCAGACATGCTCAAAGGCGCGGGATCCTTCTACGGCTACAGCACCTACACATTCGAGGAAGGCTCGATCACGGCGCGTTACATCGGCTCGGTCAAGGAAGGCCGATCAACGGGCGAATATACGATCCTCTCGGGCACCGGCGCTTATGCGAACGCGACGGGCACCGGCACCATCGAAAGCGCGCCGAACCCGTTCAAGGGCGTCAACCTCCTGAACATAAAACTGGTCGTCAGAACACCCGGCACGTAAGAGGCTCTGCAAAACAGACGCGCCTCCGGCACCTTGCTGCCGTGAGGCGCGTCAGTATGTGCGCGAGGCCTGACGAGGCGCGAAGGTTGCCTCAATCCGCGAACTGACCGGCCGCCTTGATGATCGGCGCCCAGCGATCGACCTCGCTGTCCAGTTTCGCCTTCAACGCTTCTGGCGTTGCTTCATTCTGCGGAACGGGCTCGGTGTTGATGTCATTGAATCGCTTCACCAGGTCCGGATCGCGCAGCGCTTCCTGCAATGTCTTGGCAAGTTTCTGAATGATGTCGTCGGGCGTTCCCTTCGGCGCGTAGATGCCGTGCCAGGCGCCGACCTCAAATCCCTTCAATCCCGCTTCGTCGGCCGTCGGAAGGTCCGGCATCGATCCGAGCCGCGTCTTCGTCGTGATGGCGTAGCTCTTGACCAGCTTTGAGGCGATCGGCGCCGTCGTGTTGGTGGTCTGGTCGCAGGTGAGGTCGATCTGCTTGGCGATCAGGTCGTTCATGACTGGCGCATTGCCCTTGTAGGGTACGGTGAGGATCTCCTTGCCGACCGCGGTCATGAACAGCATGCCGCAGAGATGTGATGCGGCGCCGAGGCCTGCATTGCCGAAGGTCATCTTGTCGCCGTTGGCCTTGATGTAGGTGACGAGCTCGGCCAGCGTGTTCGGCGGCAAATCGGGGCGGCCGATGATCGTCATCGGCGCGTTGGTAACGAGACCGATCGGCGCGAATGCCGTCTTGGTGTCGTAGGGGAGCTTGCGATACAGCGTCGCTGCGGTGGAAATGCCGATGTGGTGGATCAGCAGTGTGTAGCCGTCAGGGTCCGCGCGCGAAGCGCGTGTGGCGCCGATCGTGCCGCCGGCGCCGGTCGCGTTTTCGACGACGATCGTCTGGCCCAGCAGCTTCGACATCGTCTGCGCGGTCACCCGCGCCACCGTGTCGGTCGCGCCGCCGGCGGCGAACGGGACCAGCAGCGTGATCGGCCGGTTCGGATAGTTCTGCGCGACGCTTGCGGAGCTGACCACGGCGAATGCGAGCGCAATGGCGGCTGTCTTCATCAAGTGCATTGGGGGTTCCCTGAATTGTTTTTCTGATCCTGACCGCTGCGCTTTTGCGTCAGCGGTGACAGCCCGTCAAACGTTGGAGCTCTGGATCGCCTCGACGACGGCCTCGGTGACATCCTTCGTCGTCGCGGTGCCGCCGACATCGGGCGTCGTGATGCCGGCGCCGGTGACCTTCTCCACGGCGCGCATCAGCCGGGCCGACGCCTCGGCCTCGCCGAGATGATCGAGCATCTGCGATGCGGTCCAGAAGCTGGCGACCGGGTTGGCGATGCCCTTGCCGGTGATGTCGAACGCCGAGCCGTGGATCGGCTCGAACATCGACGGAAAGCGCCGCTCGGGATCGATGTTCGCCGTCGGGGCGACCCCGAGGCTGCCGGCCAGTGCGCCGGCGAGGTCGGACAGGATATCGGCATGGAGGTTGGTTGCGACGATGGTATCGAGGCTCTGCGGCTTCAGCGTCATCCGCACCGTCATCGCATCGACCAGCATCTTGTCCCATGTGACGTCTGGGAATTCCTTCGAGACCTCGTCGGCGATCTCGTCCCACATCACCATGCCATGGCGCTGCGCGTTCGATTTTGTGACCACGGTGAGGAGTTTGCGCGGGCGGGACTGCGCGAGCCTGAACGCATAGCGCATGATGCGCTGGACGCCGACGCGGGTGAAGACGGCGACTTCGGTGCCGACTTCCTCCGGCAGGCCGCGGTGGACGCGGCCGCCGCAGCCGGCATATTCGCCTTCGGAGTTTTCACGCACGATCACCCAGTCGAGATCGCCGGGGCCGGCGTGGCGCAGCGGCGAGGTGATGCCGGGCAGGATCCGGGTCGGCCGCACGTTGGCGTACTGGTCAAAACCCTGGCAGATCGGCAGGCGCAGGCCCCACAGCGTGATGTGGTCGGGAACGTCGGGAGCGCCGACCGCACCGAAATATATTGCATCGAACTTCTTCAGCGTGGTGAGCGCATCGGCGGGCATCATCACGCCGTGCTTGCGGTAATAGTCGGAACCCCAGTCGAAGGTCTCGACATTGAACTTCACGTCGCCGAGGCGCTTTTGGAGGCTCTCCAGCGCGGTGACCCCTGCTGCAATTACCTCGGGACCGATCCCATCGGCCGGAATTGCCGCGATTGAATATTCACGCATGTCTGCTCCCTGAGGTTTTTCGCGGCCTTTGACGACCTGGATGCAGCTTGCGGCTGTAGCGGACAAGAGGCAATTGCCTCGCGTTTATACAAAAAATTGATATAATCACCGCGGGAGGACCGATGGATCTTCATCACTTGCGCTGCTTCGTGGCGGCGGCCGAGGAGTTGCATTTTGGCCGGGCCGCGCAGCGGCTCGACATGCTGCCGTCGGCGCTTGGACGGTTCATCCGCCTGCTCGAAGACGACCTCGGCACGCGGCTGATGACGCGCACGACGCGAAGCGTCGCGTTGACGGATGACGGCACGGTGCTGCTGAGGGAAGCGCGGGTGCTGCTGACTCAAGCCGATGCGCTGGCCGGCCGGTTTCGCACGCGCGGCCGGAAGCGGGCCGCGATCGTCCGCGTCGGCGCCATCGACAGCGCGGCCGCAGGACTGCTGCCGCGGCTGTTGCATGATTTCCGCAAGCGCCGCCCCGATGTCACCGTGCAACTGGTCGAGGAAAAGACGGTGCGCCTGCTGCCGCGCCTGGTGTCCGGCCGGCTTGATCTCGCCTTCGTGCGCCCGCCGGAGCGGCCTGACAAGCGGCTGGAGTTTCTCTTCCTGCTGCACGAGACCGCCGTGGTGGCGGTTGCTGACCGTCACCCGCTGGCTTCGCGCAAGCGCGTCACCATCGCCGATCTGGAGGATGAGCCACTGATTGTGCCCGAACGCCGCTCGCGGCCGCACAGCCACGATCTCACCATGAAGCTGTTCGCGGAAGCGGGGCGTGAAGCGCGGGTCGCCCAGATCGCCGACGAGAAGCAGACCATCGTCAACCTGGTCTCGGCAGGATTGGGCGTCGCCATCGTCCCGCGCTGGACATCCCGCATGGCGACGCGCGGCGTCCGCTTCATCCGTCTTGCAGCCTCCGACATGAACAAGCTGCCGCTGGCGGCAGCCTGTACCCGCGGCACGCGCGATCCCGTGCGCGACGACATGCTCGAGATGCTGAAGGCCGATTTGCCGCGCTATGCGCGCGAGGCGTAGTTCGCGATGAACTTTCGTAGGGTGCGACCCCAGGGCCTCGCACCTGCGAGGCATTTGCAATCGAAAGAGCACACACCGGTTTCGGTGCGCTGAGTGGATTGAATTTAATTTGCCTTTGCTGATCCAAGATCGGTAACAGCAAATCCAAGAGCGACACGACCGGCAATGCCCGGGCGAGAAGGCGCTGAAACAAGAAGCAAGAAAAGCAAGCGCAGTGCTACTTTTCGTCCAGGAGAAGCATGCCCGGCATTGTCCATGTCGTGGATGACGACGCGTCGTTCCGAACCGCCATCCAGCGACTGCTGGAAACGTCCGGTTACCAGGTCTTCACCTATCCATCGGCCCAGCATTTGCTGGAGCAGCGCCCGGACGAAGGTGCCGGAGGCTGTATCCTTCTGGATGTCCGGCTGCCCGGCTTGAGCGGACCCGAACTACAGGACCGTTTGATTGAACTCGGCTCAACCCTGCCGATCGTCTTTTTGACAGGTTATCCCGATATCAGTGCCACGGTGAGAGCCATCAAGGCGGGGGCAGATAACTTCCTGATCAAGCCTGCGCGTTCGGAGGAACTGCTCGGAGCTGTTGAACAGGCGATCGCGCGGCACGACGCCGAGCGCGGGCCGAAAGGCGAACTGGAAGCGATGCGGGTTCGGTTATCGACCCTGACCCCGCGCCAGCGGCAGGTCTTCGAGATGATCGTGCGCGGAAAGACGAACAAGCATGCCGCGCGCGAACTTGGGTGCAGCGAGAGAACGATCAAGGCCCATCGGAAAGTGATCATGGGCAAGATGAACGTTCAAACGGTACGTCAACTCGTCATCATTGCCGAGCGGCTTGACGTGTTCGGTACCGAGAACGCGCGCCGAAACGACTAGGCATGGCCGACTATACCGGACTTGCCGGTCGCCAATGCCTGTCATCGTGCAGTCGGCAGATTCACGGACAAACCAGTACGGGAGTTTTCGCGTGAGTCAGCACCTTGTTTGTCACGCTGCCGAGCAGAAACATGGAAAGCCCGCTGAGCCCATGCGATGACATGACGATGAGATTGCAGCCTCTATCCTCGGCGGTTGCGATGATGGCCTCATGTGGTTGCACGTTCTCCATCTGAATTGTCTCGCAGGGAACACCTGCCTCCCCGGCGGCCTTTGCCACGCTATCCAGCACGCTGGTAAAGTCGCCTGTCACCGCAAAAAGCGGCTCCACGACGTTGATGGCAGATACCCTGGCGCCAACTGATTTCGCCAGCGCCAGTCCATGCAACACCCCACGCTCCGCTAGTTCCGACCCATCTGTCGGAATGAGAATATGCCGGTACATGCTTCCGCCTCCATTCGTCACGCCCAGTTACGGAAATTGGGTCGATAGAGCGAGCGATCGGGCAGTCGTTCACGTTGATGAAGGCAAGGCTTGATCCAGGTCAAGGGCGCGACACCGAAGTGCGCGAGGCTTCGGGTAGACCCGCGGTCCACGCGATGTGCTGGTCCGCGGCTTCTCCAGCAAGGAGTACGCCCATGTTGCGTCGAATTTTGATCGCTTCGGCAGCCGCGGCCATGCTGCTGGTCACCTTCACTCCCGACGATGCGTCCGCCCGCGGCCGTGGCGCCGGTATGCGCGCCGGAGGTTTCCACGGCGGTGCTGTACGCGCGGGAGGTTATCGCGGCGGTGCGGTGGCGGCGCGGGGGTATCGGGGCGGAGCCGTCGCTGTGCGCGGCGGGCGTTACGGGTATCGCGGCTATCGCTACGGTGTCGGTGCGGCGGCAGTGGGCGCGGCTGCTGTCGGTGCGGCTGCGGCGGGAGCCTACTATCGCGGCGGTTGCGGCTATGACAGCTACGGCAACTGGGTCTGCCCGGGCGGCTATTCGTACTGAGCAGCACAACGCCGCTGATCTGCGGTGCTCGAAGCCGATGCCAAAATCATCGGTAAAGCGGACTGAACCTATGAGCCAAAGCGCACTGCATCCCCCGCCCGAGCGGGGGATTGCAGTTATGTGAGCGTCATTGTCCCAGCGTCATCGCGAGGCATCTGCTGCCCAACGCGGCCGACCGGCCGGCTCGCCATCAGGGGCTAGCGCCGCGCGATAGCGGCTCAGATCGAAAAACTGGTCCCGCAGCCGCACGACGCGGTGGCGTTCGGGTTGACCACCCGGAACGAGGCGCCGATCAGATCGTCGACGAAATCGACTTCGGAGCCGGCGAGGAACGGCACCGAGGCTGGATCGACCAGCACCACGGCACCCTCGCGCGCGATCACCAGATCATCTTCGGCCTTGGCGCGGTCGACGTCGAACTTGTATTGGAAGCCGGAGCAGCCGCCGCCCTCGACGGAGATGCGCAGCATGGCGCCGTCGCCTTCGGATTTGAGGATTTCGCCGATGCGACGGGCGGCCCGCTCGCTGACGGTGATGGCAGTGCTCATGACAATCGTCTCCGGCCCCGTCATACCCAATTCATTTGGTATGGCGCGTCAAGCATAGTTAAGTACGTAATCTCACGGAATCAAATGGATAAGGAGTAAAAAATCGTGTCGGTCGGAATGGCTGCCCCCCGCGCGCCCTACGGCTGCGACCCCGATTCCAGCCGGGGCAGGGTGTTTACGGAGCCGCCGAGCAGGACCCGCAGCCCGTTCCGGCGCGATTGCGACCGGGTGATCCATTCCACCGCGTTCCGGCGGCTGAAGCACAAGACGCAGGTGTTTGTGTTCCACGAGGGTGACCATTACCGCACCCGGCTGACCCATTCGCTGGAGGTGGCGCAGATCGCCCGTGCGCTGGCCCGGCAGCTCGGCCTCGACGAGGATCTCACGGAAACGCTGGCGCTGGCGCACGATCTCGGCCATCCCCCGTTCGGGCATGCCGGCGAGCGGGCGCTCGACAAATGTCTGGCCGATCATGGCGGCTTCGACCACAACGCGCAGGCGCTGCGGGTGGTGACTTCGCTGGAGCACCGCTATCCCGAGTTCGACGGGCTGAACCTGACCTGGGAAACGCTCGAGGGCATCGTCAAGCACAACGGTCCGCTGACCGAGCGGAGCGGGACCGCGGCCGGGCCGTATCGCGAAAGCGGGATTCCGGTCGGCATCGCCGATTTCAACCAGAAATTCGATCTGGAGCTGTGGAGCTACGCCTCGCTGGAGGCGCAGGTCGCCGCCTTCGCCGACGATATCGCCTACGACGCCCACGACATCGACGACGGCCTGCGCGCCGGCCTGTTCAGCGTCGATGATTTGAAGGTGATGCCGCTCACCGACGCGATCATCCAGGACATCGACCGGCATTACCCCAATCTCGACGACGCCAGGCGCGGCGCGGAACTGGTGCGCGAGTTGATTTCCTACATGATCTCCGCTGTCATGTCGGAGGCGGGCAGGCGGCTTGCGGCGGCGAAACCGCAATCGGCCCACGATGTCCGCCACCACCATCAGCCGCTGGTCGCCTTTCCGCCCGACGTTGCGGAGCAGGAGGCCGCGATCAAGGCGTTCCTGAAACTGCATATGTACCGCCATCCCCGCGTCATGCGGGTGATGGGCGAGGCGGAGGGAATCCTGTTCGACCTGTTCGCGCGTTACCAGGCCTCCCCGGGCGACCTGCCGGCGGAATGGGTCGAAGGGACGGAGCGTGAGCGCGAGGGCGAGCGGGCGCGCCGGATCGGCAATTTCATCGCCGGAATGACCGATCGTTTCGCCTTAATCGAGCACCAAAGGCTTTTTGACTCGACCCCGGATTTGCGTTAGGCGGCGGCCATGTCCGACAAGCCAGCTTCACAACACCTGTTCGCCGACGCGCTGGCGCGCGTGCAGGCGATCTGCGCCACGCTCGCGACCGAGGGCCAATGGCCCGCCGGCATCGATTTCTCCCGCATAGTGGTCGAGCCGCCGCGCGATGCGAGCCACGGCGACATGGCGACCAACGCCGCGATGGTGCTGGCCAAGGACGCCAAGGTTAAACCGCGCGACCTCGCCGACAAAATCGCGGAGAAATTGCGCGCCGACGATCTGGTGGCTTCCGTCGATGTCGCAGGTCCGGGCTTCATCAATCTTACCCTGAAGCCCCGGGTCTGGGCCGACGAGCTGCGCACCATGCTGCGCGAGGCCGCCTCCTACGGAAAGAGCGCGATCGGCCACGGCGCCAAGGTCAATGTCGAATACGTCTCGGCCAACCCGACCGGGCCGATGCATGTCGGCCACTGCCGCGGCGCGGTGTTCGGTGACGCGCTGTGCAGCCTGCTCGACTTTGCCGGCTACGACGTCACGCGCGAATACTACATCAACGATGCCGGCGCGCAGGTCGACGTGCTCGCGCGCTCGGCGTTCCTGCGCTACCGGGAAGCGCTTGGCGAGAACATCGGCGAGATTCCGGAGGGGCTGTATCCCGGCGACTACCTCGTGCCGGTTGGTCAGGCGCTCGCCGCCGAGCATGGCGACAAGCTCAAGGCGATGCCGGAAAGTGCCTGGCTGCCGATCGTGCGTGCCAGGTCGATCGCCATGATGATGGACATGATTAAGGGCGACCTCGCAGCGCTCAACATCAAGCATGATGTGTTCTTCTCGGAGCGGTCGCTGATCGAGACCGGCAACAACAAGGTCACCGAGACTATCGATTTCCTGCGCGCCAAGGGCGACATCTATGAGGGCCGCCTGCCGCCACCAAAAGGCAAGCCGGTAGAGGATTACGAGGACCGCATCCAGACGCTGTTCCGGGCCACCGCCTATGGCGATGACGTCGATCGCCCGCTGATCAAGTCGGATGGCTCCTACACTTATTTCGCTTCCGACATCGCCTATCACAAGAACAAGGTCGATCGCGGTTTCCTCGACATGATCGACGTGTTCGGCGCCGATCATGGCGGTTACATCAAGCGCATGCAGGCAGCGGTCAAGGGCGTCAGCGACGGCAA
>Ga0268266_10003893_pt1 | contig 14535 bp, 8 predicted proteins | sample KBSS13metaG_FD_190356 | JGI IMG/M metagenome (GOLD analysis project Ga0268266, IMG submission 190356) | Switchgrass rhizosphere microbial communities from Kellogg Biological Station, Michigan, USA - KBS S1-3 metaG (SPAdes) (version 2) | ecosystem: Host-associated > Plants > Roots > Rhizosphere >...
CGTTCCGATGCCAAGCGCCCGTAGCTCAGTGGTCAACGGGTCCCTCCGGGGGCCCAAAGAGCGTCGGTCTTTCAAGCCGAAGGTCGCCAGTTCGAATCTGGTCGGGCGCATTCCTCGCAGTTCCGGGCGGTGCCGGGAATGTCCGGTGCAGAGCCAAGTCTTCGGTCTCGGGCTGGAGATTCGTTCCGCAGTTGACCTCTCGATTCCGGGGCGTTCCTGAGCCGTCCCTGTCTCATTCCCGTAGCCTTTTTCTGAGGCCTACAGTCGTCGCGATTCGAGTTTCTCGGGCAGCTTTTCAAGTTTGCCGATCGAAACTTCGAGCCTGGGCGGTTCCCCGTCCGCGGGGCGCAAGAAGGGTTAGTTCGAGTTCCTCGAATTGATTCCGTTACTTGAGGTTTCTCGTTTCGTACCGATATGTTCCGAGCGATGTCGACTCCCGGGCCGGTCGAACTCTTCGATTCTCTGCGCGAGGACTACTTTCGCTATTACGACACGCCGTTCGCGCTCGCCGATGCGGACGTCCAGCAGGAGCGAAGGGCACTCCTCGACCGCGACCGCGTCGCGTGGCGCGAGCCGTGGATCGAGCCACTACGCCCTCATCTATCCTCCGAGCGCTCCTTCGAGGAGGACTGCACCGCTGCCGGGGCACATCCCGATCTCGCCTCGTTCGCTCGAGCGGGTCTCGTCCCGCCGGGTGAGATCAGCTCGCTCTATGCCCATCAAGCCGAGGCGCTCGGCCACGCGATCAGCGGTAAGAGCACCGTGATCACCGCCGGGACCGGCTCGGGCAAGACCGAGGCCTTTCTCTTGCCTGTGCTCTCATCGCTACTCGCCGAGTCTCAGGATTGGACCGGGTCGTGGGAGATCGGCGAGGAGTGGTGGAGGGGGGATCGCAAGTGGAAACCCCAGTGGCCCGATACGAGCGCCCGGACGGCAGCCGTGCGCACCGTTGTCCTCTATCCAATGAACGCGCTGGTCGAGGATCAGCTGGTCCGCCTGCGCCGCGCCCTCGACGGTCCTCTCGTACGGGAGTGGCTCGCCGAGCGCCGACCCGGCCACCGGTTCACTTTCGGTCGCTACACCGGTCAGACCCCGGTCAGTGGCGTCGCAGGAGGGTCCCAAACTGCCAACCTTGCTTCCTACCTCGCCTTCGTCCAGGAGCGGAGCAATCGTGCACGGGCGCTCGACGACGGCGCCTCCCCCGACAGCAAGCGCTTTTTCGTGCCGTCAGTCGACGGCGGTGAGATGCGCTCGCGTTGGGATATGCAGCGCACGCCTCCAGACATCCTGATCACCAACTACGTGATGTTGAGCGTGATGCTTCAGCGCGAGCGCGATCGGACTTTCTTCGAGGCGACCCGCGACTGGCTCGACGAAGACCCGTCCCATGTCTTCACCCTGATCGTCGACGAGCTCCACATGTACCGCGGCACGGAGGGGACCGAGGTCGCCTACTTGCTGCGCAACCTAATGCTCCGCCTGGGCCTCGACACCCGTCCTGAGCAGGTCCGCTTCCTCGCCGCAAGCGCCTCGCTCGAGCCCGACCGCGACCTCGGCTTCCTCGCCGAGTTCTTCGGCGCCCCGAAGGAGAGCTTCGCGATCGTGCCCGGTGCATATGAGCCGATCGCCGCCGAGAGCCCCGACATCGGCAGGCACATCGAGGCCTTCCGTGATCTTCCCGCGGGGCTCGACTCCGAGGTGGCAGACCGGATCCTGGCCGAGACGGGTGCCGGTGAGGCGCTCGAGAGCTGTTGTCGGCGCGACGGTCGGCCCGCCGCCCGGGCGCTCAGCACGATCGCCGCAGGGCTCTTCCCCGGACACCCGGTCGAGGACGCTCGCGCGGCGGCTGACGGGGTCCTGGCGACGATCGCCGCGGCCGAGCGGGAGGGACCCAGGCTTCGCGCGCATCTCTTCATGCGGAGCATCCCGGGGGTTTGGGCCTGCTGCGATCCCGGCTGCGGCGAGGTCGCCCGCGAGCACGAGGAGATGGGCATCCCGGTCCCGCCCGATCGGGTGATCGGCAAGCTCTACTCCCAGCCTCGCTACCGCTGCGGGTGCGGCTCGCGGGTGCTAGACCTCCTCTACTGCCAGACCTGTGGCGAGGCGATGCTCGGCGGCTACTACGATGCGGAGTCCGAAGGCGGCTCCTGGCTTCTCTACAGCGACCTCGCCGAGCTTGAGCGCCTCCCCGACGAGGCGAGGAGCGACCGAAACGGCTCCAACTACCTGACCTACTGGCCCCGCGCGGCGGCGCTCGGGGTCAACAGTCCCCGTTGGACCCGCAAGGGCGGCGTCGAGGGGAGCTATGAGCTCCGTTTCCGAAAGAGCCATCTCGATCCGCGGCAGGGGCGCCTCGTGAACCAGGCGCCCGGGTTCACCGGCTGGTCCTTCCACGTCGAGGGCTCAGACGGCGCCGAGCCCGGCAGCCTGCCGGGCTCGCCGACCCTCTGCCCGGCCTGCGGCGACGACTGGGAGTTTCGGGGTCGGGCAAAGAACGGCAAGCAGCGCCCGGTCGAGGACCGCTCGCGCATGCGCTCGCCGATCAGGACGATGGGTACCGGCTTCGAGCGGATCACCCAGGTCCTCACCGACAGCCTGCTCCGCTCCCTCGGGGAGCCGCGGAAGATTGTCGTCTTCTCAGACAGCCGCCAGGACGCGGCGAAGCTGTCGGCCGGGCTCGAGCGAAACCACTATCTCGACCTGGTCCGCCAGCTGATGGTCGCCCGCTTCGAGCTTGGGGCCGAGCGGATCCGCGCGGTCGAGCTGCTCGAGGCCTTCGAGCGCGGCGAGGACTCCTCCGAGGAGGCCCGTGCCGCGCGCCGGACGCTGTTCGCGCGCGAGCCCGACACCGCCCGGCTGATCGCCGATCTCGCCCGCGGCATCCTCGAGGGCGACGAGGTGGCCGAGGCCGAGCGGGCGCGCGCCACCATGCTCAGCCCACGGACGCCCCTGGCCGAGCTAGTCCGCCACGCCGGCGCCAGCCTGCTGGCGCTGGGCGTCAATCCGGGCGGCCCCGACTACCTGCTGCAGGGGACCCGACGCGAAGAGGCCCGCTGGACCGAGCTCTACCGCTGGGACGGCGAGCCGCGCCCGAAGCGGGTCGAGGAGCTCCAGCTGGTCAACGAGCGACTGCTCGAGCGAATCCAGGCCTCGCTTCGCAAGGAGTGCCTCGAATCGATCTACGGTGGCGCCGGGCGCGACTTCGAGTCGACCGGCCTCGGCTTCGTCGCCCTCGCCGCCGGCGAGGCGGGGACCCCGCCTGGGGCGATGGATGCGCAGGGCCTGGCCGAGGCGGTCCTCGGCTCCCTTCGCGTGCTCGGCCAGAACCGCCGCCTCGACGGCCTCCGCTGGTCGCAGGAGACCCCGCCGATGAAGCTTCGCCGCTACTGGAAGGGCGTCGCCGAGGCCAATGGCGTCGATCCAGGCGAGCTGGCCGAGGCGGTCGAGAGGGCCTGGGGCGGGGCCGTCCGCGACTACCTGATCGATCCGCAGGCCCTCTGCCTGGCGCCGGCGGGAGAGCACGCCTGGGACTGCATGAGCTGCGGCCGCCGCCATCTGCACCGGGCCGCCGGCGCCTGCACCAACTGCGGCCGTCCGACCCTCGCCGAGCGTCCTACCGGGATCGAGCTCGACGACTACTACGCCTTCCTCGCCACCCAGACGGGCGAGCCGTTTCGCCTCCACTGCCAGGAGCTGACCGGCCAGACCGATCGCGACGACGCGATCCGGCGCCAGACCCGCTTCCAGTCGATCTTCCTCGAGGGGGAGATCGAGCGGACCGACGGCGTCGACCTCCTGAGCGTGACCACCACGATGGAGGCGGGGGTCGACATCGGCGCGCTGCGGGCGGTGGCGATGTCGAACATGCCGCCGATGCGCTTCAACTACCAGCAGCGGGTCGGTCGCGCAGGCCGACGGCGCGACCGCCTCGCGGTGGCGCTGACCGTCTGTCGCAGCAGCCGAAGCCACGACGACTACTACTTCGGCGAGCCCGACCAGATCACGGCCGGGCCTCCGGCTCGCCCATATGTCGATCTGCGGCGCCGGGAGATCGTCGAGCGTGCCTTCTTCAAGGAGATCCTCCGCCGCGCCTTCGCCGGGGCGGCCGAGGAGGACGAGGAGCTCGACCTCGGCTACAACGTCCACGGGCAGTTCGGCCGGGCCGGTGACTGGTCAGAGCATCGCCCGCTTGTCACCGGCTGGCTCGGCTCCAGGCCGGGTGAGGTCGCGGACATCCTTGACAGCCTCCTCCGCGGCGTCGATTCGGCGCTCGCCTCCCAGCGTGACTCGCTGCTCGACGCGGCCGCCCAGGACCTCGTCCCCGCGATCGACGAGGCCGTCTCGGAGGCGCCGGCAGGCCGGGACCTGAGCCAGGAGCTCGCCGAGCGCGGGCTGCTGCCGATGTTCGGCTTCCCGACCCGGGTCAGGAACCTCTTCCACGCCCGCCCTGCGCGCCCCTATCCGTGGCCCCCGAAGGCGACGATCGACCGTGAGATCTCGATTGCCGTCAGCCAGTTCGCGCCCGGTTCCCAGCTGGTCAAGGACAAGGCCGTCCACACCGTGATCGGGGTGGCCAACTGGGAGCCGGGGGTCGCGCGTCTCCAGGAGGACCTCGAACCGCTCGGCCCCTCCCAGCCCCTCGACTACTGCCGCAACTGCCTGCACCTCGAGCCGGCCGCCGAGAGCGAGGAGGAGCCGTCCCTGGTCTGCCCGACCTGCGGCGACTATGAGCACTTCAACCGGCTCGACCTGCGCGAGCCGAGGGGCTTTCGCACCGACTTCTCCCCTCAGGACTACGACGGCAGCTTCAGCTTCGTCGCCGGGGGCGGCAGCTCGCGGGTGGTGCCCTCGAGCGAGATGATCGAGGATCGCCTGGAGGGCGCGCTGGTCAAAAGCGGGCGCGGGTCGGTCTTCGTCGTCAACGACAACAATGGCAACCTCTGGGAGTTCGCCCGAGCCAACAACTGGCCCGGCTGGCTCTCTGTCGATGTCGCCGAGGGTGGCGCCTCGCGCTATGCGGTCGAGATGCCCGAACTGCGCGAGGAGGGCCGGCTCTCGGTCGGCCTCGGCGCCAGCTACTTCACCGACACCGCGCTCCTCACCCTCGCCGAGTCCCCGCGCGGCCTCGCCCTCGACCCGCTGAGCGGGCTCGGTCGCAAGGCGGCCTGGTACTCGCTCGGCTACCTGCTCCGGGAAGCCGGGCGTGATCACCTCCAGGTCGAGTCGCGAGAGCTGAACGTCGGCCTCTACTACCAGCCGCTCGAGGACGGCTCGATCCGGGCCTGGACCTACCTCGCCGACTCGCTCGAGAACGGCGCCGGATACGCCACCCACCTGGCACGACCCGAGGTCCTGGCAGAGGTTCTCGATGACGCCACGCGCTACCTCGAGCGCCTCGGCGACCCGTCCCATGACTGCGACAGCTCCTGCTACGACTGCCTGCGCGACTACCACAACATGCGCCTGCATCCGCTGCTCGACTGGCGCCTCGCCCGCGACATGCTCGCGCTGCTACGCGGCGGGACGGTCCCGATCTCCGAGTACGCGGCGATCGAGGAGCGGCGGGCCACGGTGCTCGCCGAGGAGGCCGACGGTGAGGCGGTGGCGCTCGCGGGCGGCGCCTGGGGGATGCTCGCCGAGGGCCAGATCGTGGTCGTCACCCATCCGCTCGAGGAGGCGGAATCCGACGTCACCGGCAGGCTCGCCCTCGCTCGTGCCGACGCCGAGTCCCGGGTCCCCGACCCGAGCCGGGTCAGCTGCGTCGACAGCTACCGGCTGCTGCGCTCCTCGGGGCCGATCGTCAGCCGCATCTTCGCCGGGCCCTAGGAGGGGCGGGGTGGCGAGGGAGACGATGCGGGTCGGCGTCACCTCGGCAGGGACGCTGCTCGCCTGTCCGCGCCGGGCCGAGCTCGACCAGGCCCCGCGCGAGGCCGATCCCCAGGTGAGCGTCGTCAGCGCCGCGGCCACCCTCGGCGACATCTGCCACGCCGCTCTCGAACGGCTGGTTAAGACCCGGGCTCTGCTCGGGGCCGGCTGGGAGGAGGAGGTTGAGGGTGCCTGGGCGCAGGCGGGTGCCGAGATCTCCTCGCGGTTTCCCGGCCTCGATCCCTCTGATCTCCCCAGTCACGACCTTTTCCGGGCAAGGACGTCGGTCGTCGCCGGGCGGCTGCGCGAGATGCTGGCGCCGCTCGGCCCCGAGGTGGAGCTCACCTGCGAGGCGCCGATGGAGGCGCTCGAGGGCCGGCTCCGCGGCAAGCCCGATTTGATCGCGCGGGCGCCCGCCGGGCACTGGATCGTCGACTACAAGACAGGTGGGGTGGTCGACGTTGCCACGGGGCTGCCCCGCTCGGCCTACCGCTCCCAGCTCCGCCTCTACGCGGTGCTCGAGCATCAGCGCAGCGGCCACTGGCCCGACCGGACCTTCCTTCTCTCCTTCACCGAGGGGACGGTCGAGGTCGCGATCGAACCCGAGGAGTGCACGGCGCTCGCCGACTCCCTCCTCGCCGCGCTCGAGGCCTTCGATCGGCGCCGGCCCGAGCCTCAACCTGCCTGTCCCCCGGAGACCTGCCGCTGGTGCCGCCACGCGCTCAGCTGTGAGGCGGTCTGGGGGGAGTGCGGGGAGGACTGGGCGCCGGGGGTCCTCCTCGCCGAGGGAATCGTCGCCCAGGCCGCGCGGGCGGCGACGGGGGTAAGCACCGTCGTCGTTGACCTCGCTGGCGGCACGCTCGGCGACGGTCGATCGGCGATCCGGGCAGCGGCCGCGCAGTCGCTGCCCGAGCTGGCGGCCGGAATGCGGATCCGGGCCTCGGGCCTGATCAGGCGCGGCGGTCAGACCTTCGAGCTCGGCCCCGCCGGAATGATCGCGGAGGTGGAGGCATGAGCACCGAGGAGATCGGGGCGGCTCGCTGGGCGACGCTCCTCGCCGAGCACTTCTTCGGCGGCGAGTACGCCGGCACCCACGTCCTCTTCTATGTCGATCGCCCCGTCCTTGCTGAGCTCGCCGGTCGAGGTGAGGAGGAGGCGGCCGCCTCGCTGGTCACCGCGATCCTGCCGCAGCTGCGCCAGCGCTCACACCGCGGGCTCTTCGGCCCCCTGCTCGCGCTCTCCACGCGCTGGAAGATCCATGGCGGCGAGGGTCCGCCGCCGTGCCTCCCGGCGCTCGGGCTCGCCGTCCTGGCGGCGAGCGAAATGCGCCGCGAGGCCGGGCGCTCGGGAGCGAACTACCACGCCTGGTTCCACGACCTGATCTCGATCGGCGTCCCCGACATCGACGCCCACGATCTCTGGGAGTCCTACGCCGACGCGTACCCGACCCTCTGGCGCTACCTGACCTGGTGGCTCGACGAGCGCCATGTGGGAGAGCTCGGCCTCAGCACGGTCGCCGAAGGCAGCCGCTCGAAGCTCGGCTTCGCCGACTCGCAGACGCTCTTCGTCTCCTCGGACCGCGACAAGCTCTCGCAGTTCCTCTACTGGGCGGGCGTCGTCCCCGGCGAGGAGCGCGAGGAGGTCGACCTCCTCGGCCACTTCCGGATCTGGTCGGCAGGCCGCGACGATCTGAGCCCCGGCGCGAGCCTGATGCTCGCCGAGGGCGGCGGCGAGCAGCGCCAGCTCGGACACCTTCTGGCAGACGCGGCCCGGCGCTGGAAAGGCGAGGTCCGCGATGACGAGGGCCGGGCCCAGGCCCGCCTCGCGCTGACGCTGAGCCGTCCTCCGCGCCCGCGGCTCGGCCTCGCCGCGCCCGCGCCCCCCGGCTTCCCCGCGCAGTTCGATCTGCATATCGACGGGGAGGAGGTGAGGCTCGAGGCCACCGACATCGATCAGCCGCTGGCGCCCGACGAATCCCATTGGTACGGAGAGCTGCCGGTCGAGGTCACCGAGGGCGTGCTCGCCGCGGGCATCCGCCTGGAGGGAGAGGGAAGGGTGCTGAGGCTGGCGCCCCGAAGCGTCTACGTCCTCCACATGAGCCGCGAGCTCGGTTGCTGGACGAGCGTCGAGCACATCCGGCCCGGCGAGCCCGCCTGGCTCCTGACGAGCGCCAGGCACCTCGAGGAGGTCCGCTCGATCTTCGAGCGCGTCGCCCGACCCGGCTGGAGGCCCTTCGAGCGCGAAGGAGCGGTACCCGCGGGTTGGGTACTGCTGCGCGGTGTGGTAATCGACCGTGCACCCGACGACCTCGGGACGATCGCCGCCGCGCTGAGGCCCCGCACCTCGAACCTGTTCGAGCTGAGCGGCGGGCTGCCGATGCCGCGAGCCCACCGCGTCTACCTGACCGGCGGCGACCCCGACGTCATCCTTCCCGCCCAGGAGGAGGAAGCGCCCCTCCTCGAGGTGGAGCTCGACGGTGAGTCGCTCGATCCCGGTCCGGGTCAGGTCGCGATCCCCCTCGCGCCGCTCACGCCCCCCGAGGGTCGCCACCTCGTCCGGGTCGGGCCGCTCGAGCGCAGGTACGCGACGGTCCGCTCCCGGGGAGCTGTGACACCGGCGGTCACCAGGCCGATCGGACATGCGATCGAGGCCGCCGGGGCATCGGGCTGGGGCGCGACCTCCCTCGATGCGACGAGCGAGCCGGAGCTGCCGCCAGACGGCGTCCGCATCCTCGGCGCCACCGTCGAGCACGGGGCCGATGCCGCGATCGAGGAGGAGCGGCGCCGGCTGATCCTGCCTCGGGGTGCACTGCGGCGGATCCTCCTCTCCGAGGAGCCCGGGGTGATGGAGGTGGTCGAGGTGCCCGAGGAACCTCCGTGGATGAAGGAGGCAGGCCTCACCTGCCAGTGCTTCGAGCACGCCCCCGCGATCGACGCCGCCTGGCTGGTGACCTACTGGCGGATGCGGGGGACGGCGGTAAGGCGCCTGGACCACATCCCCGGTGCGCTCTCGACACCGGAGGCCGACCCCCCCGGCTGGAGCGAGGTCGTGCTCGGCGCGCCGCCCGAGGCCGTCGCGGAGGACGAGCGTCCGGACTGGGGCCTGATGCGGGAGCGTGCGGAGGGGCTCGCATGAGCGTCGGCGGCCTCGATCTTCTGCTCGAGTGGGTGAGCGAGCGCGGCGAGGGCAGCTGGGGCGGCTTCCGCGCGGCCTATGACTGGCTGCAGGCGGGCCAGGACCTCGAACCCTGGGAGACCGCCTCGGTGATCGCCCGCCAGATGTCGGCGCTTGGCCATCTCGAGATCGACTGGCGCCGCTCCCGTTGGACGGCCTCGCCCCCGATGCTGACCCTGCTCCCCTCCGCTGGCGCGCACGCCCTCCTGACGGGAGGGCGGACCCGCGAGCTTGAGGATCGTCTCGCGCTCGCCCGGGAGGAGCGCGAGGACATCTTCTGCCTCGACCCGATTGAGCAGGCCCTCGCCCCGAGCGCCGTCCTGATCGCCTGCGAGGACGAGCGATCGATGCGCGATCTTGCCTCCTTCCTCGGCATCGGCTCCTCTTACTCGGTGGCCGAGCAGCTCGCCGCCGTCCTCCCGGACCTCGACTCCTACCTGCCGGGCACCGAGGTGGCGGCTGCGCCTGCCGGCTACGGTGTCCAGCTGCTTGGCCTCGAGCGGCTCGACTGGGAGGACGTCGAGAATGAGCAGGAGCCAGGCCTCTATCGTTACCAGGCGCCCGAGGGACGCAGGTTCCGCTTCCTCGACGAGGCCTGCGTCAGCCATGAGGTCGACCTCTCGATCGGCGCCTACGCGGCCCTACGCATAACTGGTGTCAAGGGCTGGCTGAAGTGGTTTCGTAGGTCGCTGAACGGCGATCTCGAGGTCCGCCTAGGGGCGCCACTGCCGACCCTCCAAGCTCGTGCGGCTGCGCTCTGCAGTGGCCTGGCGCCGAGGCGGAGCGGGAATTGCCTGGTCTACGTCAACGTGCCGGAGGAGATCGCCGCAGCTATCGCCACGTCGCTCGGGCAGGAGCTGACTCTCGTCGGCTAGACCGCGCCGGAACCGCCCTTCCGGTCTCGGGGGTGGGGACCGCGGGTGGGTCACCCATCCCTCGGATTCCAGGGCTCCCGGCCGGGCTCGCGCTCGGCTCGACTTGCCGATCACCCCTTGGTGGCGCGCTTGGAGAGGTCGGACGTCTTCATCTCGGCTTGAACTCGGCGGCTGGCCAGGGTATGGCTCGGAGCTCGAACTCAAAAGACCCGTCCGCCTCGACTTCGAGAATCGCCGTCTACGCATGGCTTCTCTTAGGACTATTTCGCTTTACTCCGGGGCCGGGGGCCTCGACCACGGCTTCAAGGAAGCTGGTTTCGATCTCGTCTGGGCTAACGAGATCGACCGCTCTGCTTGCGACACGTATCGCCGTCATATTGGTGAGCACATCGTCTGTGGTGACGTGCTCGATGCCGCTCCTCCGGTGGGAGTGGAGGCAGATGTGGTGATCGGAGGGCCGCCCTGTCAGGGCTTTTCGGTGATCGGAAAGATGGACGACAATGATCCCCGAAGTCGGCATGTCTTTCACTTTCTCGACGTCGTCGAGGCTCTCGATGCGAAGGCCTTTGTGATGGAGAATGTGAAGGCGCTAGGGGTCAACCCTCGCTGGGCTCCAGTCCGTGAGAAGTTGATCGACCGAGCCGAGCGACTCGGCTTCCAGGTGAGGCTTTACCTTCTGAACGCCGCCGACTTTGGCGTCCCTCAGTCGCGTGAGCGGATGTTCTTGATCGGCGTTAAGGACGGGGTCCCGCCCGCTCTTGAGCCGACCACCGCGGGATGCCCGAAGACTGTTCGCGAGGCGCTTGAAACCCTCCCTTCCTACGGAAAGCCCGGAAACGACGGCATCATCACGGCCAAGGTTCGCCCGGCCGCTCGTCCGATTATGCGCCCGACCGCCTTCCGAGGCAGCCTGCTTTTCAACGGCTCAGGTCGCCCCCTGCATCTCGATAGCCCGGCGAAGACTCTTCCGGCATCGATGGGCGGGAATGCCACGCCGATCATCGACCAGGAGGAGTTCGAGCACGGCTCCGAGCCGTGGGTCGTCGCGTATCACCGCCGATTGCTAGAGGGGGGAAGGCCGTTAAAGCGCGCGCCTCGTCGATTGCGTCGAATAACGGTCGAGGAGGCTGCAGCCCTCCAATCCTTCCCGGTCGGTTGGACCTTCAGCGGACCGCGCGTCTCCCAGCTCCGTCAAGTCGGCAATGCGGTGCCTCCGAAGCTAGCCCTCGAGGTTGCGCGTGCACTACGCGCAGCCCTGGTCGACGAGGTCCAAGTCGAGCACGAGGACCTCGAGCTCGTCGCCTGATCGACCCCGATTCATCCATGCGCGTACCCTGAAGGCGGGATGGCGGTGAGGGCGGACAAGGGAGCGCTGCGCGAAGCGCTTGAGCGCGCAGTGCGGATCGCCGATCGTGGCGAGGGGATCCCCACCCTCTGGAGTCAGCGAACCGAGCACATCAGTGACTCTCCAAGCCAGACGATGGTCGCCTTTCTCGGGAATGCGCTGCTGGCGCGCGCCACCTACGGCGAGGCGATCGACCCACGTGCGATCAAGGTCCGTGCAGGCGAGCGTGGCTACTCAGTGCGAGGCACTGTCTCGGTTCTGGTGGAGGGCAAGAAGGCGTTCGGTTACGGCCTTGGCGTTGAAGAGCCTGAGCCGCTCAACAACCAACCTTTCCTACGGCCCGCGCGCGTCGATGAGATCGGCCTTGAGACCGTTCGTGCTGGAGCGCGCGAGTATCTACGCGCGCTCAAGGGGTTCCTGCGTGACATCGATTCGATGAGCGCCGGGGAGGCCGAACACGCGCTGGCTGCCTTCATCGTCGTCCGCCGCCGAATCGCGGAGGCGGAACGGGACCGTGCCGTTGAGGAGTTGCGGACGAGGAAGACGCCCCTCCCGGAGCTGGCTCGGGTAGTCGCTGGATTTATCGGCGACCGGCCCGAACTAGGGAAGCGAGGTCAGGCGCTCGCGGCTGCGATTCTCGATTGCTATCTGCCACGGGTTGAGCTTGGTGGCATCCACGATCCGGATGCCTTTGACGTAGTCGCATTTCGAGAGAGGGAGGAATCGGTCCCGTTTCAGGCTGTGCAGGTCAAGCAGAAGATCGTAGGAGAGGACACCGCCATCGAACTCGCCGAAGCCGCAAGCGCAGCCGGTGTCCCGACTGGTCTCTTAATCGCCATAGCGCATGGTCAGCCGCCGATCGATGAGGCGGCCGTGGCAGCGCGGGCTGAGTCGACCGGCGTGGTCGTCCTTACGGTGACGAGCGTTTCCGCCTTATTGAGAGCCGTCGCGATCTACGGCGCGCGCTCCCCGCAGGGGATCACTGAAACCTTGCCGGCGGCGTTTGAAGATCGGATGATCGAGATCGGGTGCGAAGAGGACGCGATCGAGCACTGGAGAGAGCTCGTCACCGAACTCGACCAGTAGTGAGCCTTCAAAGAGCTGAGAATCTAAGCGGCTAAGGCGGCAGAGACTCGGTCGACCACGGCGTCGACCGACTCATGCTCCCAGGCACGGACCACCCGCCAACCGTCTCCCTCGAGGGCCTCGGTGACGATGCGGTCGCGATTTCTGTTCCGATCCAGCTTCGGACGCCAATAGTCCTTGTTGGCGCGCGGAATATTTCCGTGCTCAGGACAGCAATGCCAGAAGCATCCGTCGATGAACACCGCCAGCCTTGATCGAGTGAAAACGACATCGGGCCGCACGAGCACATCGGCAGTTCGGATTGGGAAGTGCTTTCGAAAGCGGAGCCCACGAGCATGGAGGGCCGAACGGACTGCCATCTCGGGCTTGGTATCGGTGCGGGGGTTCCGTTGCATGCGCCGGGTCACGGCTTCGCTAGTCGGTTTCGGATAAGGCTGGGTCATTCCGGGGGTGGGCTTATCTGCCCTCTAATTGACAGCTGCTCGGGTTCGCCGCATCGTTCTGGCATAGAGTTTCAATCAAAGGTTACGAGGCGAATTGTGACGAAGGAGCGGTTGAGTTGCTCCGATTGTTCGCTAGAAACCGACGACGGTCCCGTGGCAAACGCAGAGCAAATCGAGACGCTGGAGGTCGGTCAGGTGCTTCGGCTTGCGAGGCCGAAAAGCGCGACTCCACAGAGCGCCGACGGATTCGTCAACTTCTATGCGGCGACCGAGTTGCCTGGCGGCAAGCTGGTCACGCTCGATTCCGGGATCAATCGCATCCGGCCTGTCCGTGCACCGGGCGGCGAGCGGGTGCCAGCGATCCTGATCTCGAGCAGTCCCCACAGGGTGGGGTCGGAGGAGACGCCGTGGCAGGACCACTTCGAGGTCGATAACGGCCACATCCGATATTACGGTGATAACCGATCTCCGAAGACTGCCCCGCTCCTAAAGCGTGGCAACGCTGCACTGGTGACTGCCTTCGAACGGCACTCCAGCCCAGACCCCGCTGAGCGGAGACGTGCGACTCCGGTGGTCTTCTTTAGGCGCGTTCCCAGGCTCGGGAAACAGAAAGGCTTTGCCCAGTTTCAGGGGTTTGGCATTGTGCGTGGTGTCGAGCTGATCACCCAGATCAGCGAGAAGTCCGGCGGGGCGTTCTCCAACTACGCGTTCGACTTCCTTGTCATGTCGATGAAGGCTGAGGCGGAGGAGTTCGACTGGGGCTGGATCAACCGGCGACGCGATCCAGAGGCTGACGAAGCGAGCTGTCTTGAACTCGCGCCCCGAGCATGGAAGGAATGGGTCGAGGGTGGCGAAGCTGCGCAGGAGAAGGTTCGTCGGCGCGTCTCCAAGCTCATGGTGAAGTCGAAGGAGGAGCAGCTGCCGGATCCCGGCTCGGCCTCGGCAAGGACTCTGAAGGGGATTTACACCTACTACCAGGGCCGGAACGCCCGGTTCGAGGCTCTGGCCGCGAAAGTGGCCGAGCGCGTTGTCAGGACCTCGGGGAGCGACTACCTCTTTGGCGGGCTCACTCGGGCGTCGGGTGATGGCGGCATTGATTTCGTCGGTCGGCTGGACATCGGATCCGGATTCGATGGCGCCTACCTCGGACCCGCACGGCTAATTGTCCTCGGTCAGGCTAAGTGCCAGGTTCCCGAGCGTCCGACGCATGGGCGTGACATCGCCAGGACTGTCGCCCGCCTCCGAAGGGGTTGGCTAGGGGTCTACGTCACGACCAGTTTCTTCTCTTCGCAGACCCAGCGCGAGGTCATCGAGGATCGCTATCCGATCGTCCTGATCAACGGCAAGCGGGTCGGCGAGGAGGTTCACAAAATGACTGTGGAGGCGGGGGGCGTGTCGCTAAAAACCTTCCTCGACGAATTCGAGGAAGAGCACGATCATCTTTCGACCATCTCCGATCCAGAGGACCTGCTCACGATCGGGTAAGGCTTAGCGGTCCTCTCGCAGGTGCTCGTCAGATGTGCGGACCGTGGCGGACATTTCCTTCTGCATGGTCTCGATCCGTCCACGCAGATCCGGATCGCTGGTCGCAAGGATCCGCGCCGCCAAGAGGCCGGCATTGCGCGCGCCGTCGATCGCCACCGTCGCGACGGGGACGCCTTTGGGCATCTGCACGATGGAGAGGAGGGAGTCGAGGCCGTCCAGGTTGTTGAGGGAGCGGGGGACGCCTATTACGGGGAGGGGGGTG
>Ga0268266_10003895_pt1 | contig 14527 bp, 8 predicted proteins | sample KBSS13metaG_FD_190356 | JGI IMG/M metagenome (GOLD analysis project Ga0268266, IMG submission 190356) | Switchgrass rhizosphere microbial communities from Kellogg Biological Station, Michigan, USA - KBS S1-3 metaG (SPAdes) (version 2) | ecosystem: Host-associated > Plants > Roots > Rhizosphere >...
GGATGACCGCGCTGCTTGGCTGGTACTTCTTCGCCAGCGAAGCTGGTAATTACAATCCGAAGGAACTGTGGAAGATGGTGAGCGATCCGACCCTGAACAACCACTCGTCCTTCACGCGAGGCGTTGCGCATGCCGCCATCGGCGGAGCGCTGGTGATCCTTCCGCTGCTCATGGGCGCGCTCGCTCGCTGGGCGCCGAAGCAGAAACTCCTGCTCGGACTGTTCACGCTGATTCTGCTCGCCGTCGTTTCGGCTCAGTTGTGGCTTGGGATTCTGCTGCTCTTTGATGGATCGAAGGGAACGCTCTTCCGGTTCAACTAGATGGCAAGACGAGACCTGCAGCGAGTTCCTACAACGCCTCGACACGTTCAACCTCGAGCGAGTAGACACTCTCCACGCCGGTTTCATTCCGCTTCACATCTACATGCAGCGTACCGGTGACGCGGACCATCGTGTCGTAGTACGGCACGCGCTTACCGCCGACGACAGAGGCTTTCACAAAATGCTGCACCTGCGGCGGACCGCTGAAGCAGCACTTGGTTTTGCTGTAGACGAGATCGAATCGATTGAGCTCATCGGCCGCGTTCTGGCCGGCCCACATTTCTCCCTGCAGAACTACCCGCTTGCCGTCGAGGTCGCGCCATTTTTGCGGGATCTGATCGAGCGTGCCGTTCACCTGGTCGAAGCTGAAGGTGCTCATCGCCTGCAGGTTCACGTCTTTGTACCCGCCGCGATCGTGAATGCCGCCGCTGACGGCTTCGTCGACGAACAGATAGACCGGGTAGCCGATCACCGCCAGCATGACGATGACGAACACGATCAACCGCGGATTGATGCGGTCGCTCCACGGCACTTTCGTTGCTGCTTGCTCAGTTTCCACCGTTGCCATAACGCGTCCTACTAGTGTGCTACCTGGGTGCTGGTTTTACACTGCTGGTCTTCACCTGAAAAATGCTGGTGATGATGTCGTCGTCCTTCTTCTCTTCAACCGTAAGCGTGCCCTCGACGGAAATTTCGTCCGGGAAGTAGCTCACCGCCTTGCCGGCCGGGCAGTCGACAATGATCGTGTGCTGCAGTTGCGGCGGCTGACCGTAGCAGCACTGGAAGAGGCTGGGCACCAGCGCGAACTTGCTGATGTGCTCGGCCTGGTCGATCGGGATCATGTAGCCGCGCAGCCGAATCTGGCTGCCGGAAAGTTTCTTCACGTCTTCGGGAATATTGCCGCCCTTGTCGGCGTCGTACTCAAAATTCCCTAACTCCTTGATCGCCATTTCCTGAATCTGCCCTTCCACCGGCACCGGGTGCGGCACGCGGTGCTCGGCCGATGCTGACGGATCGACCTGCGTCGCGTTCTGTTGCAGGCTCGCGGTGGCGATTGCCTTTTGCGAGACGCGGATCATCTCGTCGATCGGGCCGGCCTTTTCGGGCTCGCCCTTCAACTGGGCCGACACCTTCTGCAACATCGGCAGCGCGACGGCGTACTGCCCGCGGCTAAACGCCTGCGTCGCCTGCAGCGTGAGCTCGCCGACGGACATCGCGGCAGGTTTGGTCGTGGGATCACCCAGCGCGAACTGAGTCGCCAGGAGCAAGGTAGCCAGAATGAGGAGCGATCGCTTCATGGTCTGATCCGTTTGTTACGTCAAAGTGGGCCGATGCGTTCACCCTGCAACAAGGTTCGTTGCGACGGGGGTACGGTACGCGGAAAGTGCCGGAACCAAGCCCGCGAGCGTGGCAAGAATGACCACGCCTAATAAGTATAGCAATTCCGTCCGATCGATGATGGCCCAGTGAATGCCCTGTCCCAGCAGCGAATTGAGCAATACCGACCCGATGGCCGCCATGCCGTGCCCCGCGAGTAGGCCCAGAACCCCGCCGAACAGGCCGATCAACGCCGCCTCGACGCAGATCAGCAGCAGTACGCGCCGACGGGTGGCGCCTAGCGCCCGCAGGATGGCGATCTCCTTCCGCCTAGCCGTGACCGAGTTGTAAATGCTCACTAGGATTCCGACGGCCGCTACGACCGTCACCAGCGCGCTCACCAGCAGCAGCACCAGGCTGGAGCTGGCGAGGAAGGTATCGAAGAATTCCCGCATCACCGTGGCTGGGCTCACGGCCATGATGTCGTCGCGGAGACCGACGTTGTACTGGAGGTTGCTGGTGTTGAACGCGCCGCGCGTTTTGACAAACACCGCCGACACTTCCAGCACGTCCGTCGGCAGATCGAGCGTGATGATTCCGTCGGCCGAAAGCGTGTAGTGCCTTTTCTCGCCGTCTTCTTCCTTCACCGCCGGCTTGGTTGCAGGATTCCAGCCCTTGCGGAGGTAGTCGCGGGCGATCTCCGCTTCACCGTGCTCGAAGATGGTATAGAAGCTGGTCAGCGGAATGTAGATCACCTTGTCGGCCGCGGTGTTGGTTCGCGCGAGCACGCCGGTCACTGTCCACTTTTCGGCGTGAATGTCGGGAATCTCCGTGGCCGACGGCATGCCGTGCGTGGCTTGGAATACATCACCCAGTTTCAGGCCCGTTGCCTTGACGATATCGGCGCCGATCACCGCTTCAAACTTGGCGCCGTGAAACATCCGTCCTTCGGCGATCTGATACTTTTTGCCCGGCCGATATTCCAGCGAGGGCGTGGCAACCTTCTGACTCGGATCGCGCGCGTCGGTATCGAGACTCGGACTCTGATAGCCTGCGAGCAGCTTGCCCGTCGCGTCGTACCCCTCCGCCGGCTGGCCGTTATCAGCAAAGCCGAACATCTGCGGCTGCGCGCCGATGATCCGCCGGCCCTTATAGCTGTCGCCGACGCAGACCGGGAACGCGAAGCGAATATCGGCCCGGTACACGCGCTTCTTCAGCAGTTCGTCAAACGTGGCGTATTTGATATTGCCCTGGCTGCGATCGAGCTGATACACCGTGTTCAGCGTCAACTGCAGCGGCGAACCCTTCACGCCGATCAGCAGGTCGTACCCGTACTCGCGCTGGCCGAACAGATTGGCGCCTTCGCGGCGGATGATGATGATCGCAATCGCCAGCGCCACGCCCAGCAGCACTGAGAGCAGCGTCAGCCACGTGCCCAGGGCACGTTGTCGCATCTGCTTGATGACCAGTTGAAAAAGGTTCATGGCTACTTGTGGGCCTTGTTCAGTTCCTTCAGCGACACCACGCGCGGCAATTGCTGCGTGATGGCCGGGTCGTGGCTGACGATCAGGAGGCTGGCTTTCACCTCGGTGCACAGCTTTCGGATTAGTTCGAGCACCTGCTGCGCGCTGGACGGATCGAGCGCGCCGGTGGGCTCGTCGGCGAGCACCAGGTTCGGCCGATTCGCCAGCGCCCGCGCCACCGCGACGCGCTGCTGCTGGCCAACGGAGAGTTTTTCTGGCTTGTAGTTGAGCCGCTCCGCCAGGCCGACTTCTTCCAGCAGATGTTTCGCCCACGCCGGGTCGGGCGATCGGCCGGTGAAGCTCATGCCCAGCAGCACGTTTTCCATCGCGGTAAAGCCGGGCAGCAGGTGGTGCGTTTGAAAGACGTAGCCGATGTTCGATCCGCGAAAGACGTCGCGCTCGGCCTCGGAAAGCTTTGTCACGTTGACGGCCGACCCGTTGAGCTGGAATTTCACGTCGCCGCTGTCGGGCGTAAGAATGCCCGCGATCAGATGCAGCAGAGTGGTCTTGCCCGACCCGCTGGAACCGACGAGGGCCACCTGCTCGCCGTCGCCGAGTGCGAAGTGATCGATATCGATCACCGGTACGACCGACCCATCCGGGCCGACGTACTGCTTCTTAAGTTGTGCCAGTTCCATCGACACGTGAGGGGCCTTTCGACGTTCAAGAGCCTAGCTGCCGGGTTTCGCATTTGCAAGTAAGTTGCAAATAGGGTGCCCGTATGGAGTGAACGCGCGGGAGGGGAAAAGGTTGCAGCGGAATTTCAGGTCCGATGGTAAGTGGTTCGCGGAGAAGGCAGGAAGCGGATCGCGATCCCGACAAGCGCGAACCAAATCCGAAAAAAGCCGTCATCCTGAGTGTACCCGCGAAGGATCTGGCCGCGTCGTCATGGGACGCAGATCCTTCGCGGGTACGCTCAGGATGACGGTGTTTTCTGCTTCGACATGCTGGGGGCAGAACGCGGATTGTGCCAGGCCGTTGCTCCAGAGACGTAGTCTTTCGAACGAGCAGGGCCTACGTCTCCCGCGCGTAATACTCAGCTTCGAGCTGTTCCTTCTTAGCCTGGTGCGTGTCGTACTCCGCCTGCAGCTTCTTCAGCTTTTGTTGGTCGCGGAAATTGGCCGGGTCGGCGATCTTGGCCTGCGCCTGCTCGATCGCCTGCTCGGCCATCGAGATTTCGTGCTCCAGTTCTTTCACCGTGAGCTTGCCGAAGGAGCGCGCGTACGGATTGTCTTTCTTCTTCGAGGAACTCCCCGAATGCTGCTGCTGCGTCGGTTTGGCTTCCTGCTTCTTCTCCGGCTTGGGTTTTGATTCGGCCTTGCCGGGATTGCGAGCCGCGTCGGCCTTGGCGGTGAGTTGTTTGGCCTTCAGCACCCACTCACTGTAGTTGCCTTCAAAATCAATCATCCCCGGCGGGTGCAGCACCAGCAGTCGCTCGGCCACTTGGTTCAAAAAGTATCGATCGTGGCTGACGCACAGAATCGTGCCCGGGAAATCGGCCAGTGCGCGTTCGAGCGCTTCGCTGGATGCAATATCCAGGTGATTCGTCGGCTCGTCGAGGATCAGCACGTTGGGCTTATCGAGCAGAAGCTGCGCGAAACGCAGCCGAGCGCGTTCGCCGCCACTTAATGCGCCTACTTTCTTCTCCACGTCGTCCTTGCCGAACAGCATGACGGCCAGCACGTCGCGGAGTTGCTTGTCGTTGGCCTCGCGCTTGCCGAGACATTCGTCGTAGACGGTGTTCTCGGCGTTGAACTCATCGAGCTTCTGGTTGTAGTAGCCCATCGTGAGGTTGGATCCCCACTTGATCACGCCGCTATCGGGCTCGCGGGCGCCCAGCAGCACTTCGAGCAGGGTGGTTTTGCCCGAGCCGTTGGGGCCGATGATGCCGATGCGCTCGCCGCGAACCACGTTGAAGCCGATGTCTTTCCAGAGCGGCTTGTTCTCGTACGCCTTGCTGAGTTCCTGCACGCGGAGGAGCTGATCGCCCGCCCGCTGCTCGGTCTTGAGCGTGAGGTTAATCTTCTTGGTGTCGCTGACGGCCTGCACGATCTGGTCGCTGATCAGCAGGCGGTTCAGCCGCTTTTCACGCCCCTTGGCTTCCTTGCTGCGCTGCCCGGCCCCGAAGCGGCGGATGAATTCCTTCTGCTTCTCGATGTCCGCCTGCTGCTCGGTGTACGCGCGCTGCTGGCTGAGCTCTTCGAGCTCTTTCTGTTCCACGAAGTTGGTGTAGTTGCCGGTATAGCTCTTGAGCTTGGCCCGCGTCAGCCAGACCACGCGTTGCGAGAGTCGATCGAGAAAAAATCGATCGTGGCTGATGATGACGGCCGACCCGCGGTACTCTTCGAGATATTTCTCGAGCCACTCGATCGCTTCCAAATCGAGGTGATTCGTCGGCTCGTCGAGCAGCAGCACGTCCGGCTCGCTGATGAGTAACTTGGCCAGCGCCACGCGCGATTTCTGTCCGCCGGAGAGCGTGCCGATCGGCTGCTCCCACATGCTTTGAGGCAGGCCCACGCCGAGCAGGGTTGATTCCAGCCGATGGTGCCACACGTATCCGCCGGCCAAGTCGAAATCGTGCTGCACTTCCTGGTAGGCGTCGAGCACTTTCTGCAACTCGTCGTCCACCTTCACGGCCATCTCGTGTTCCAGATCGCGCAGCTTGTGCGACATCTCGTGCAGGTGCGCAAACGCCAGCTCCGCTTCGTCGATTACGGTGTTGTTCGGATCGAACACCGGGTCCTGCGTGAGGTAGCCGACGCGCACGGTTTTGGCGACCGACACGACGCCGGCCTCGGCGGTCTGCTCGCCGACGATGAGGCGGAAAAGCGTTGATTTGCCGGACCCGTTGTCGCCGATCAGGCCGATGCGTTCGTTCGGGTAGATGGTGAGGCTGGCCTTGTCGAGCAGAACGCGACGGCCGAAGGATTTTTCGACGTTGGAAAGGGTGACGAGCGACATAAGGAGCAGAAACTTCTCGGGCGACGCGGAAACGAACTTTTCGACTCGGCGCAGTTCCGTAAAACGTCTGTTCTAGCGGTTTTTGGGGCGAACTGCGAGCCTTCCCGAGGCGTGCCGCGTTGCTGAATCAAAAAAGCCCCATGAGCTGGCTCATGGGGCTTTCGTTCACCAATTTAGTCATTCGATCAGGGCGTCGCTGTCGACGTTCCCTTGACCACCAGGTCGTTTCCGCTCTGGTTGTAGATGTACCACGTCGCGGTGCTGGCCGATGCGCCGTACGGGGTGATTCTGAAGTTAACGCTCGTGCCGGCGGCAAGGTTCTGGAGCGCCGCCACGCCAGCCACGTTCAGCGACACGTTCGCGCCGCCGCTGCTCGCGTCGGGGAAGGCGTTGGCCAGATCGGAAATCGTGATCCACGCCCCGTTGTTGAGCTGGTATTCCAGGAAGACGTTGGCCGGCCCGTCGATGCTTCGGCGGTAGTGGAAGTCGATCGACGAGAGCGAGGTCTTGTACCCGCCTGCGACGGTCAGACCAAAGGTCAGGTTCTTGTCTCCGTTCAGGCCTTTCGTGGAACTGACGGCCCATCCCGATGCGCCCCACCCCTTGCTCGCGGTGGCGCTCTTCAGCCCGATGCCCTTGGTGAGGCCGACGCTGTTTACATTGCCGGTCGCCACGGTGCTTGCGGCGAGTCCCTGTTTTCCGCCGCCGGTTTGACTGCCGACTTCCCATGCAAGCAGCGTGCCTGGCGGCGGAGTCTGCACCGGCTGCAGCTGCAGGATGGCGGTCGCCGCGTTGCTGGACTCGTCGGCCAAATCGGTCGCGAAGGCATAGTACGTATAGGTGCCCGCGGCCATGCCGGCTGTGTTCACCGTGATCGTCCCAATGCCGTTAATTACGTTGTTGGCCGTGCCGACCACTGTTTCCTCCGTCGATGTCGTGCCGTCAACCGAGTTGACCGTGCCGAGCACTGTATCGCTACCCCGCTGCAACCCTGCGAGCCCGTTGGTTTCGCGGTAGAACGTGAACGAGGTGATCTTGGAGAACGGCTCGTTGGCGGTGGCCGTCAGCGTGACGGTGCTGCCCACGGTCGTGGGGTTCGGCGTAATCGTGAACGAATTCATCAGGTTCGACCGCGGACGAACGGCCAGCACGGCGGTCTGTTGCACGCTGACGTTGTTCGTATCAGTTGCCACGGCGTACACGTTGTAGTCGGAGAACATGAAGTGGGTGGTGTCGACGTTCAATACATAAGCCCCGTTGGTCAGGGTGCCCGTGCCAAGGAACTGGTCGGAGTTGACGTCTACGCCCGACTTGCCGTCGGTTTCGATGTAAAACTTCACGTTCGCGATCGAGCCGTTGATCGCCGAGGCGCTGGCGCTGAAGACGTCGTAGTCACCGATGTAAACCGTCGTCGGATTCACGGTAAAGCTGTTGATCACCGGCTTGCTGGTGGCGGTGGCGGTAATCACCGCGCTCTTTTGTGCGGTCTGGCCCGTCCCGTCGGTCGCGTACGCGTAAACCGTGTACGTGCCGGGCGTGTACTGGCTGGTGTTGGCCGTCAGCGTAAACGTCGACGTGCTGCTGGTGGCGGTGCCGAGAAAGAAATCGGTATTCGGATTCAGGCCCGGCGTACCATCGACGTCAATATAGAACTTGACGTTCGCAATCGTGCCGTTGGTCTCCGTCGCGTTTGCGGTGAGCTGCATCGGCGTGCCGACCTGGAACGTGCTGGGGCTGATGCTGAAGCTGTTCACCACCGGCAATTGCGCGCTGCTCGAGCCGGTCGTGTTGGTCAAAATCGTCACGTTGCTCACGTAGCCGTCGGCGAGGAGGATATCGAGCTTCGTGTCGCCGTTGAAATCACCGACGGCGATATCGAGCACTGACGGGCCGGTCGCCCAGGGTTCAACGGTTTCATCGAACACCGGCGTTTCACGCGCGAGACTAAACGGGAATGAGCCGGTTCCGTCATTGGTGAGTACCGTCCTCGTGCCGAGCGTGGGGTTGGCAACGACGAGGTCGAGGAACCCGTCTTTGTTGAAGTCGCCCGCCGCCAGCGCGATCGGTCCGCGATTGGAATGCATGGTGCTGTCGCCTGCGGCGCCGTAGTCGTCCGAATCCGAGTGCGAGAAGTGGCCGTTGCTGCTGCCGCGGAAGAGTTCGACGGTGTCCAGATCACCATTCACTACGGCCAGGTCGAGGAAGGTATCGTTGTTGAAGTCCGCGGCGATCACGTCGTGCGTGTCGGACAGGATCGGATCGCGGGGATCGAGGGTTCCATCTTCGGCGTACGACTGCGCGACTGCGAATTTTCCGCCCATGGTGGCAAAGAGGATATCAAGGCTCGCGTAACCGCTGACGGCCAAGTCGGTCTTACCATCGCGGTTGAAGTCGCCGGCTGCCAGGCCCAGTAGATCAAAGGACGACGGCGTAGCGGTAGTGACCCGGGCCGAGAACAGGCCGTTGCCTTGCCCGCGCATCACACTCACGGTGTGGTCGGAGCTATTGAAGGTGGCCAGGTCGAGTTTGCCGTCGCCGTCAAAATCGCCGGCCACCAGTTTGGCGCCGGTGCCATAGCTCTCGTCGGCGGGGATGGCAAGCTTACCGGCGGAGAAGGTGTCGGCCTTGGTAAAGACGCCCGCCCCGTTGCCGAGGTATGTCACGATCTGATTCGATCCCTGCAACGCAACGGCAAAGTCGAGATTGTTGTCTTTGTTAAAGTCGGCGATAACCACGGCAATCGGCGTGCTGCCGACGCCGATCTGCTGCTGCGATCCGAACAGGCCGGTGCCTTTGCCGAAGCCCACCGTGACCGTGCCGGACTTGGCGTTGGCGGAAATGTAATCGAGCTTCCCGTCCTTGTTGAAATCGGCCACCGCAATGGACGTTGGCGATTTGCCGGTCGGCGAAGTGGCAGACGAAAAAGTCGGCACGGTGACGGATAGCAATCGACGCGATTCCAACAATTCAACAACAACGGCACGCATGAAGACTCCCCTTTGAGTGGAAAAAATAGTTAGGTGGACTGGCTGCGAGAATGCTAGCACTGCTTGGAGGCAATTCAACGCGCCTTCGAGGCGCGCACTTATTGCAGGTGGGCTGCCACACACTGAAAACGGCGGTCAGATTACTTCTGTAGTCTCAGTCGCAAGAATGCAGAAGGTCGTTAAGGAAATGGGTAGGTTGAGAGGGCACACCAACGAAGCGTAATGCCGCTTAACTGCGAGCGCATTAAGAAGCCCCACGAGCGGACTCGTGGGGCTTCTTATTAAGAAACTCGTAACCGATCAGGGCGTTGCGGTTGAGCTTCCCTTGATCACCAGATCGTTGCCGGTCTGGTTGTAGATGTACCACGTGGCGGTGCTAGCCGTCGCGCCGTATGGGGTGAGGCGGAAGTTGACGCTCGTGCCGGCAGCGATGTTCTGCAACGCGGCTACGCTCGCCACGTTCAGCGAGGCGTTTCCGCCGGTGCTGGTGGTGTCGGGGAATGCATTGGTCACGTCGGAGACGGTCACCCAGGCGCCGTTGTTGAGCTGGTACTGCAACAGCACATTGGCCGGCCCGTCGCTGCTGCGGCGGTAGTGGAAATCGATCGAGGAGAGCGAGGTCTTGAACCCGCTCGCGACCGTTAGACCGAACGTGACGAACTTGCTTCCGGTGACGCCGGCGGCCGCGGTGGCCGCCCAGCCGGTGCCGCCGAAGGCCTTCGTCGCGCCGCCGTACTTCACGCCGCTGCCTCGGGTGAGGCCCAGCGTATTCGAATCGCCCGCTGCCACGGTGGTGGCCGTGAGTCCCTGCGTTCCGCCGCCGGATTGTCCGCCGACTTCCCATGCCAGAAGCGTTCCGCCTGCGGGCGGTGCCGCCGGATTCGCCGTGATCACGGCCGACTTCTGCGCCGTCGTGCCGGTCGAATCGGTGGCATAGGCGTAGACCGTGTACGTGCCCGGCGTATAGCCGCTGGTGTTCGCAGTCAGCGTGAACGTCGACGTGCTGCTGGTGGCTGTGCCAAGGAAGAAATCGGTCGCCGGGTTCAGTCCCGTTGTCCCGTCCACATCGATGTAGAATTTTACGTTCGCGATCGTGCCGTTGGTTTCCGTGGCGTTGGCGGTAAGTTGCATCGCCGTGCCGACCGTGAACGTGCTCGGAGCGATGCTAAAGCTGTTGATTACTGGCGAGCCAGGTGCGGCCGTGGTGAGCGTGACCGTCGTGCTCGATGCGGCGCCGAGGTTATACACATTGTCGTACGAGTCTGCCGCGACCGCGTAATATCTCTGCGTGCCGGCGGATAGGCCGGCTGTGCTGGTGCTGATCGACCACACGCCGTTGCTCAGCGTGCCGCTCCCCACGAATGCATCGCTGGTCGTCAGTCTGCCGTCGCCCGTGCTTTCGCGATAGAACTTTATACCGGTGATCGTGACGTCGCCGCTCTCGCCCGGGAGATACACCTGCCCATTGGCCGAGAGTACGATGCTGCTGCCGATCGTCGTCGACGAGGGGGTGGCTTTAAAATTGGTGGCAACGGGTTCATAATCATTGACCGTCGTCACCGCCTCGGCTGGTGCGGTATCGACGCCATTGGCGTCAGTCGCCACCGCGTAGAAAATGCTCTGTCCTCCCAGGCCGGCGGGTACTTCGAGATCCCAAACGCCGTTGGTGAATGTGCCCGTGCCGAGCAGCTTGTCGCTACCGACTTGCAGGTCCCCGATTCCGTTACTTTCTTGGTAGAACGTGACTTTGCTGATCGTACCGCCGGTCTCGCTTGCGACAACGTCAAGTGGGATCGTCGTGCCGACGTACACGTCGCCCGGAGCGTCGAAGCTCTTGATCACCGGCGCCTTGAGAGCGGTGATGGTCACCATTTGATCCCCGGTATGGCCCGCGCTGTCGGTGGCGATGGCGTGAACCGCGTATGTGCCAGGCGTGAAGTTGCTGGTGTCGACATTCAGCAAAACGAACGAATTGCTGCTGGTGGCCGTGCCAAGGAACAAATCGGTGCTGGGATTGATGCCGTTCGTGCCGTCGGTATCGATGTAGAACTTCACGCTTGCGGCCGTGGTGTTGGCGGCGAGCGTGATCAACTGGCCGACCGGGAATGTGCTGGGATCCACGATGAAGTTGTTTACGACCAGCGCGGGAGTGACCGTGATCACCATCGACTTTTGAGCCGTTTGACCCGTGGTGTCGGTCGCCAAAGCGTAAGCCGTGTACGTACCCGGCGTGAAATTACCCGTGCCGTAGTTCAGCACCATGGCTGAAGAGTTGCTCGAACTAAGCAGGAAATCGGTGGCCGGGTTCAGGCCCGTCGTTCCATCGGTGTCAAGGTAGACCGCCACCTTCGCGATCGTGCCATTGGTCTCACTTGCGCTCACGGTGAACTTAACCGCCGTGTTGACCGGGAACGTGCTGGGATCGATCGTAAAGGTGTCAATCACCGGCGTGGTTTGCTGGCCGGTGGTGTTCGTCAGGATCGTTACGTTGTTGGCGAAGTCGTCGGCCGTCAGCAGATCGAGCTTTCCGTCGTTGTTGAAATCGCCGGCGACGATGTCGCGTGCGATGTCAGAAAGCTTCACCGTTTGTTGATCAAGGTTTTCGTCATAAAAGGGCGTCTCGCTGTGCAGCGCTTGCGGAAAGTGGCCGGTGCCGTCGTTGGTAAGAATCGTCCGCGAGCCGAACGTCGGATTAGCGACGGCCAGGTCGAGGAAGCCGTCTTTGTTGAAGTCGCCCGCGGTGAGCGCAACCGGGCCGCGATCGATGTGCACCGTCCCGTAGCCGGTGACACTGTATGCGGCGTCGAACGCGAAGGTTCCGCCGGCCGCACCCTTGTAGACAACGGCGCTGTCCAGGTCACCGTTCACGAACGCCACGTCGAGGAATCCGTCGTTGTTCAAATCCGCGGCGATGACGTCGTGTGAATCAGAAAAATTGCCGGCGTCGCCGCTGGCCTGGTATCCGAACGACTGCCCGGCCGTGAATTTTCCGCCCGTGCTGGCGATCAGGATGTCGAGATTCACGTACCCGGTGACGGCCAGATCGGTCTTGCCGTCTTTGTTGAAGTCGCCCGCGGCAAGGCCCACCAGCGCGAACGCCTTTGGCGTGGCGGTGACGACTCGCGCGTTGAACGTTCCGTCACCCTTGCCGAGCATGACGCTGACGGTGTTGTCGGCGTTGTTGGTGACGGCCATGTCGAGTTTCGTGTCGCCGTTAAAATCACCGGTCACTAGCTTGGCGCCCGTGCCGTAGTCGTTGCCCTGCGTGATGGCGAGCTTGCCCGCGGAGACAAGGGCCGACTTGGTAAACACGCCGGCGCCGTTGCCGAGGTAAACGGCGATCTGGTTCGATCCTTGGAGCGCGACGGCGAAGTCGAGATTTGTGTCTTTGTTGAAGTCAGCGACGGTGACCGCGAAAGGTGACGTGCCGACGCCGATCTGCTGCTGATTCCCGAACAGGCCGTTCCCTTTGCCGAAGCCAACCGTCACCGTGCCCGACTTGGAGTTGGCGGAGACGTAATCGAGATTGTTGTCCTTGTTGAAGTCCCCGACGGCGATCGAGACAGGCGCTTTGCCCGTCGGCGAGGTCGCGGATGAAAAAGTGGGTACGACAGAAAGAAGGCAGCGGGATTCCAAGGATTCAACAACCGAGGCAACAGCAATTTTTACAGCGCGACGCATAAATGGGGTTCCCAAAAAGTTCTTTGTTAGTGAAATGGCTTGTATGCCAGCCTAGCTCGTATTGGCAGCTTTGCAAATGAAATGAGAAATGGATGAGAGAGCGAAGAAGTGCAAATTTTCTAGAAAAACGCGCAAAATTTGCTTTAAACCCCGCCGCCCAACCGACCCCTTCTGCCGCAGCAGGTCCCAAACGGCTTTGTTTCGCAAAGGCAAGAATAATAAATAGATTTCGATTGATGCGCTGAGCGCTGAAGGAGGCTAAAAAAAGTCAGTGTGCACTTATTTCACAGCGTCGTCAGCAGGCGACTCGCCGAGCTCGGCCACCATCGCTTCGAGCTCTTTCACGCGCTTGAGCAGTTCCGGCAGTTGCTGCAACGCCGCGTAAACACGCCGGCCTTTGTTGACCGGGAGGGCGGGGAAACCGATGACCGTCGTCTGGTCGTCCACGTTCTCCAGTACGCCGGCCTGCGCGGTGACATTCACGTTGTCGCCGATCTTCAGATGCCCAACATCCCCGCCTGCCCGCCGACCGTGACGTGATGGCCGATCGTCGTGCTCCCCGCCACGCCCACCTGCGCCACCAGCAATCCGTGCGGGCCGATCTTTGTCCCATGGCCGATGACGACACCGTTGCTGAATTTCGTTCCTTTGCCGATCACGGTGCTGCCGAGCGTTGCGCGGTCGATGGCGCAGTTGGCGCCGATCTCCACGTCGCTCTCGATCACCACGTTGCCGATCTGCGGGATCTTGTGATGTTCACCCAAGTGCGTGGCGTAGCCGAACCCGTCCTGGCCGATGACGCTGCCCGCATGAATGGTCACGCGATCGCCCACGCGACAGTCGTCATAGATCACGACGTTTGGATAAAGGATGCAATCGCGTCCGACGCGCGCCCACGGGCCCACGTACACGCCGGGATACACCACGGTCCGCTCGCCGACGATGGCCGTTGAATCAATCACCGCCGCAGGGTGCACGCCGTCAAACGGGTGCTTGCGATGACCGTGAAGAATGACCATCGCCTGCGCAAATGCGTAATACGGATCGGCCGTGTGCAGCAGCGTCACGTGATCGGCGCCCACGCCCGGCGACGCGATAACCGCCGACGCCTTGGTGCGATGCAACTTCCGCATATAGCGAGGGTTAGAAAGAAAGCTCACCTCGCCGGCGGTGGCGTCTTCCAGCGTGCCGGCCCGGTGAATTTTCACCGACCCGTCGCCGGTCACGGTCGCGCCGATCTGTTTCGCAAGTTCTGCAGCGGTCAACATCAGCGACGATTCTACGCGGAGTGGCGCGGAGTTGAAACCGAGTTGTTCGAACCCGTTGTTTCATTAGACTCATCGCACTCAACCCCGCATGAGAACGCTCTCAAAACGATCGCCCGACGCCTCACCAGCCCGCGCCGCGGCACTGGTCTGCTTGCTCGCGCTACTGGGCCAAGGGTGCGCCGGGCCGGTGCGACTTTTGCCGCTGCCCACCACCGCGCCGGCAACGGCCGTGAAGACGGATCGCGCGCAAATGCAGGGTGATCTGATGAACTTCGCTGACGACTTGATCACGTCCGTCGCAGACGTCTACGGTGACATCGAAAAGCGAGCGACGGACCCGAAAAAAATGTCGTTCGTGCAGATGCAGAAGATCGAGATCGCATCGAGCGCGCTGGAGAACGCCGTCAACGTGCACACGTTCGCAGGGCTGATGGACACGGTGGTGCTCATCACCCTCATGCGCGGCGGAA
>Ga0268266_10003896_pt1 | contig 14514 bp, 8 predicted proteins | sample KBSS13metaG_FD_190356 | JGI IMG/M metagenome (GOLD analysis project Ga0268266, IMG submission 190356) | Switchgrass rhizosphere microbial communities from Kellogg Biological Station, Michigan, USA - KBS S1-3 metaG (SPAdes) (version 2) | ecosystem: Host-associated > Plants > Roots > Rhizosphere >...
CCTTCCACAGCGGGTTGAAGCCGGTGACCACGCGCGGGTCGGCCATGCGCGCGCGATGGCGTTGCGAATACGCCTTCGACTGCGCAGTGCGCGCGTTGTAGTCGCGCGTGAACACGTCGATCCAGGCACGTTGCGCCGGGGTCAGCGCGATATCGCGCTTGAGCGTGATGCGTGCCGAGGCACCGAACGGCCGCTCGACGAGGTTCGCCGGCTGCGCCTCGTCGGTCGCAACCACGGGCGGCGCGCCCGCGGGCGTTGCCGCGGGCCGGTCGGCAGGCACATGCTGTTCGAGCAGCGTGGCGAGTTTCGCGATGCTGTCGAGGTCTTCCATCAGGCGGCGGAACTTGAGGCGCACGCCGTAGCGGCGCTCGATCTCGAGCGCGGCCTGGGTCAGCGACAGCGAGTCGAGTCCGAGCTCGAGCAGGCTCGCCTCGTCCTGCGCGGCATCGACGTGTTCGCCACCGAGCTGCTCGACCAGCTCGCGCAGACTTGCACGCAACGAGATCGCGCGGGTCGGCTTGCCTGCCTGCATCGATGACGGCGCTGGCTCGCTTTCCGCGATCGACGTGGCGGGGCCGCGTTCGGCGAACGCGCCGGGCGCGTCGATCCAGTGGCGCTCGCCACGAAATGGATAGGTCGGCAGCGCGACGCGCCGACGCGACTCTCCGTCGAAGTACGCCGCCCAATCCGGCTCACGTCCCGCGCACCAGCAGGCCGCAAGCGCTGCAGCGACATGCTCGGCGTCGCTGCCCGGTTTGCCGGCGCTGCCGAGCGAGGCGATCGCCCGCGCACCGTCGCCGAGCTGGCTGCGCACGAACGTGGTCGTCGCCTGCGACGGGCCGACTTCGAGGAACAGGTTCGCGCCCTCGCCGATCGCGTGTGCGACCGCATCGGCGAAGCGCACCGGCTCGCGCAGCTGGCGACACCAGTACGCCGGTTGCACCGCCACGCCTGTTTCGATCGGTCGTCCGCTGACGCAGGAAAAGAAGGGCCGCGTCGGCGGCGCCAGCGCAACGCCCGCGAACGCCCGCTCGAACGGCGCCAGTGCACCGTCCATCAGCGGCGAATGGAACGCATGGCTGACCTTCAGGCGACTGCTCGCGATGCCGTCCACCTGCAGCGCTTGCGCGAACGCGTCGATCACGCCGTCGCCGCCGGCGACCACGCACAGCTCCGGCGCGTTGACCGCGGCGAGCGTGACGCCGTCGCGCAGGCGTGTTGCGAGCGTCGAAGCCGGCGCACGCACGGCGAGCATCGCGCCCGCGGGTTGCGCCTGCATCGCCGCGCCGCGCGCGCAAACGAGCGCGATCGCATCCTCGAAGCGGAACACGCCGGCCAGCGTCGCCGCGACATATTCGCCGATGCTGTGCCCGATCATCGCGTCGGCGACGATACCCCAGCTCTCCCACAGGCGCGCGAGCGCATATTCGACCACGAACAGCGCGGGCTGGGTGCAGCGCGTCTCGGCGAGTCGGGCATCGGCCGCGCCGGTCTCCGGCTCGGCCGGCAGGATCGTTGCACGCAGGTCGAAACCGAGGCGTGCGCTTGCCAGAGCGCAACCGTGCTCGAAGTGCTCGCGGAACACCGGCTCGCCGGCGACGAGTTCGCGCGCCATGTTCGCGTGCTGCGAACCCTGGCCGGGAAACACGAACACGAGTTTCGGCTTGCCGGCGCGACATGGCGCCAGTTGCGCGAGGCGCGCGTGTGCCTGCGCCGGCGTACGCGCGATCACGGCCGCGCGCCACGCCATCGGCTTGCGACCGAGCGCGAGCGTCGCCGCGATGTCCGACAGGTCGCTTTCGGCAGTATCGAGATACTGCGCAAGCCCGTCGGCGCGAAGGCGCAACGCGTCCTCGTCGTGCGCCGACAGCGGCAGCATGCAGACTGCGCGTCCGGGCGCAGTCGACGGCGCGCGCGGTGCCTCCTCGAGCACGACGTGCGCATTGGTGCCGCCGACGCCGAACGAACTGACGCCCGCGCGGCGCGGCGCCGCGCCGCGCGGCCACTCGACCAAGCGGTCGGCGACCCTGAACGGCGAGTGCGCGAAGTCGATCGCGGGATTCGCCGCGCGGTAGTTGATGCTCGGCGGAATCCGACCGTGATGCAGGGCGAGCGTGGCCTTGATCAGGCCGGCGACGCCGGACGCGGCGACGAGGTGGCCGAGGTTGCCCTTGAGCGAACCGATCCAGCACGCGGGCGGCACGGGTGCATCGACGGTTCCGTCGCCGCCGAACGCGCGCGCGAGCGCCTCGACTTCAATCGGATCGCCGAGCGGCGTGCCGGTGCCGTGCGCCTCGACGTAGCCGATCGACGCCGCGTCGACGTTCGCGCCGGCGAGCGCGAGGCGGATCGCAGCCGCCTGGCCGCGCACGCTCGGTGCGCCGAAGCTCGCCTTGTCGGCGCCGTCATTGTTGATGCCGACACCGCGGATCACCGCGTAGATCGTGTCTCCCTGCTCGAGCGCATCAGCAAGGCGCTTCAGCACGACCACGCCGCCGCCAGACGAGAACACGGTGCCGCTCGCATCTGCATCGAACGGTCGGCAATGGCCATCGGCGGATTCGATCGCGCCCTCGACCGGCAAGTAACCCGATTCCTGCGGCACCACGATATTGATGCCGCCGGCGAGTGCGAGATCGCACTGCCAGGTCATCAGCGCGTACCAGGCCTGCGCGATCGCGACCAGCGAGGTCGAGCAGGCGGTGTACAGGCTGATCGCCGGGCCGGTCAGGCCGAGCTTGTGCGCGACGCGCGTCGCGACGTAGTCCTTCTCGTTCGCGAGCATCGCGGCGAATTCGCCGCTCGCGGCGACGAGGTCGGGACGCGCCTCGACCAGTCTGCGGTAGCCGTTGTTGGAGGTGCCGGCGTAGACGCCGATGCTGCCCGCAGATCGCGACGGATCGACGCCCGCGTGTTCGAGCGCGTTCCAGCACAACTCGAGGAACACGCGCTGCTGCGGGTCGATCAACTGCGCTTCGCGCGCGCCGATGCCGAAGAACGTCGCGTCGAAGTTCTCGGCGCCATCGATCACGCCGCGCGCGGCGACGTAGCGCGGATGCGCGCGCAGCTCGGCCGGGACCAGCGGCGACAGCTGGTCCGGCGCGAAGCGCGTGATCGATTCGCGCCCGGCGAGCAGGTTTTCCCACAGAGCATCGATCGATTCGGCGCCGGGGAAGCGCCCGGCCATGCCGATGATCGCGATACCGTCGCGGCTGGCCTCGCTCATCGGGCGCCTCGCGCGCCCGGACCGAAGCGAGCGAACGCGGCGCGCTGCGAGGTCGCCCGCTCGCGCTCGGCACCTGCATCACGGACCGCGACCGGCGCGGCCGCGAGCAGTGCCGCCTGTGCCGCGACACTCGGGTGCTCGTAGACCTGCACCGCGCTGAGTACGTGGCCGCGCCGGCGCAATTCGGTCAGGGCGCGCACGACCAGCAGCGAGCGGGCGCCATGGTCGAACAGGTTCGCGTCCGCATCGAAGGCGTCGGTCCCGAGCAGTTGTTGCCACATGTGCAGAAGTTGACGTTGCAGCGGTGCGCCGTCAAGCCAGTGCAGCGGCGCCTGTGCATCCGCGGCGGCGAGCGCGCGACGATCGACCTTGCCGCTCGCGGTCTGCGGCAGCATCGCGTGCATGCGGTACGCCTGCGGCACGAGATGCGCCGCGAGCACCGCGGCACAATGCACGCGCAGTGCCTCCGCCAGCGCCGAAGCGTCGGCGCGCGGATCGCGCGGCACGACGTGCGCGACCAGGTGACGCCCACCGGCACCATCGGCGCCGACCACGATCGCTTCCGCGACGGCGGCATGGCGGCTCAGCACCGCCTCGATCTCGGCCGGTTCGATGCGGAAGCCGTCGATCTTCAACTGCTCGTCGAGGCGACCGTGGTATTCGAGCACGCCGGCGGCCGCACGCACACGGTCGCCGCTGCGATACCAGCGCTCACCATCCCGTTCGATGAAGCGTTCGGCGGTCAGTTCGGGGCGATGGACGTACCCCGCCGCGAGGCAGTCGCCGCCGAGCAGGAGCTCGCCTTCCGATCCCGCACCATCGACGATGCGCACGCGAACATGCGGCAACGGCACGCCGATCGGCGGCAGCTCAGGCCACGCGGCCGGATCGCCGGACAACTCGTGCGCGGTCACGACGTGGGTCTCGGTCGGACCGTAGTGGTTGTGCAGCACCGCGCCGGGCAGTGCGGCGAACAGCGTGCGGATCGCCGGCGTGACGCGCAGTTGTTCACCCGCGGTGACCACGTCGCGCAGCGCCTGCGGTCGCTGGCCGCCGGCGGCGAACGCTTCGGCCAGCGCCTGCAGGCCGACATAGGGCAGGAACAGGCGCTCGATGCGCTCGCTTGCGAGCAGGGCGAGCAGCGCATACGGATCGCGCCGCTCCGCTTCGCTCGGCAGCACGAGCGTGCCGCCGCTGCCGAGGGTCGAGAAGATTTCCTGGAACGAGACGTCGAAGCCGAGCGGCGCGAACTGCAGCGTGCGCGCGGCGCATCCAAGACGCGCATGGCGCAGGTGCCAGTCGAGCAACGCGGCGACGGCGACGCGGCGCATCGCGACGCCTTTCGGCCGGCCGGTCGAGCCGGACGTGAAAAGCACGTAGGCGAGCTCGCCCGCGGTCGCCTCGAACGCGTGCGCAGCGGACGCCTGCGCCTGCGCGTCGACGCGCACGATCGCCGGCGGCAGGCGCGCATCCAGTGCGGGATCCGCGAGCGCGGCGCGCGGGCGCGCATCCTCGAGCATCGCGTCGATGCGCGCTTGCGGCTGGTCCGGATCGAGCGGCAGATACGCGGCACCGCAGGCGACGATCGCGAGCACGCCGACGATCGTCGCCGGCGAACGTTCGCTCGACAGCGCGACGATGTCACCCGCACCGACGCCGGCATCGCGCAGCGCGGCGGCGACGCCCGCAACCTGCGCCAGCAGGGCGGCATGGTCGAGGCTTTGCGCACCGACGCACAGCGCCGCGCGTGCCGGATCGCGCGCGGCCTGCGCGGCGAACGCGTCGAGCAGGGTCGGCACGCGCGCACTCATCGAGCGCCCCAGGCGGCATTCCGGTTCGCGCCGGCACGCTCCTGCAGTGCGAGCAGCGGCGTGATCGCGCGCAGCCACAGCCCGAGCGCGAGCGCCTTCAGTGGCGCACCGGCGCGCCGGCGTTCGTCGACGACGTCGCCGATGAAGGCGCGCCAGTTGTCCGGGCCGAGCGAGTCGAATGCGACCGAGATCGTCATGTTCAGGCTGCGCGCGGTATGCCACCAGCCGCACGGCAGGAACAGGGTCTCGCCGGCATGCACGACGACCTTCTGGCAGCGCGCATCGCGGAACAGCGGATAGCGTTCGTAGTCCGGATGATGGTGATCGCGGATGCTCGACTGCCATGGCATGTCCGGATTCACGTACAGCAGGTGCTCCTGCCCCGGTGCGTACACGGTGAACTCCTTGTCGCCGTGCAACTGGGTGATCCACGCATGCAGGCGCAGCACGTCGTAGTGCAGGTACGGGAACTCGCCGCCCGGCCCGCCGAAGAAGATCTCGAGGTTGTTGACTCCGGCGAACAGGCGCTGCGGCACCAGCGCATTCGACTGGCGGTCCGGCAGGCTGCAGGCGAAGCGCGGCGTCACCTCGGGCAGCAGCGCGCGGAAGCTCCTGGCGATCTCGAACTTGCACGGATACGGGCCCGGCTTCTCGACCGTCGAGGCTTCGAGCAGGTCGATCAGCTCGGCAAGGCGGAAATCGTGGCCGCGCACGCGCACGACGTGATCGCCGTAGTTCGTGCGGAAATAGTCCGGGTCGGCGCGCCCGTACAGCGGCCACGCGCGTGCGGCGTCGGTCAGCACGACCGGCCTGCGCGGTCCGCGGTACTCGGCGATGAAGGTGTCGACGTCGAGATTGTCGCGACGATCGATCGTCGCGCCGTCCGCGCTGACGTTCATGCGTGCGCTCCGGGCGAATGGCCCCAGTCCGCGCGCCGGTTCGCGCCGAAGCGCTCGCCGAGATCGAGCAGCGGCCCGAGCGCGGCGAGGTAGGCGGACAACCAGCGCGCGCGCCACGGCCGACCCTTGCGGTATTCCTCGCCGACCACGTCGCGCACGAATTCGCGCCAGTTGCTCGATTCGAGCTGGTCGAACGCGACCGTGATGTTCATCGTCAGGCAGCGCGCGGTGTGCCAGGTGCCGCACGGGATGAACAGCGCCTCGCCCGCACGCACGACCACCGTGTGGCGGCGCGCCTGGTGCAGCAACGGCCAGCGCTCGGCGTCGTGCAGGTCGTCGACGCGCGACATCCACGGCATCTCCGGATGCACGTACAGCAGGTGTTCCTGGCCGCGTTCGTACAGCGTGAATTCCTTGTCGCCGTGCACCTGGGCGATCCATGCATGCATGCGCAGCATGTCGTAGTGCAGGTACGGGAATTCCCCGCCCGGACCGCCGAAGAAGATCTCGAGATGGTTGACGAGATCGAACACGCTGGTCGGCAGCAGCGGACCGGTGTGCCGGTTGGGCAGGCTGCAGGCGAAGCGCGGCACGAGGTCGGCGATGAGGTCGTCGCATTCGGTGAACGTGCACGGATACGGCGCCGGCGCCTGCGCGTTCGAGGCCAGTTGCAGCGCGATCACCTCGCCGAGGCGATAGTGGCGGCCGCGGATGCGCACCGGTCGCTCCGCATAGGCATCGCGGAAGAAGGCTGGGGTGAAGCGCTGCAGCGCATTCCAGCGCGCGAGCGCATCGGTCAGCACGACCGGGCGGCGCGGCAGCAGATAGCGCTCGCGGAACTCCTCAGGCTCGAGCGACGCGACCCGTTCCACCCACGGCGATCCGTCCAGCGTGGGCGCAGGGGCATTCATTGCCGCCGATCCGGACATCCCCATGCTCGTCATGTTCCGCCCCGCGGGCTGCCCGACCTCGTAATCCGCCCGCAGCGACCGTGCTCGCGGACCCCGAAAGGCGACGCAGTTCACATTTCGACACCGGCAGAGCAATCTAGCGGAAGGGCGCGCGGTTCGCCAGCAATGCAGGTCGGCACGGGATGAAATCCGTCGCCGGGCGGTTCAACATGGTGCGAAGCGCCGGCGAGTCCGCGGTGTCGCAGCGGAGCGGTTTGTGGTCGACAAGATCGATTTCCTCGCGTTCTACCAGCAACTGGGCCTCAAACCCGGTTGCACGCTGGACGAGTTGAAGGGCGCGTATCGCCGTCGCGTGGCCGCGCTGCATCCGGACCGGCGCGGCGATGCGCCAGCGGATCCTGCGGAAGCCGAAAGCCTGCAGGCGCTGATCGCGACCTACAACGCCGCGAACGCGTTCCAGCGCCGCTATGGTCGCCTCCCCGGCGGCCAGCATGTCGCCGTGTCGCGTCCGATGCCGAGCGCGAGCCGGCCGCCACCCGGCAGTCAGGCGCCCGCGGCTCCGCGCCGCGGATTGCGTCGGCCGCTGCTGTGGCTGGCGGCGCTCGGCGGCATCGCGTGGCTGGTGTGGAGCCAGGGCTTCGCCGATTTCGACAGCGTGCCGGCGCGCGTCGCGACGACGTCGGCCGCACCGCGCCCGACCGCGGGCGCGACCGCCGCGAATGCGATGCCGACCCATCTCGACATCGGCATGGATGCGGATGCGGTACGCTCGCTCGAAGGGCGGCCGACGCTGGAGAACCCGATGCACTGGGACTACGGTCCCTCCTGGGTCGAATTCAGCGACAGCAAGGTGACCGCCTGGTACAGCTCACGGCTGCGCCCGCTGAAGGTCGCCACCACGCGCCAGCCGGCCCCCGATGCGGCGAAGCCGCGTTGACGCCGCTTCGGCGTTTGCAGGAAATCTCAGCGCACGCCGCGACCGAACAGCACGACCTCGACCGTCTGCACGAGGATCATCAGGTCGAACAGCAGGTTGTGGTTCTTCACGTAGAACAGGTCGTACTTGAGCTTCTCGACCGCGTCCTCGGCCGATGCGCCATACGGGTAGCGCAACTGCGCCCAACCGGCGAGGCCGGGTTTGACGCCGTGGCGCAGCTGGTAGTAGCGGATCTTCTGCGCGAGTTCGGCGACGAACTGCGGCCGCTCCGGGCGCGGACCGACCACGCTCATGTCGCCGCGCAGGATGTTCCACAACTGCGGCAGCTCGTCGAGGCGCGTGCGCCGGATCACCCGTCCCACGCGCGTCACGCGGTCATCGTCGCGCGCGGCCCAGCGTGCGACGCCGTCGCGCTCGGCATCGGTGCGCATGCTGCGGAACTTGACCAGGTCGAACACGTCGCCGTGTTCGCCGACGCGCTCCTGCCGGTACAGGATCGGCTGGCCGGCACCGGATTCGAGGCGGATCGCGAGCGCGACCGCCGCCATGAACGGCCACGCGAACAGCAACACGACGAGCGCGACGCTGACGTCGAACACGCGCTTGACCGCCTGGCGCAATGGCGAGACGTCGAAGCCGTGCGAGAACACCAGCCACGACGGTTCCACCAGCGACAGCTTGACCATGCCGAGCTCGCGTTCGAAGAACGAAGCGAGATTGCTGACCATGATGCCGGCCTGCTTGCAGTCGAGCAGCTCCTCCATCGGCAAGCCGCCGCGGCGGTCGTCCGGGCCGACCACGATCTCGTTGACCTGCCATTGTTCGGCATAGGCGCGCAGGCTGCCCTCGATCGCGACGAGGCGCTCGCCGGGCACGCACACTTCCTCTTCGCCCATGCGCACGAAACCGAGGATGTGGAAGCCGCGGCGGTCGGTGCGCCGGCGCATGCGTTGCGGGATCAACGCCGCCTGGTGGCCGGCGCCGACGACGAGCACGCGCCGCTTCAGCGATTCGATGTCGACCAGGCGCGCGAACAGCAGGCGCAGGCCCTGTACCGCGGCGAATCCGATGCCGATCGCGAGGCCGAACACGCCGCGACCGATCGCGATGTCGGGGAATGCGAAGTACAGGATCAGCAGGCCGACGATGCCGAGCAGGAAGCCGACCAGCTGGCGCGCGAACAGGCCGAACCAGGATTCGCGCAGGTGCGGCTGGTACAGCCCGAGCGCGCCCATGCCGGCGAGCAGGGTCAGCGCGAACAGCAACGCGCGCGGCCACAGCGTCGGCGCATTGTCGGCAAGCGAGGCGGCGTCGCCGAGATAGCGCAGGTGCAGGGCGCACTTGACCGACAGCACGAGCGCGACGACCTCGAGCGAGGCGAGCAGGGTCAGCCAGCGTATCGGTTGTTGGCGCAGCCGCTGCAGCATCCGGGCTTCCGTTCGACCATGGGTTCGTGCTGTTGCACCGCGCGGGCCGCCGCCCGCATGCCTGCCTGCGCGGCTCGTGAAGCCGACGCGCGACGCCTCGCAGCGGGCGTTCCTGCCCGTCGAAAGAATCGCGAAAGCTTCCCGCCACTCCTTCGCCAGCGTTGCGGTTTATCATCTTGGCAGCGCGGGGCGGCGCCGGCAAGGCGAGCCCACCCCGATACGTGCGAGTCCTACCTGCAAGGAACTGAGTCCATGTGTGGAATCGTCGCCGCAACCGCGGCCCGCGACGTGGTCCCGGTGCTGATCGCCGGCCTGAAGGCGCTCGAATACCGCGGCTACGACTCGGCCGGCATCTCGGTGCTGGAGAACGGCCGCCTCGCGCGCGTGCGCGCCGCGGGCAAGGTGCGCGAACTGGAATCCCTCTACGAAGCCGCGCCGGTCGCCGGGGTCAGCGGTATCGCGCATACGCGCTGGGCCACCCATGGCGTGCCGAACACGGTCAATGCGCATCCGCACGTATCGAGCGAGCGCGTCGCGGTCGTGCACAACGGCATCATCGAGAACCACGCCGAACTGCGCGAGGAGCTCAGGGCGAAGGGTTACCGCTTCGATTCGGATACCGACACCGAAGTCATCGCCCACCTGGTCGAGGCCGCGATCGCTGCCGGCGCTGACCTGCGCGCCGCGGTCGTCGCGGCGACGAAGCGCCTGCACGGCGCCTATGCGATCGCGGTCATGAACCGCGACCAGCCCGGCCACATCGTCGGTGCGCGCCGCGGCAGCCCGCTCGTCGCCGGCCTTGGCGAGGGCGAGAACTTCCTCGGCTCCGACGTGCAGGCGCTGATCCGCCAGACCAGCCGCTTCAAGTACCTCGAGGAAGGCGACATCGCCGAGATCAGCGTCGGCGGATGCGCGATCTTCGATGCCGACGGCAACCCGGTCGAACGCGTCGAGCGCAGGAGCGAGCTGTCGGCCGATGCGGTCGAACGCGGCGAATACCGCCACTACATGCTGAAGGAGATCTTCGAGCAGCCGCGCGCGATCGCCGACACGCTCGAAGGGCGCATCGCCGAGGGTCGCGTGCTGCCGAACATCTTCGGCGTCGATGCCGACAAGCTGCTCGCGCGCGTGAAGCACGTGCAGATCGTCGCCTGCGGCACCAGCTACCATGCCGGTCTCGTCGCGCGTTACTGGCTCGAAGGCATGACCGGCCTGCCATGCAGCGTCGAGGTCGCGAGCGAGTATCGCTACCGGCGCGTGGTCGTGCCGGAAGGCACCTTGTTCCTCGCCGTGTCGCAATCGGGCGAGACCGCCGACACGCTCGCCGCGCTGCGCGACGGGCGCAACCGTGGCTACCTCGGCTCGCTCGCGATCTGCAACGTGCCCGAGTCGAGCCTCGTGCGCGAATCCGACCTCGTGTTGATGACGCGCGCCGGTCCGGAAATCGGCGTCGCCTCGACCAAGGCGTTCACGACCCAGCTCGCCGCACTCGCCCTGCTCGCGATCGAACTCGCACGCTTGAACGGCGCAACGGTCGAGAAGGTCGCGAAGCTCGTTGCCGAACTCGCGACGCTGCCGCGCGTGGTCGGCGAGGTGCTCAAGCTCGAACCCGAGATCGCCACGCTGGCCGAACGCTTCGTGCCCAAGCACCACGCGCTGTTCCTCGGCCGCGGCGTGCACTACCCGGTCGCGCTCGAAGGCGCGCTGAAGCTCAAGGAAATCTCCTACATCCACGCCGAGGCGTATCCGGCCGGCGAACTCAAGCACGGTCCGCTCGCGCTGGTCGACGAGGACATGCCGGTGATCACGGTCGCGCCCAACAACCAGTTGCTCGAGAAGCTGAAGTCGAACCTCGAGGAAGTGCGCGCACGCGGCGGCGAACTGTTCGTGTTCGCCGACACCGACGCGCCGGTGAACCAGCAGGGCGATCGTGGCGCGGTGATCAAGGTCGCCTCCGGCGGCAACCTGATCGCGCCGGCCGTGTTCACCGTGCCGCTGCAGATGCTCGCGTACCACGTCGCGGTGCTGCGCGGCACCGACGTCGACCAGCCGCGCAACCTGGCCAAGAGCGTGACGGTCGAATAGCGCCGGCATGGCGACCGACCGTGACTTCGTCGACTACGTCGCCGAACAGGCAGGCCTCGGCGAGCGCCTGACCACGCGTCGCATGTTCGGCGAGTACGGGCTGTACGTCGACGGCATCGTCGTCGCGTTCTGCGCCGACAACAGCCTGTTCCTCAAGCGCGTGGCGGAAACCGCCGCCTTGCTCGACGACTTGCCGCAAGCCGAACTGTTCCCCGGCAGCAAGCCGTATGCGCTGGCCGACGAATTGCTCGACGATCCGGAGCGGCTGCACGACCGGTTGCTCGCGCTGCAAAAGGTGCTGCCGGCGCCTGGACAGAAACGACCGAGGGCGAAACGATAGTCCGGGTTCGCCGCGGGGCCGCCGGCATTGCGTGCATGCGCTAGCATCCGCCGCATGATCGAAGACGATGTCGACGACCTTCCCGCCGGCGGAGACGACGCCGAGTGGATGCCGCAGGCGTACCAATGCCTGCGCGACCTCGCCCGTCGCCACCTCGCCGGCGAGCGCGCCGGCCAGACGCTGTCGACGACCGCGCTCGTGCACGAGGCGTGGCTGTCGTTCTCGGACGCGTCGCCCTCGTTCCGCGACCGCGCGCAGTTCCATGCCTACGCGGCGATGACGATGCGCCACATCCTCATCGACCATGCGCGGCGGCGGATCGCGCAGAAGCGCGGCGGCGGCGAGGCGCGACTCGACATCGACGCGATCGAGGTACCGGTAGAGGATGCCGCGGTCGAACTGCTCGCACTCGACCGCGCGCTCGACCGGCTCGCCGCACTCGAGCCGCGCCTGTCGCAGGTCGTCGAGCTGCGCTTCTTCGCCGGGCTTTCGGTCGAGCAGACCGCCGAGGTACTCGACATCGTGCCGCGCAGCGTCGTGCGCGACTGGGCGCGCGCGCGCGCGTTCCTGCTCGAGGCGATGGCATGAGCAGCGGCGCCGGCCCGCTCGAACGGCGCTGGCGCGAACTCGCGCCGTTGTTCGACCACGCATTCGAGCTCGACGCCACGGCGCGCTCGGCCTACCTCGATTCGATCGGGGACAGCGAACTGCGCGAAGCGCTGTGCACGCTGCTCGCCGGCACCGATCGCGACAGTCCGATCGACGCAGGCAGCGGCCGCTACGCGGCCGAACTCGTCGGCATCGGCCTCGAGGGCCGGCGCATCGGGCCGTGGCGCATCGGCGGTGCGATCGGCGCCGGCGGCATGGCCACCGTGTTCGCCGCGCGGCGCGAGGATGGCGCCTACGAGCAGCAGGTCGCGATCAAGATCCTGCGCCACGGACTCTACGATCCGTACGAGCGCGAACGCTTCGTGCGCGAGCGCGCGATCCTCGCCCGGCTCGAACATCCGCACATCGCGCGCCTGCTCGACGGCGGCCTCACCGCCGAAGGCGTGCCGTGGTTCGCGCTCGAGTACGTCGATGGCGCGCCGGTCACGGACTGGTGCGACGCGCGACGACTCGACCTCGACGCGCGCCTGCGCCTGTTCGGCGACATCTGCGCCGCGGTCGCGTACGCGCAGCGCAACCTCGTCGTGCATCGCGACCTCAAGCCGTCGAACATCCTGGTCGACCGCGACGGTTGCCTGAAGCTGCTTGATTTCGGCATCGCTCGCCTGCTCGGCGCCGATGCCGGCAACGAGGCGACGCGCACCGACGCGCGCAGGCTGACGCCGGCCTATGCCGCACCGGAGCAGCGCGACGGCGGCGCGATCACGACCGCGACCGATGTGCATGCGCTCGGCGTGCTGCTGCACGAAATGTGCAGCGGCCAACGACCGCAGTGGCGCGAGGACGGCACCCTGCGCATGCCGGCGCCAGACCAGCGCGCGGCGCACGCGCGCTCGACCGACCCGCATGCACTGCGCCGACGCCTCGACGGCGAACTCGGCCTGGTCATGGCGAAAGCGCTGCGCGCCGATCCGGCCGAACGCTACGCCGGTGCGGCCGAACTCGGCGACGAGTTGCGCCGACTCGCCGACGGCAAGCCGTTGCGCGCGCGACCGGATTCGCGCGCGTACCGCGTCGCGAAGTTCACGCGACGCCATCGCGTCGCGCTAAATTCGCGCGCGTACCGCGTCGCGAAGTTCACGCGACGCCATCGCGTCGCGCTCGCGGTCGGCGGCGCGTTCGCGCTCGCCGTTCTCGCCGGCACCGCGGCGACCGCGTGGCAGGCGCGCGCCGCGCGCGCGCAAGCGACCCGCGCCGATGCCGTGCGTGATTTCGTCCTCGCGCTGTTCGACGGCATCACACCCGACGAGAGCAAGGGTCGCGTCGTCAGCGCGCGCGAACTGGTCGACCGCGGCGCCGCGCGCATCGGCGAGACGCTGGCGCGTGAACCCGAGGTCGAAGCCCCGCTCGCGACCGCGCTGGCCACTGCGTATCGCCAGCTCGGCGACTATGCGCAGGCGGCGACGTTCGCCGAGCGCGCACTCTCCGCCGCCGACGACGCGACCACTCGCAGCGACGCGCTGGTCGAACGCGGACGCACGCGCGCCGCGCAGGGTGACTACGACGCGGCCGAACGCGACCTGCGCGACGCACTCGCCGCGGCACCGGACACTGCGCGCAATGCGACACGCCTGCGCCTCGCCGACGTGCTGGCCGAGCGCGGCCGCCTCGACGAGGCCCTCGCGCTCACGACGGATACGCTCGCGCGCGTGCGCGAGCCGGACGAACGCGCACGCGCGCTGTCGGCGCTCGGTGGCATCCACTTCGGGCAGGGCAAGCTCGACGATGCCGCGAAGGAACTCACGCAGGCGCTCGCGCTAGCGCGCGCCGCGCACGGCGAGGCGCACACGCAAACCGCGACGGCCGAGCACGATCTCGGCGTGGTCGTGTTGCAGCAAGGCGATGCAAGGACCGCCGCCACCCTGTTCGAGCAGGCGCTGGCGACGCGACGCGCCCTGCTCGGCGAGCACCCCGACGTCGCCGACAGCGAGTTCAACCTCGGCGCGGCCGCTCGACGCGGCGGCGACGCCGAGCGCGCCGCACAACTCGTCGGCGACGCGCTCGCGATGCAGCGCAAGCTGCTCGGCGCAAACCATCCGGCGGTCGCGCGCAGCCTCAACTCGCTCGCCCTGCTCGCCAGCGAGCGCGGCGACCCGGCCGGCGCGGCAACGCGAATGCGCGAGGCACTCGCGGTCGCGCGCGCGACCTACGGGCCGACGCATGCGACGGTCGCGACGATGCTGACCAACCTGGCCGGCATGCAGCGCGC
>Ga0268266_10003898_pt1 | contig 14509 bp, 12 predicted proteins | sample KBSS13metaG_FD_190356 | JGI IMG/M metagenome (GOLD analysis project Ga0268266, IMG submission 190356) | Switchgrass rhizosphere microbial communities from Kellogg Biological Station, Michigan, USA - KBS S1-3 metaG (SPAdes) (version 2) | ecosystem: Host-associated > Plants > Roots > Rhizosphere...
GTCTGATGTCAGCGGCTCGTCGAGCGGCTTGGAGGCGAAGTCGAAGTTCAAGGCTTCCGCGAGCAGCGACAGCGCGTCGATCTCCAGCGGCAGCTTGTTGATCACGGCCATCTTGTCCTCGGCTTCGGCCTTGGTCGCCGCGCAGACCGGCGTGGTGAGGTTGCAGAGGCGCATCTGGTCCGGATCGCGGCCGGCTTTCGCCGCCTCATTGCGGACCGCCGCATAGCCTTCCTTGGCAGCCGTCACGTTGCGCGCGGCGGTGAAGATCACTTCACCCCATCGTCCCGCAAAACGCTGGCCGCGTCCGGATGCGCCGGCCTGGATGATGACGGGATGGCCCTGCGCCGAGCGCGGCACGGTGAATGGCCCGCGCGATTTGTAGAACTCGCCCTTGTGGTCGAGCCGCTTCACCTTGGCCGGATCGGCGAAGCGGCCGGTCTTCTTGTCCATGATCAGCGAGTCGTCTTCCCAGGTGTCCCAGTGGCCGAGAACGACTTCCATGAATTCGTCGGCGCGGTCGTAGCGGTAGTCATGTTCGAGATGGGCATCCTTGCCCATGTTATGCGCCTCGCCGTCATTGAGCGAGGTGACGACATTCCAGCCCGCCCGTCCGCCCGACATCAAGTCGAGGGTGGCGAAACGGCGCGCGACGTCGAACGGCTCGAAATAGGTAGTCGAGGCGGTCGATCCCAGCCCGAGCTTCGTCGTGACCATGCCCATCGTGGTCAGTACGATCAGCGGATCCATCTTCACGCAGCGGATGCCATATTCGACGGTGTGGGCGTGGTCGTTGCCGTAACGGTCCGGCATCGCCAGGCGGTCATCGAAGAACGCCATATGGAATTTGCCGGCTTCGAGAATCCGGGCGATCTCCTGGTAGTAGTCCGCCGACATCGAATCGTCGCGCGATTCCGGATGCCGCCATGAACTCGGCAGGTTGGTGCAGTTTTGCGCCTGCAGAAATCCCACCAGCGCCATTTGCCGTGTCATGCCGTTCTCCTTGTGCGGGCGGAATTCATTTCAGGTCGAGTTCGGCAGCCAGTTTGTAGTCGGTGGCCAGCGCCTTCAATTTGTCCCAGGTCGCGTCCTCGACTGCGATGCCGTCGCGCCTGCGCTGCTGCTCGCGAATGTGTTCGACCTCGCCAGGATAGAACACGCCCGGCGAGCCCTCGGATGGCGGCGTCGATTTCAGATAGCGCGCGAACTCGCCGACCTCCTTCTCGAAATCCTTCAGGGGACGGAAGGCGGCGACGTTGAACACCGCCATGAAGCATCCGTCGTTATGACGACCGGTCGGCTCGACGCCAAAGCCAAGCCCGGTGAGCAGGCCGCACAGCACTTCGACCATCGCGGCGAGACCGCTTCCCTTGTAGCCCTCGGTGCCGCCGAGCGGCAGCAGCGCGCCGCCCTTGCGATACTGCGTGGGATCGGTGGTGTGGCGGCCCTCCGCGTCGATGATCCAGCCCTGCGGGATCTGTTCGCCGCGCGCTATCGACAGCGCGATCTTGCCGGCCGCGACCGCCGACGTCGCCATGTCCAGATAGAATGGCGCTTCGAGATCGGATGGCACCGCAATCGAGATCGGGTTAGTGCCGAGCCTTGCCTCGCGCCCACCGAACGGCGCGACGTGTTTCGGCGAACGGCCGGAATCGGCGGCGGCAATGCCGATCATGCCCGCCCGCATCGCCATCATCGGATAGGCCGCGAGCCGCCCGACATGGCTCTGGCGGAACACGGTGCAGGCCGCCACATTGGCGGTCTTCGCCTTCTCGATTGTGAGCGCCATCGCCTTGGCGTTGACGTGGAAGCCAAAACCCCAGTGGCCATCGATCACGGTCGTGGTCGGCGATTCCTGGACGATGGTCCATTTCGCGCCCGGCACGATATGGCCGGCCTTGACGCGGTCGATATAGGTCGGGATCGCGATCACGCCGTGGGAATCGTGACCGGCGAGATTGGCGTTGACGCAGCCGACAGCTACCGCTTCGGCTTCCTCCTCCGACGCGCCGGCGGCTCTGAGCAGCGCCGCGCCGATGCGCGTGAGACGGTCGGCCTGGACGATCGGCATGGAATTTCCTCACTTTGAACGCCCGCGCACGAGCGGCGGGTCTTGCTTGTTGTCACGGCCGGCATGCTGTCAAAGCAGCGACGGCAGGGCAAGCGTGGAAATATCCTGTTAGCCATGCCGCAGGCACGGTCCTCGTTCGCCGGGAATTTCACTCCGCAAAATTCGGCAATTGCATTCGGCGGCCCCGCATGCCGCCCGGCGGTCGGTAAGGCTGATAAATCGTAAAAGAGCCCGTAGTTCTCCTGAGCGAAACCGCCGTTCGTTCGCGTCACATTTACTCTGAATTTGAACTCGCGGTCGCCAATAACGGGCATTTAGGCCTCCTGCACGCATAAAATCCGGCAGGGGCAGCCAGCGCTGCCGGCAGGGAGCTTGGGGACGGTGAAGACCGACATCGCACGCACATTCGCGGCGTTGAATGCGACCAACGAAGCGATTCTGTACGCCAAATCACCGGAAGAACTGTACGCGAAGGTCTGCGAAGCCGCGTTCTCGGTCGGCGACTTCCTGGCTGTAGCCGTTTTCCTGCTGGACCCGGAAACCAATCTGCTGCGCTTTGCCACCGGCTTTGGCGATGATGTTCCTCGCCTGCGCAGTATCGACATCTCGATCGTGGCCGGTACGCCGGAGGGTTCCGGAGTCTCCGGGCAGGCCTTCCGTGACCGGAAGATATGCGTCAGCAATGATTTTCTGAACGATCCGCGCTCTCTGCCCTGGCGCGAGGGAGCCAGGGCCGGCCAGGTGGGCACGGCGGCAGCGCTGCCGCTGATCTGCAATGGCCAGAGTATCGGCGTGCTGCTGGTTTCGCGGCGCGAGGCGCACTCGATCGACGGGCAGATCGTCGCGATGCTGGAGCGCGTGTCGGCAAACGTTTCGTTTGCGCTCGACAATTTCGACCACGAGGCCGCGCGCAAGAGCGGCGAGCGCGTGATGCGGCGGTTGAACCGGATGTTCGGCGCCATCAGTGCGACCAACGAAGCCATCCTGCGCGCCAAGACCGAACAGGAACTCTATCAGCGGGTTTGCGATGCCGCGGTATACAGCGGCAAATCCGCAGCTACCGTGGTCCTGCTGGCGGAGCCGGACTCGATCTGGTTGAAGCCGGCGGCGGGGACGGGCGCAATCGTCGAACAGATCATGCGGGCGCCGTTCTCGATCGATGCCGAAAACGTTTATGGAACGGGCGTCTGCGGCAGGGCGTTCCGAACGCAGAAGCCGGCCGTCAACGACGATATCCTCAACTCGAGCCAGGGGCAGCCCTGGCATCAGACCGCGCGCGAGACCGGCGTCACCGCCTGCGTCGCGGTTCCCCTGATCAAGGCCGGTGCAAGCATCGGCGTGCTGATGTTCTTTGTCGGAAAATCGTGGGCAGAGGACGAAGAGATCGTCGCGCTGATGGCGCGGATCGGGGAGAACGTCTCGTTCGCGGTGGAAAATTTCGAGCGCGCCGGCGAAAAGGCCAGAGCCGACGCCCAGAAGGAGCGTCTGGGGCGCATGCTGGCGGCGCTCAGCGCGACCAACGAAGCAATCGTTCGTGCAACGTCGCGGACCGAACTGTTCGAACTGGTGTGCGAAGCTGCCGCGAAGGGCGGCCGGTTCAACTCGACCAGCATTCTCCTGTCGCGGTCGGACAGCGACTATACCGATACGGTTGCCGTAGCCGGGCCAACGGCCCACAACATGCGCCGGGTCAAGGTTTCGATCAACGCGAACCATCCGGAAGGGCGCGGACTGTGCGGCAACGCGTTTCGCTCCCGCCGGGCCTGCATCTCCAACGATATGCGCGCGGACGCCCGTGGATCGGCGTTTCATCAATTCATCCACAGCGATGGCGCCATGGCGGGCGCGGCGTTCCCGCTGATGGTTTCCGGCCGGGCCGTCGGCGTGATGTTCTTCATTTCTTCCGAGAAGGAAACGTTCACGCCTGAATTCGCCGAACTGCTGCAGCGGCTCACCGACAACGTGTCGTTTGCGATCGCAACCTTCGACCGGGCCGACGAAAAGGCGAGGACCGAAAGTCAGAAGGAGAGCCTGACGCGGATGTTCGCTGCGCTCAGCGCAACCAACGAAGCCATCATGCGGGCCAAATCCCGCGACGAACTGTTCGACATGGTGTGCGAGGCGGTGGCGAACGGCGGCCGGTTCACCTCGACCACCATCGCGCTGGCCACTCCCGGCAGCGACCTGCTCAGAATCGTGGCCGCCGCGGGCCCGGCGGCCGAGACGACACGGCACGTCAGGTTGTCGGTGGACGAAACCCGCCCCGAGGGCCGCGGACTCAGCGGAACGGCGTTCCGAACCAGACGGCCTTGCATCACCAATGATTACGTGACCGACCAGCGCGTCGCCGCATTCCAGGGCGTCGTCGGCACCTACGGCGCTCAGTCAGGCGCCGCCTTTCCACTGCTGGTTCGCGGCGAACCGGTCGGCGTCATGATCTATATGTCTCGGGATAAGGACACCTTCACGCCCGAGTTTTCCGAACTGCTGCAACGCTTGGCCGACAACGTGTCGTTCGCGCTGGAGAATTTCGACCACGCCGACGACAAGGCACGGACCGAAATCCAGAAAGAACGCCTGACGCGAATGCTCGCGGCGCTGAGTGCGACCAATGAGGCGATCATCCGCGCGACGTCGCGGGCGGAATTGTTCGATCTGGTGTGCGAAGCCGCGGCCAGCGGCGGCAGGTTTACCTTGACCTCCATCGCGTTGAGAAAAACCGACAGCGACTATCTCGACGTCGTGGCGGCCGCCGGTCCGACCGGGCTCAGCGCGCGGCTGGCAACGATATCGGTCAATGAGATGCAACCCGAGGGACGCGGGCTGTGCGGGCAGGCGATACGCTCGCAGCGGCCCTGCATCATAAACGACTACCTTGCCGATCCGAACGCCGAGGCATTTCACCATAGGGCGCGGCTTGACGGCACGAATTCCGGCGCGTCATTCCCCTTGCTGGTGCAGGGGCAGGTGGTCGGCGTGATGTCGTTCATGTCGCTCGAGAAGGATACGTTCACGCCGGAGTTTGCCGAGCTGTTGCAGCGACTCGTCGACAACGTGTCTTTTGCGCTGGAGAATTTCGACCATGCCGACGACAAGGCAAGGACCGAGGTGCAGAAGGAGCGCCTGACGCGTATGCTGGCGGCGCTGAGCTCAACCAACGAAGCGATCATCCGCGCGACGTCGCGGGCGGAGCTGTTCGAACTGGTGTGCGAAGCCGCTGCCAAGGGCGGCAAATTTACCTCCACCTCGATCATGCTGATGAAGCCGGATGACGACTTCCTCGATGTCGTCGCTGCCGCCGGTCCAACCGCCGCCAGCGCGATGCAGGTGCGTGTCTCGGCCAGCGTAGTACGCCCCGAGGGACACGGGCTCTCCGGCAGGGCGATCCGTTCGCGGCAGGCTTGCATCGCCAACGATTACCTGGCCGACGCCGGCGTTAAAGCGTTCCACGACAGAGCGCGCAACGATGGCGCCAATTCCGGCGGCGCGTTCCCCCTGTTCGTGCAGGGGCGCGTGGTCGGCGTCATGATTTTCATTTCCCTTGAGAAGGAAACGTTCACGCCCGAGTTTGCCGAGCTGTTGCAGCGGCTGGTCGACAACGTATCTTTCGCGCTCGAGAATTTCGACCGCGTCGATGAAAAGGCCAGGGCCGACGAGCGCATCGAGTATCTGGCATCGCATGACAGCCTCACGCATCTGCCGAACCGGGAAATGTTCAACGGCATGCTGCGCCGCGCGATCGATGCCGCCGCGCGCTACCAGCGGCAGTTTGCCCTGCTGTTCATCGATCTCGACAGGTTCAAGGTCATCAACGATTCGCTGGGGCATGACGCCGGCGACATGCTGCTGGTGGAGATCGGCGGCAGGCTGCGCCGTGCGCTGCGCTCAAGCGACGTGGTGGCGCGACTCGGCGGCGACGAATTCGTGGTCATTCTGGAGGAGGCCGCCGAGCGTCCCGAGGTCGAGCGCATTGCGGGCGACCTTCTTTCGGTATTGAGCCAGCCGCTGCAGCTTAGCGGGCATGAGTGCCACACCACGGCCTCGATCGGGATCGCGATGTACCCGACCGACGGCACTGACATTCAGACGCTGACCAAGAACGCCGACATGGCGATGTATCTTGCCAAGGAAGACGGCAAGAACGGCTTCCGCTTCTTCACCAAGGAATTCAAGACGCAGTCGATCGAGCGGCTGAAGCTCGAGAGCGCCTTGCGCCGCGCGCTGGAGCGCGACCAGTTCTCGCTGCACTATCAGCCCAAGATAGACATGGCGACCGGCCAGATCACCGGCGTCGAGGCGCTGCTGCGCTGGAATCATCCCGAACTCGGCACCGTGTCGCCGGGGCAGTTCATTCCGCTGGCCGAGGAAACCGGGTTGATCGTTCCGATCGGCCGCTGGGTGCTCAAGGAGGCCTGCGCGCAGAACATGGCCTGGCAGCGTCGCGGCCTGCGGCCGGTGACGATGGCGGTCAACCTGTCGCCGCGGCAGTTCGCCGATCCGCATCTGTTGCAGGATGTCGACGAGGCGCTGGTGGCCAGCGGCATGTCGCCGGTGCTGCTGCAGCTCGAAGTCACCGAGAGCATGGTGATGCGCAATGTCTCGCGCGCGATCAAGGTGCTGGATGCGATCCAGAGCCGCGGCATTCGCCTTGCGATCGACGATTTCGGAACCGGCTATTCGTCGATGTCGCTGATGAAGCAGTTCCCGATCGATACGATCAAGATCGATCGTTCCTTCGTTCGCGATTTGCCGGTCGATTCGGAAGACCAGGCCATCGCGCAGGCGATCATCAGCATGGGCAAGGCGCTTGGCATGACCGTCATTGCGGAGGGCGTCGAAACCCTGGAGCAGGAGGCTTTCCTGCGCAGCCACGCCTGCGACGAAATGCAGGGTTTTCTGTTCTCCAAGCCGCTGCCCGCCAAGCAATTGGCCGAACTGCTTCGCGCCGAGCGACTGCTCGCCTCGCCGCCATTGCAGCCGGAAGTCGGGTCAGGGCTGAAAGGCGCTGTCGTCTGAAGGCTGCGGATGCAGCTCGCGGACCGCTGGATCCGGAACTTCGGCTTTGCCCGGGAAGTCGTAAGCCCAAGGCACAGCCGTCTGGCCTGCGAAAGCGCCCAGGAAGATGTTCGCGGCGGAAGCATAAGTCGCGTCGGCCGGCAATCCGAGTTGGGCGCACCATTCGGCGGGAAGCGGCTGGGAGGAGGCACGCAACTCGATCGCGGATCCCCACCACCACGCCGGCGCCGGCGAGCGTTCCTGCTCAGGAACGGCCCGCCACGTGTTGTATTCGCCAATCATGCGTTCAAGTTGCAATATCGCCGCCGGGTGCATTAAATCTCCTGACGTCTGATGATATCGGCATCCACGGCCAGCGCAATGCACCTCAGCCGGTTACTGGCGGCCATGCTGCCAGTGCGAGGTCACGTCGGCGCCCGATTTGTTCAAATGGACGTGCTGATCGACGTGGTCGACCCACGACATCGGAATGAAGTGATGGTGCTGCCCATCAGGCGAACTCTGTTTGGTCAGCTTGATCTGGTCGGTCCCTTCCAGATGGTCGACCTTGCCGACCGTCTTTTTGTCCGACGAGATGACGTCCATATGTTCCCGGATCTCTGAAGCAGAAGCCATGTCTCATATCCCTGATCTGGTTGAGGACGTGAAACGCACAGCCGCTGAAATGGTTGCTAGGCCATCGATTTCGCTTGCGCCGGCAGGCCCAGCAGCCGGGCAGCATTGCCGCCGGCCACCAGCGCCATGTCCCTTTTGCTGATACCCTTGATCCGGCCGAGCAAGCCGACCGGATCCGGTTCCGCCATGTCGAAGGGATAATCGGTGCCGAGCATGATGTGATCGGCGCCCCAGATCTCGATCAAATGTTTCAGTTCGCGCTCGTCGAACACGACCGTGTCGAAATAGAGCTTCTTCAGATACTCCGACGGCGGCTTCTTGATGGTGACGCGGCAATCCTCGCGATGCGCGAAGGCGTGATCGAAGCGCCCCCAATAGCCCGGGATGTAACCGCCGCCATGGGCGATGCAGATTTTCAGTTCGGGAAAGCGTTCGAGATAGCCGTCGAAGACCAAGTGGCCGACGCACAGCGCGGAATCCAGCGGATGTCCGATCGTGTTCGGAAAATAATGATCCTCCATGCGGCCGACCAGGCTGGTGCCGAACGGATGCAGGAAGATCATCACGCCGAGCTCCTCGACGCGGCCAAAGAATTTTTCCAGCCCGGCGCGGGTGAGGTCGACTCCCCTGACATTGGTGCACAATTCGACGCCGCGGAAACCGAGCTCCTTGACGGTGCGGTTCAGCTCGGTGACGGCCATGCCGGGATCCTGCAGCGGCACGGTCCCCATGCCCATCAAGCGGTCGGGGTGTTTCGTCACCATGCCGGCGATGTGATCGTTGACCAAGTGGCAACTGTCGCGCGCCACTTCCGGCGGCGCGGCATAAACGAAATGGCCGGGATAGGGCGAGATCACCTGCACGTCGATGCCGTCGCGGTCCATGTCGGCAAGGCGGGTGTCGAGATCGGTCAGCTTCGGAAAATCGATCTTGCCGCGCTGCGGCTGGATGCTTTTGGTGAGCGCGTTGACATGGGCGTTGGCGTTCGGCGTTTCGCCGCCGCCGGCAATCCCGGTCGCCTTTAGCACCATCGCGTTCGCTTCGGGCACCATGCAGTGGCAGTGAATATCGATGGTGCGCCACGGTTTGGACTTGTTACCCGAGAGTTTCGGCGCGCTGCCGTGATCGGTCGCGGGGCCGCAGACTTTGCATTGAAACAGCATGAGATGCGCCGTGGAAATAGTTTCGGGAATGGATTGGCGGCGCCGGGGCTATTTCTCTTCCGCCGCCGTCGACGTTGCCGGGCCTTCGCCCATGATCAGGAGAACGGTGTCCTCATCCTTGGCGCCGTCCCAATGCACCTGCTTGCCGAAATGGGTGACGAGGCTGCCGGCCGGCATCGGCGTCGTGTTGGCGGGATCGAATTTCGGCCCCGAGCCGACCCACCACGTGCCCTGCAGCACGACGATGTAGCGATCGTTGGGGTGGAAGTGCGGACGGCTGAAATGATTGCCCTTGGTCCACCTGTTGTAGACCATGTAGAAGCCGGGCTTTGTCGGATCGCCTACCACCACAGCGGTTTGCGCGCCGGAGGCGTTGACCGGGCCCCAGGGAATCTGGTCCGGCAATTTGTAGATGACGGCGGCCGGATTGAGCTCCGCCGCGGAGGATGCGCCCAGCATGCCGGCGAAAACCAGCGGTGTCATGAGGTATCGCCAGGATCGGGTTGCCGCCTTCATAATTTCCTCCGTTGCCGTCTCGTGAGCTGAGCTCATCTCTGTTGCCGCGATGCTAGCCGGTCTGCTTCCCGCGGAGCAAGGCGCGCAGGTGCATGCGTGATCGGCGGCAGCGAAAACGAAATGTCGCACAACGCAACTGCAGCATGGAAAACGGATTTACGCCGCGTGTCGCGGTGATAGGTTTCCACCCAACCAAAAGCAGCCATGGGAGGGCTACGTTCATGAAGCGTTTGTCGATACTTGCCGCCGGTCTGTTGATCGGCACCGCCGCCGTTCAATTTTCCAGCGTTGCGTCCGCCAGAGCGATGGGCTGGGTGACGCTTGTCGATGACAAGAAGATGGGCGACTGGACCGAGGTCGGCAAAGCCAATTGGGCGATGCAGGACGGGGCGCTGGTCGCAGACAAGATCACCGAGGGCAAGGATCCCTCCTATCTCGTAAGCAAGGAATCCTACAAGGATTTCCAGATCAAGGCCGAGTTCTGGGCTGACGATGACGCCAATAGCGGCATCTTCATTCGCTGCGACCAATCGGCCAAGATCGACGCCAAGATCTGCTACGAGGTCAACATCTTCGACAAGCGGCCCGATCCGACCTACGGCACCGGCGCCATCGTCGATGTGGCCAAGGTCGACCCGATGCCGAAGGCGGGCGGCAAATGGAACACCTTCGAGATCACGGCCAAGGGACCGCATCTCGTCGTGGTGTTCAACGGTCAGAAGACCGTCGATGTGCAGGATTCAAAGCACGCCAGCGGTCCGTTGGCCCTGCAATACGGCTCGGGCGTGATGAAGTGGCGCAAGGTGCAGATCAAGCCATTATAGGCCCGTTGAGCGATCGCCTGCGCCGCTCCGTCTTGCCCGCGAACCGGCTCACCCGTCTTCAGCGGGTGGGCCTTCTCGTGCCACGCCCAGGCGGTGCGGATGGTCGCGGCCAGATCCGAATGGACGGGTGGAAGTTCAGCGTTGCGCGCGGTGAAACCATCCGGCCCGATGCAAGGCTCCGATGTGTGTTCGGTAAGCCGTTGTCAGACGAAGAAAATTGACGCGTTGTGGAGGCAGTTCCGCGGCCGTGTAAATCTGTCACACATGCCAGGATTATGCGGACGTTCTCCCTGTGTTCGCGAGAGTTCATGATCGCCGGCGCGCCAGAGGCGTAGGCTCCGCTTCGGGTCAGGGACTTACTGGTGAATGCTTTCTTGGGCGTTTTCTTGGGGAGAGCCGAAATGCCAGCCTATATCCATCATCACGACGACACCGAACCGGCCTTCGTCATCTGTCCGAGCTGCGTCGGACTTCCGATGTATGTGCGCGACGTCGAGCCGCATTGGAGCATGGCGAAGATCGAATTCACTTATGAATGCGCCGACTGCGGCACCGAGGTCCGCCGGACCATCGTGAAGCCCGAAGTGCGGCATTAGCTGCGATCCGTAGCTTCGTAGGGTGGGCAAAGCGAAGCGTGCCCACCATCTCGACGGCTGTCGCTTGATGGTGGGCACGCTGCGCTTTGCCCACTCTACGAACCCAAATCAAACCTGCCGCACCACGCCCGGCCTGCCTGGATCGCATTCCAGCGCGCCGCGATCCCACTTCGCAGCGTTCGCCGCGGCCTCATAGGTGCTTTGCAGGAAATCGAGCAGTGCCTTGTCGGGATCGGCAGCCGTTCGGACAGCGTCGTAGGGCAGAATGAATTCGCCGAGCGCTTCGCTGAAGAACGCCGCCTCCGGTCGTACCTTCGCCGCGCGGAAGCCCGGCGGCTCGGGATAGGCATAGCAATAGAACGCGGGATAATCGATCGCGCCGCTGCCCGGCCAGAATCCGGCGCTGCTGACTTCGTGCGAATAGGCTTCATGGGCGACCGCATCGGGCAAATTCGGCACGCCGCCGGGATGGCGCGGCGCACGACGGCCCGAGAAGCGCGTCACCGCGAGATCGAAACTGCCCCAGAAGAAATGCACCGGGCTTGCCTTGCCGAGGAAGCCGGTGCGGAATTGCTTGAAGACGCGGTCGCTATTGACGAGGATTTGCAGGAAGCGCCTGACGGCATCGGGATCGTAGGAAGCGTGCGCGGTGTCCTCGGAAAATTTTATCGGATCGGGCAGTTCGTTCGGCATCTCGTCGATGGCAACGGCAATGCCGAGTTCGGCAAGCGCGGCCAGCGTGGCGGCATGGAAACTGGCGACCGAGTGGCCCGGCAGCGCAAAGTCGCGGTGCGCGCCGTCGCTGGTAGTGATGCGCAAGCGATGGTCCACGAAATCGAAATCGATCTGAAACGTCCGCGCACCGTCCGGCACCGGCGACGTCGTCAATCCGCGCGGCGTGACATAGAGCGTCACATGCCAGGAATGATTCAACCACGGTGATTTGGTCAACCGGATCTTGCCGACGACCTGGGTCCAGAGTTGGACCGTCGCACAGGTGTCACGCCACGCCGCGGTCGGCAATTCCGGCCACGGGGTTTGCGAATTATTGCTCATGCCAGAATCCTGCGCGTGCGCCTCTGAAGCAGAAGGCCTACCACGAATTCATGAGGCCTCTAGAAGCCAGGCCTCACGATTTCGTGCATTCGGGGCAGCGCCGCACGCCGCGCGAGACGCGGAACAGACTTCGGCACCACCAGCGCCGCGCCATCGCCTGCAGCGGCCGGCGTGCCAGTTGAGCGATAAAGAGAATTTCGACCATGCCCAATCCATCGTCCCCTCCGCGATAGATAGGGCGGCAATCCTCGCGGAGAATGCCGCCCTTGTCGCATCAGCCATGCAATTTATTGGCCGTTTCCGCGATCGCGCGCCCCTGATAGCGCGCCCCGGCGAGTTCGTTCTCGCTCGGCTGGCGGCTGCCGTCGCCGCCGGTGATCGTGGTGGCGCCGTAGGGCGAACCGCCGGTGACTTCGTCGAGCTTCATCTGGCCGGCAAAGCCGTAGTTCAGGCCGACGATGGTCATGCCGAAATGCAGCAGGTTGGTGATGACAGAAAACAGCGTGGTTTCCTGCCCGCCGTGCTGGGTCGCGGTGGATGTAAAGGCGCCGCCGACCTTGCCGTGCAGCGCGCCCTTGGCCCAGAGGCCGCCGGCCTGGTCGAGGAAGTTCGCCATCTGCGACGCCATCCGGCCGAAGCGCGTGCCGGTGCCGACGATGATGGCATCGTAATTGGCGAGATCTTCGATCTTGGCAATCGGTGCGGGCTGATCGAGCTTGTAATACGAAGCCTTGGCGACCGCTTCGGGCACCAGCTCCGGCACGCGCTTGACATCGACGGTCGCGCCGGCGTCGCGCGCGCCCTGGGCGACGGCATTCGCCATCGCTTCGATGTGACCGTAGGCGGAATAATAGAGCACGAGTACTTTGGCCATGATGGTTTTCCTTTGGGTTTGATACGAGGTTTTGTTGATTCTTGAGGTGTCATTGCCGGGCTTGACCCGGCAATCCATCGCTTGAAAGAGTCTTGCGAAGCGGGATGGATGCCCGGGTCAAGCCCGGGCATGACGAGTAGTGGGAAGCGCTACGCCGCGTCGACCAGCACCAGTTCGGAATCCTCCAGCGCTGTAATCGTCAGCTTCGCCTCGTTTCGGATCGCGGCGCCGTCGCGGGCGTTGACGCGGACACCGTTGACCTCGACGCTGCCGGCCGCCGGCACCAGATAGAGGTTACGCGCCTTCTGCGGTGCGTATTCCGCGCTCTCGCCGGCCTTCAGCGTGGTGGCGAGCACCCGCGCATCAGCCCGGATCGGCAGCGCATCGTTGTCGCCTGCAATGCCGCTGGCGATGGTGACGAGCTTGCCGGAGCGATCCGACTTCGGAAACGGTTTGGCGCCCCAGGTCGGCTGGCCGCCCTTCGTCGTCGGCTCGATCCAGATCTGGAAAATCTTCGTCTTCGAAGGCTCCAGATTGTACTCGGAGTGACGAATGCCGCTGCCGGCGCTCATCACCTGCACGTCGCCGGCCTCGGTCCGGCCCTTGTTGCCGAGCGAGTCCTGGTGCGTGATCGCGCCTTCGCGAACATAGGTGATGATTTCCATGTTGGCGTGGGGATGGGCGGGAAAGCCGGTGTTCGGCGCGATCTCGTCATCGTTCCACACCCGCAGCGCACCGTGACCCATATTGTCGGGATCGTAGTGGCTGCCGAACGAGAAGTGATGCTTTGCCTTCAGCCATCCGTGATCGGCGCCGCCGAGTTTTGCAAAAGGTCTGAGTTCGATCATGGGATATTCCTTCATTGAAAGTTTTTGAATGAGGCGGTCGGGCGGCATGCGCCCGGCCTTGCCGGATTTGAGTTACGCGCCGAAGCCGCCATCGACATTGAGTACCGTGCCGGTCACGAACGAGGCCTGCGGGCTGGTGAGAAACACGACGCCTGCCGCGATCTCTTCCGCGGTGCCGTAGCGCTGCAGTGCATGCTGGGTGCGTTGGGCTTCGGCAAAATCGCCGCCGTCTTTCGGGTTCATGTCGGTGTCGATCGAGCCCGGCTGCAGCACGTTGACGGTGATGCCGCGCGGTCCGAGGTCGCGCGATGCGCCCTTGGTGTAACCGACGATCGCAGCCTTGGTGGCGGCGTAATCGGCAAGGCCCGGGAACGATGCGCGGGTGGCGATGCCGGAGCCGACGGTGACGATACGGCCGCCTTCGCCCATCAGCTTTGAAGCGGTGCGGATCGCGGTGACGACACCATGAACGTTGATCGCGTCCTGGCGGGCCAGTGCCGCGGTATCGGCACTGGGATCGTCTACCGCGCCGCTCACCGCAACGCCGGCATTGTTGACCAGGATATCGAGCCTGCCGAATACCTTGGCGACGTCCTTGACCAGTTGTTCGACCTCAGTCGACGACGCCTGGTCGGCCTTGAAAGCGCGCGCTTCGACGCCCTTGGCCTTCAGTTCGGCCACGACCGCCTCGGCCTTGTCGGGGGAGGCGACATAACTGATGGCGACGTTGGCGCCTTCATCAGCGAGTGCGCGGGCAGATGCGGCGCCGATGCCGCGCGAACCGCCGGTGACGAGGGCTACCTTGCCTGAGAGCTTCTTGGTCATTGGATTTCTCCGTTGCTTGAATTCCGATGGCCATTGGATATGCCGCCCGGCGTGGTATAGAAATAGAAACTATTGAAACTCATTGTTTCCTAAAACGAGCCTTGGAAC
>Ga0268266_10003899_pt1 | contig 14509 bp, 10 predicted proteins | sample KBSS13metaG_FD_190356 | JGI IMG/M metagenome (GOLD analysis project Ga0268266, IMG submission 190356) | Switchgrass rhizosphere microbial communities from Kellogg Biological Station, Michigan, USA - KBS S1-3 metaG (SPAdes) (version 2) | ecosystem: Host-associated > Plants > Roots > Rhizosphere...
AGACCAGCTGTGCCCTGATTGGGGCCAGCCGCAAAGTACAGCTCTGCTGCCGGTGCTTCGTCAGGGTCATAACTGCTTGAAGTGGCCGCGTTAGCAAAACTGATGCCCCAGATACCATTGATGGCCAGGGGGTTTCCGCTCGCATCTTCCAGCAGTCCTACAAACTTGCCCGTAGCAAGATCGTAGGCGGAGATGAAGCCGGCTGACTGTGTCGTTCCTCCAGCAGCGAAGTTTGAAACCAGGAGACAGTGGCTGAATCGTCCGAAGTCGAGAGGAGCCAATGCAATTCCCCATGGCGCATTGAGCCAGTCGCCATGCTCCAGCCGCCGCAGCAGTTTTCCGTCCGATGAATAAACATCGACATATCCCAACCCTGGTCCAGGCGTCTCAAAAGGATTGCCCGCAAAGTGCAATGCATAGGTAACGACGATGTCGTTTCCAACGGTCAGCACGTTGAAGGGGACAAAGTTCCGGGGAAGTCGATCATCGGTGAACGGCTTGTTGTTATTGAAGATGCCCTCGCCTTCGAAGAAGGAACTATGATCGTTTCCTTTATTCGTCAGCTTCACAGGATGAAAGCTGCTGTCATACACATCGACGCGGCCCTTGAGAAAATTGGCTGCGTAGAGGTAACGCTGCCCGTCGATTGTGGCGGCAGTAAGTCCGGTATAACCTGACCCCGCATCGCCACGAGCCACGGTGACGGCGTTGATAGAGGGTGGATTCGCTCCTTGGGCCACTCCAACAGTGGGGTTCCATGCCGCGATACTGCCGTCGAGGGTAGCGAAGAGGAAGACGGCTTGTTTCTGTGGGGCGATCAGAAAATCCGTCGTGCTCCCGTTGAAGATGGTTCCCGTAGGGGTGCCATGAGGAAACGTCTGGTCGTTGGGATTCGATTTCGGAATCGTAACGACAAGAGACTGTTTGGCTCCGGGACCGTTATAGAGAGTTGCAACTCCCGTGCCCTGATCTGAGACCCACCACGCACTGCCCGGGCCGCGCGAGATCCCCCAGCCGTTGACGAGCTGGGAATCGGTAGCTTCGGCGACTCCTGAAGTGTTGGCGTCGAGATTGGTCTGTGTGTAGTGCTGCGCAAAGAGAGACGGGGATATTGAAATCGCAAGTGTTATGCCTGTTATCAGACTCGGAATATATTTCATGATGAAACTGCTCCTTGTATTTCCCGCAGGGACCCGAAAGGTGCTCCATGCCGGCGATAGAGCAGGAGCCAACGACAGGCGGGGGAGTACTGTCTTGGAATCCACGGTCAGCGTATGGGGCGAGGGGCGAATTGATGTCATAGCCTTGTCATCCCTTCGTCAAAAATGTTCCCAGGCCCCGGGATGCGAAAATAGAAGAAATGCTGCAATTAATCTCGGCCGGCAAGCGGTTCGGCCAAAAGCTTTTATTTGAAGACGTGAACTGGCTGATTACCCCCAACGAGCGTACTGGCCTGGTGGGCGGGAACGGCACGGGTAAATCGACGCTGCTGAAAGTGATCGGCGGCATCGAGTCGCTCGACTATGGCGAAATCACCCGCGTGCGCGGCACCACCATCGGCTATCTCCCTCAGGATGGGCTGGCCATGCGTGGCAAGACCGTCTTCGAGGAGTGCCTCTCGGTCTTCGAACACCTGCACGCTCTCGAGGCGGAGTCCCTTGAGCTGATGACGGTGATGAGCGAGAAGGACCCCCATTCGAAGGAGTACCAGACGGCAGCCGAGCGTTACTCCGACATCGCCGACCACCTTCACGTGCACGACGTCTACACACTCGATGCCCAGGTCGGCGCGGTGCTCGGTGGTCTGGGCTTCAGCAAGGAAGACTGGCAGCGCAAGACCGAAGAGTTCTCCGGCGGATGGCAGATGCGCATTGCGCTCGCGAAGCTTCTGCTGCAAAAGCCATCACTGCTGCTGCTGGACGAGCCTACGAACCATCTCGACATCGAGAGCCGCAACTGGCTCGAAGAGTACCTGCACGACTACCCAAACGCCTTCATCCTCATCTCGCACGACCGTTACTTCCTCGACGTCACAGTCAACAAGGTCATCGAGCTGTGGAACAAGCGGATGCACGTCTATCACGGCAACTACGAGAAGTACGTCACCCAAAAGGACGAACGTCGCGCCACGCTGATGGCAGCGTACAAAAACCAGAAGGACCGCATTGAGGCGCTCGAAGCATTCATCAACCGCTTCCGTTACCAGGCCACCAAGGCCAAGCAGGTGCAGTCGCGCATCAAGGAGCTTGAAAAGATCGAGCGCATCGAGGTTCCCGAAGAAGAGGCGACGATCCACTTCACCATTCCTCAGCCTCCGGCTTCAGGCCGCACTGTCATCGAGGTGCAGGACCTTACCAAGATCTATCCGACACCCGCCGGAGGCGAAAAGACCATTCTCGATAACGTTAGCTTTACTATCGAGCGCGGCGATCGCATCGCGCTCGTCGGCGCTAACGGCGCAGGTAAATCGACGCTCATCCGAATGTTGAGCGAGCAGGAAGGTCCGACAAGCGGCACCATCAGGTATGGTCACAATGCCATCGTCGACTTCTTCGCACAGGACCAGTACAAGGTGCTCGATCACAACGCAGTCATGCTCGACGATATCGCCGGAGCTGCGCCTAAGGTTCCTGTCGTCGAGCTGCGCTCGCTTCTCGGCTGCTTCATGTTCTCAGGCGACGACGTCTTCAAGAAGCTGGGCGTGCTCTCGGGTGGCGAACGCAACCGCTACGCCATGGCTAAGATGCTCGTCTCCCCGTCGAATATGCTTCTGCTCGACGAGCCCACCAATCACCTTGATCTCCGCGCCAAGGACGTCCTTCTGGACGCGATCCGCAACTTCACCGGCACCGTGCTCTTCGTCTCGCATGATCGTTACTTCATCGATGGACTCGCTACACGTGTCTTCGAGGTCGAGGATCGGCGCGTCCACATCTATCCAGGAAACTATGAGGACTACCTCTGGCGTAAGCAGGGCGGCCCGGAGAAGGTGAAAGAATCGCTCAGTGCGGAGCTGAAAGCGCTGATCGCGCCCCCTGTGCCTGAGCCTGCCCCGGTGGTAGAACCCGTTGCGCCCATTGCTTCAATCAAGCGTCTGAATCCGATCAAACTGAAACAGATGGAGGATCGTCTGAAGTTTGCGGAAGAAGAGATTCCGCGATTGGAGCAGGAGATCGCTACCGCTGAAGAACGACTTGGCAACTTCACCTCAGTCGAGCAGTCGCAGAAGGATGCTGCACAACTCGATCGCCTGCGCGATCAGCGCACGGCTCTGCTGGCCGAATGGGAAGAGTTGGCTGTGATACTTGAAGAGCAGCGCGTCTAGCGAAGGATTTTTGTTCTATCGTCCGTCGCGAAGCCGCAGCGCCAGTTTTTCCGGAAGGCCCGCCATCAAAATGCGTCCCTGGGCCGCCGTCAGATCATAGGGCACGCGATGGAAGACGATCTCGTGTTTGTCGGCGTCATAGATCGCAAAGGCTGCCCGCCAGTCATTATCTCGAGGCTGACCAACCGATCCGGGGTTGATGAGAAAACGATTCCCATCCCCAAGAGAAAGTGTCCAACTCTCCGCACCCTTGCGGGTATCAAAGTGGGGTCGGACCTCGTGCCACTCCTCGTTGTGCTGACAGAATCCGCCCTGGAGATGCGTGTGCCCGATGAAGGTCATCTCCGTGCCTCTCTCCTGCAGTGGAGCCCATGCATCCCTCATGGTGAGGATGTACTGATCTTCGTTGAGAGGGGAGCCGTGTGCGAGCGCGATGCCAGGTAACCCTTCGGGATGCAGGGGGCCTTTGGGAACAGCCGCGAGCCAGGTACGATTTACCTCGGTCAGCTCTCCCTGTGTCCATGTCGCGGCTGCCCTCGCAATGGGATTGAATCCGAGCGCCGAGGCCAGCCCGCAGCAAACCCGATCGTGATTGCCGCGCACGTTGAGCTGCGCAAGCGGGCGGAGGATCTCGATTACCTGGTTAGGACTGGCTCCGTAGCCGACTACGTCGCCGAGGTTCCAAAGCACGTCGTAAGAGTCGGCGGCCGCGTCGAGAACAGCGTTCAGGGCTTCGAGATTAGCGTGAATATCCGAGAGAATAAGGGCGCGCATGAGGTCCGGGTGGCCTGACGGCCCTTCGGCTAGTTTACCTGTGCAAGGCGTTTCAGGCGAGCGTCGCCAACGGCCGGCCGCGGTCGGTCTTCATCGTAGGTGCAGATGCCAGCAGGCGCTGTGTATAGACGTGCTGCGGCGAGCGAAAGAGCTGTTCAGCCGGGGCCTGTTCGACGATATTCCCATGCTGCATCACCGCAACGCGGTCGGCCACTTGGCTGACCACTGCGAGATCGTGCGAGATGAAGAGCATGGACAGATTGTGCGTCCGGCGGAGCTTATTGAGCAATGCGAGAATCTGCGCCTGCACCGTAACATCCAGCGCCGTTGTCGGCTCGTCGGCGATCAACAGGCGAGGGCGATTCACAATCGCCATCGCAATCAAGATGCGTTGCCGCTGGCCTCCCGAGAACTGATGCGGATAGTCGTCAAAGCGTCGCTCCGGCTCCGGAAGGGCGACCTCATGCATCACTTCGATCACACGCTCGCGAACTTCGCGCCCTGACATTAAAGGATGCGCACCGTCGTTATGAGCATCGCGAGGATGAGCCCGACGGTTATGAGCATGGACCGCTTCGGCGATCTGCTCCCCGATCGGCATCACCGGGTTGAGCGCAGTCATTGGCTCCTGAAAGATCATCGCCATGCTGCGGCCGCGATGGCGTCGCATAGCCTCCTCAGATAAACCAAGCAGGTCTTCGGAGCCAAACCGGAGCAAACCCGAAACCCTAGCCGTAGGAGGAAGAAGGCGAAGGATCGCCAGCGAGGTAGCGGACTTGCCCGAGCCGGACTCTCCCACCAGCCCCAGCGTCTCCCCCTCCTCGATGTGGAAGGAGATGCCGTTCACCGCCCTGCAGTGGCCGAAGGCGATAGAAAGGTCTCGTACATCGAGAAGTGTGCGACCCATCCATTGAATGTATTTCATCTTCTGCGGATTTGGGTGCTTCCACAGGAAGTAGACGTTCTACTTCTTTAGGGAGTAGATTGTCTACTCCTCAAGTTTCGGAGTGGATGAGAATTTATGGCGCGCAAAAACGAGTACAAGAATCGAATCGAGCTGGTCCAGGGAACTCTGGACATGCTCATCCTGCAAACACTGCAGTGGGGGCCGCAGCATGGCTACGGCATCGTGCAGGCTCTGCACACCCAGTCAGAAGAGGTCCTGCAGGTGGAGACCGGCTCGCTCTATCCCGCGCTGCACCGCCTGGAGCGCCAGGGCTGGGTGCGATCGGAGTGGAGCCAGACCGAGAGCAACCAGCGAGCGCGATTTTACGAGATCACAGCGACGGGAAAGAAACAGCTCGCCTCAGATCATGACCGCTGGCGCCGGATGGTCGGCGCTATCGCGGCCATCATGCAGCCCGGAGGCAAGGCATGAAACTCTGGCGGCGAAGGACAGACGATATCGACGAAGAGATCGCAACGCATCTGGCCATGGCCGCTGCGGAACGCGAAGAGCGTGGAGAGTCACCACAAGAAGCGAGCCGTTCCGCAAAGCGTGAGTTCGGAAACACCCTGCTGGTTCGTGAGACGACGCGGAGTATGTGGGGGCGGGAGTGGATCGATCGCATCATGCAGGACCTTCGATTCGCCTGGCGGCAGATGCGGCGAGCTCCTGCCTTTGCCCTGATGGTCATCGTCACATTGGCCGTGGGGCTTGGAGCTACGGCTGCCATGTTTACCATCGTGGAACGAGTTCTGCTTGAGAACCTCTCCTACCCTGCGCCGCAGCGCCTCGTCTTGCTCCAGGAGTCTGGTCGAAGAGGCGAGCAGGAATGGACACCCTGGCCCGATATCCAACAGTGGACTCTCAAGACGCGATCTTTTGAAGACATCGGTTTTTATACCTCCGCCTCCGGAAGACTGTTCCTCGAAGGCGATAGTGCAGCGGAACAGATCAGCCAACTTCTGGTGAGCACCAACCTGTTCTCCGTCCTCGGGGTGAAGCCACAGATCGGCAGCGGTTTTGCCGACTCAAAAAGCCAGCGATTTGCGCAAGCCGGAGACGAGAGCACAGTCGTGCTGAGTGATTCCGCCTGGCGGGACTCTTTCGGAGGGCGAAAAGACATTCTCGGTCGAGTCGTTCGCATCAGTGGTCAGCCCTTCACGGTGGTCGGGGTCATGCCCCGCGGATTTTCATTTCCCTGGAATCCATCCCAACCACAGGTCTGGACCGCAGCTGGCTTTCGTCAATCCGACGATACCCGTGATCGTCCGGCCACGACCTACAACGCGATCGCTCGCCTCAAACCTGGCGTCCGGCTCTCCGACGCTGAGGCGGAGATGAAGGTCGTCCAAGCGGATGTGGCGAAGCTGTACACCGACCCGTACTCGCGCGACCTTGTCACATCGGCGAAGGTAAAACCTTATGGCGATTCGCTGATCAGGGCAGAGGTCAAGCGAGCTTTGCTGGCTCTGTCTGGAGCCTCGGGAGTGCTATGGCTGATCGCATGTGTGAACGTGACCGGCCTCTTGCTAGCGCGTGCGACGGTACGTCAGCGCGAGATTGCCATCCGCGGAGCCTTGGGAGCGAGCCGCTGGCGCATCGTTCGCCAGCTTATGATCGAGGGGTTCATCCTCAGCGCCGGAGGATCGCTGTTGGGGCTAGGCTTGGCCATCGCCTCACTGAAGATCTTCGCCCACAACCTGGCAACGCAACTTAGGGTCAAGGGCGTCATGCCGGACGCAAGAGTGATCGCCGTCCTGCTCGTGCTGACGATAGGCAGCGCAATCCTGTCCGCGATGTGGCCTGCCCTGGCGAGCGCGAGAGCTTCCATCGAGCCGGCCTTGCGCAAGAGCGGCGGACACGCCAGCCAGAACCTTGAACAGCGCAGACTCAGATCCCTCCTGGTGGTCATGCAGATTGCGATGTCCCTGATGCTGCTTGTCTCCTGCGGCCTGCTGCTGCGAACCATCTATGCTCTCCGCCACGCTCCGCTCGGCTTTCGAACCGACCACATTCTCGTAGGAAGCATGGCGATCCCGACCTACCGTTTTGCCGGCCGAAATCTCATCGGCGACCTATATGCTCCGCTGCTGCAGCAGGCAAGAGCTCTGCCCGGCGTGGAGAGCGCAACCCTGATGACGGAGGTTCCTCTAGGGCAGACCTTCCGGATCACCTTCTCCTTCGCCGTCGAAGGCAACAGCGCCGATGCTGTAAGAAAGCGCGACTTCCGCGCGCAGCTACGCGCCGTTGGACCCGACGCCCAAAAGGTCTTTGGCTTCAAAATGTTCAAGGGCCGGTTCTTCAACGAAGGAGACACAGCGGGCTCTCAGCCAGTCCTTGTGGTGAACAGGGCATTCGTCAAAGAGTTCTCTAAAAGCGACGATCCCAATAAGGTCATCGGCGAGCATCTGTTGAGCTTCCAGAAAGACAGGCGCGCCATCGTCGTAGGCGTGCTCGACGACATGCGTCAGGTCTCGGTGGCCCAGCAATCTCAGCCTGAGATCGAAGTGTATCTCCCCCAACTTAGCCCGACGAGCGGCTTTTACATCGCAGTCGGCGGTGTCGCAATGGACCTAGCTGTGCGGACGGAACGGCCTTCCTCTTCCATCCTGCCAGAGCTCAAGACCCTGATGCGCAAGGCAAGCCCGGAGCTGGCAAACACAAACTTCACCTCAATGGACCAGATCGTCGAGGACTCCTACGGCAACCAGCAGATCATCACCCGCTTGCTGATCGTCTTCGGCGGTGCGGCGCTGCTGCTCTGCCTCTCCGGAATCTATGGTCTGCTATCGCAGCTGGTGAGTCAGAGAACCCGCGAGATCGGGGTCAGAATGGCATTGGGCGCTGGCCGCGGACAGGTCATCGGAATGGTGCTTCGGCAGGCTGGGCGCATGCTGACGGCGGGAGCTCTTCTGGGGTTCGCCTTGGTGTACTTCACCGGCTCCATCGTCAAAGGCTTTCTTTACGGGGTGGCGCCTTATGACGCGTGTACCCTCGCCGCTGTCGGTGGCCTGCTGTTTGCAAGTGGTTTAGCGGCAGCCTATCTTCCCGCAAAGCAGGCAGCCGCAATCGACCCAATCGAGGCCCTCCGAACCGATTAGGACAAGACTTAACCCAGGGTTTTGCGTCTAATCTTGTACCAGAGATGAGAGACAGGAACCTGGTTGCGATAACGGGAGTGGCGATCGTCGCCGCGATAACCTGCTTTGCGCAGACCCATAAGGTCGCCCCGACGCCCGACAGTGTCGTGCGTGCCATCGGAGTGTACGAATGGACCGGAGATCTGGCCAAACCGACAGGCAGCCGATTTATGCCGATAACCGTCTTTATCGATGGCGACCTGGAGGATGCTGGGAACTATAAGCCCCAGCCGGTTCCCTTCGCTCTGCTTTCAGGCAATATCTATGAACTGGAGGACGCAGGCCTCTCGAAGGGAAACCTCGTCCTCGAATCGGCTCTTCACGCCAGAATGCCCGAGGGAGCACCCGGTCCCGCCTTCGATGAAGGATGGACAGCCTATGGCTCTTTCAAGCCCCCCGTCGTTGAGGTAAGGAAAATCACCCCGCTGAAACCTTCGAAGAACATGCCTTCCATTCAGGTCTCGGGCGGCAATTCGAGCAAGCCTCACCTCAACGATAAGAGAGACGATGCGTCCGCGAGCAAGGGCTCGGGTACAGGCCAGCCGCAGCAGCAGACAAAAGACGACTCAGCTTCAGGGACGAAGGACACAACGGCTTCGAGCAAGCCGGACGACGATCCGGACCGCCCCACAATGCACCGCAGGACCGCGCCCCCGGACGATACCGCGAGCACCGGCAGCAGCACTTCCGATCCCAACGATCCAGCCGAGCGCCCCACGCTGAAGCGGCGTTCGCCCGAAGAGGCGGCTAAGGATCAGAAGAACAAAAAAGAGATTGCTACGGTGACCGAGGCGGGCTCCTCGAACGACGACCCTGACCGTCCGCGTCTCCATCACGGCAGCAACAAAAGCGCCGATGACAATGAGCCTGCGAAGTTGATGGGAGTTCCGCAGGGCATGCATCAAATGGTCGCTGTCTCCGATGCAAAGAACCGCGATGCCCACGTCTTCGCCAGATCCTGGGAGGATATGAACGAGCGCGCCGGGGTTCTGGCACAGATGCAGGCCTTCGCTCGCGCGAAGCTCACCGAGTACGGCACCGTGCCCGGCGTAACTCCTCCCTCGGCGATCGCAGGATCGGCGACTACTCCCGCGACGACAACGACTCCCGGCGTAGCTCCCGACACCGGCCCTCCTACGCTCAAGCGTGGAATTCCGTCGAAGGCATCGGTCACGACGAAGAGCCCGGTACCTCCTCCCGCTGCGACGACTCCCGCGGCGGCGTCGACGACAACGACCGCGGGAGCTCCTGACACGGGACCGCCGACCTTGAAGCGTGGAATTCCGCCAAAGGCATCAGTCACGACCAAGAGTTCGGCAACTGCTCCCGCTTCTACGATTCCTTCATCACAGGCCGCCAAGAAGGCCGCGCCCGCTCACACGGCGGCCAAGAGTCACCGCAAAGCCGCTGGGGCCCCTCAGCAGGTAACGTTGGCGGATGAAGATCTGCGCGGATACACCCTGAGCTATGGCGGAGCTCCAACGTACGTCTATCAGGCTCATACCGTCGAGAGCGGCTCGGTGATGCGTTACATCACCGTCGTTGCTCAGGACAACGGAATGGGGCAGTTGAAGATTGCGTTGGCAAGCGTCACCGACGCCGCCCATTTGGATCGCACACCATGGATGCGGCTGGTGGACGCGGTCGATGTAGAGGCAAGCAACCGCGCAAGCCTGCTGTTCGAACTGCGAGGACAGACCTCACGCCAGTTCGCGCTCTATCGCATCATCGCAGCCAAGCCTGAGCAGATCTTTGTTACCGGCGGAGCAACTTAGCCACCAGGGTTTGCACTCATCAAGCCACAAGAGAGTCGTGCCACACTGTTCGTGGCTTTCGCTCATATCCAGGAAGACGCACGGAGGTGGCATGGCAAAGATTGCGCTGTTTGGAGCGGCCGGAGCTATCGGCCGCAGTCTCGCCGATACATTGCAGCAGCGAGGCGAGAGCTATCGCGTCGTCGGACGCGAGCCCACGCGACTGCGAAAGACCTTCGGCGATCCGGCGGCAGAGATCGTCGCCTGGAATCCGGACGATCCATCCTCGGTTCGCGCGGCTGCGCGCGGAATCGATACGCTGATCTATCTCGTCGGCGTTCCTTACAATCACTTCGAGCTGCACCCGAAGGTGATGCGCAAGACCCTCGACGGAGCCATTGCCGAGAAGGTGCGACGCGTTCTGCTGATCGGCACGGTCTATCCTTACGGCACTCCGATTACAGCGAAGGTCACCGAGCAGCACCCGCGCAATCCGGTCACCTTCAAGGGAAAGATGCGCAAGGAGCAGGAGGACCTGTTGCTCGCCGCCGATGCCCAGGGAAAGATCGAGGCAGTATTGCTGCGGCTTCCCGATTTCTATGGGCCGGGCGTGGAGGCAAGCTTCCTCGACGGCGCCTTCAAAGCAGCAGTCGAGGGCGGAACAGCGAACATGGTGGGTCCTATCGACACGCCGCACGAGTTTGTCTTCGTGCCGGACGTCGGTCCGGTCGCGCTCGATCTGGCGGCGAAGCCCGAGGCCCGTGGACGCTGGTGGAATCTGGCCGGAGCAGGTACAACGACGCAGCGCCGGATGGCCGAGATGGCCTTCGCCCAGACCGGAAAGAAGATGAAGGTTCGTGTGGCGGGCAAGACCATGCTGCGGGTGATGGGACTCTTCAATCCCTTCATGCGCGAACTGGTGGAGATGCATTATCTGCAAACGACTCCGGTGCTGATGGACGACACCGCGCTGACGACGCTGCTCGGCATGGTTAAGAAGACGCCATATCAGGAGGGCGTGAAGCAGTGTATGGAGTATCTACAGAGAAAGCAGTGAAACCGCAGATCCTTCGACTCCGCTCAGGATGAAACTTCCTGTTTTATGAAGCTCAATAATAGAAAAGAACGCCAGCCCATTTTTGGGCTGGCTTCTTCTGGAGCAGCAGAGCTCAGAGCTGACCGAAGCGACCGGATTGGAAGTCCTGGACCGCCTGCATGATCTCTTCGCGCGTGTTCATCACGAAGGGACCATAGCTGGCGACCGGCTCGTTGATCGGCTCGCCGCTCAGCAGCACAAGCTCCGAGTCGGCTGTGGCTTCGATGGTGACAGTGTCGCCTTCGCGCCCCAGGGTCGCGATGCGGGCCTCGCCGGTGAGCTTGGCTCCGTTGACCGCGGCATCGCCTCTGCGCAGAACGACCGCTGTGTTGTGACCTTCCGGGACAGTCAGCTCGACGCGCTCTCCCGCCTTCAGGACGATGTCCCAGAGGTTGATTGCCGTAAAGGTCTTTGCCGGGCCTTCGGTTCCGTTGAGGGAACCGGCGATCACGCGGGCGTGACCTCCACTCGGGAAGTTCACCACCGGGATCTGCTCCTTGGTGATTCCCTGGTAGCGAGGCTTCGACATCTTGTCCTTCGCGGGCAGGTTTACCCACAACTGGATCATCTCGAAGGTCCCGCCGTTCTTGGTGAACTCGGCCTCATGCATCTCCTCGTGCAGGACACCAGAGGCGGCGGTCATCCACTGGACGTCGCCGGGGTAGATGGCGCCGGAGTTTCCAGCGGAGTCTCGGTGCGCGACTGAACCTTGATACGCGATCGTCACGGTCTCAAAGCCGCGGTGTGGGTGTTCGCCGACGCCGCGGGGCTCAGGAGCCGGTTTGAAGTACTGCGGACCGGCGTAGTCGAGCATGAGGAACGGGCTGACCTCAAGCTGGAGTCCGTTCGAGGGAAAGAGATTGCGAACGGGGAATCCGTCGCCAACCCAATGGCTCCCGCCGGGGCCGTAGGTTCCAAGAATCTTTTTCTGCATGGTGGTTGTGGTGGACATCGTTTATTGCTCCTTCCGGAGTTGCTTGTTCTCCGCCGGCCTCTGGTTAAGGTTTTGCTCTGCGACGCGGCCGAGCGAGCGCAGCAGAGGAAGCAGGACGATGCGTTCTGCCTCAGAGAATCCTTTGAGCCCTTCTTCCATCGCATCGCGGTGGCAGGCGAAGGCTCGTTCGATAAGCTCCCGTCCCTCGGGCGTGAGCGAGATGATTCGCGCACGGCGGTCGTGAGCGTCGTTCGACCGAACGACCAGCCCGCGCTTTTCCAGCCGATCGACCGCCGCCGTCATGGAGCCCGAAGTGAGCAGTACCTTCTCGCCGATCTGCTTCACCGTCAGAGGACCCTTATGAAGCAGGGCCTCAAGGACTCCGAAGTCCGTAGGAATCATTCCGAACTGGGAGATGCTGCCGCCGGCAAAGGCTTCGACTGCTTTAGTTGCCTTCCATAGCAGGAGCCACAGATGGACAGCGCTTAGATCGGATTGTGGTGCTTCATTCATATCTAGATATAAAGATGCTTGATATCAAGATAAGATTCAGCTCCGCTGTTTTCTCAACTGGAATTGGTTTGCAGACCGGATGTCTATACAAATATCTTCTTCAATTTCATGCTGTTGCATTGTGTCTGAGAGATGCTAGACTTTCTCCCGTTCTGACAGACCCTTGGTTCCGCCGCAGGAACTGGTTACAACTGGTCGCAGACCCACGGAGACAATCCCATGCATAATCGCTGGAACAGCGAGGCATTTTGCCTCGTGCTGATCCTGGCGTCTGGGTGCACCCGCGCTCTGGCGCAGGACTATCAAACCGATCGCGACGATAGCGGCCGTCAGTGGGTGGCCCGGATGGAAGAGCCGAGCGCGACTCCTTTGCCGACGGCAGGCGCTGGGGCGAAAGCGTCCTCAAACAGCATCGAGCAAAGCAGCAGCCTATGGCGCAGGATGAGCGGCTTTTATCTGAAGGACTGGAATGGAACGCCATCCCCTCCAGCTGAGCCTGCCCCGCGTCGCGGGCTGGAAGCTCCAATGGACTCCCCTCCTTTTCCTTCCTCAGATTGGGCCTATGGAGGCTCGGGGACGATTGGCACTCCCGACGGGAATGTCTATCCCACGATGTCTGCGTTGCGCAAAGAAGGGAATCGCGTCCGTTTGTACGGCTGGGTGGAGGCCTCGGGAAATGCGACCACATCTTCCGACACCAACTATCCACTGACCTATGGGTTTGTTCCAAACCGAGCTGTTTTGAACCAGGCCGTTCTCACGCTGGAGCGACAGCCGGACACGATGCAACGATCTCACTTCGATTGGGGATTTCATCTTTCAGGGTTCTTCGGTACGGACTATCGCTACACCATCGCCAAGGGCTATGGCAGCGACCAGCTTCTGGTACACAACCATCAGTATGGTTTCGATCCTCTATGGGAATCATTGGATCTTTATGTGCCTGTGAAGGAAGGGCTCGTCATCCGAATCGGCCGCTTTCCATCCCTTCCTGGTATCGAAACCCAGCTGGCTCCGAGCAACTACACCGTCAGCCGTTCGCTGGTCTTTTCGGCTGCCCCTTCGACGGAGACAGGTGCGATGGCCACGCTCAAACTGACTCCGCAGTGGATGGTGCAGTTCGGCATCTCTGCCGGGCATGACGTCGCCCCATGGACCGTGGATCGCAAACCATCGGCGATTGCATGCCTTGATTATTCGACCACTACCAATCACAACAACCTGTACCTCTGCGCAAGCGGCATCAATGACGGAAAATATGCCTACAACAATGTGCAGCAGTATGACGCAACATGGAATCATCGCTTCAACGCAAAGTGGAATACCTCGACTGAAGTGTGGGGAATGTACGAGCGGGAGGTTCCCAACGTCGCTCACAACGTCGTCAATCCAATGCTTCCGGAAACCGGGGCAAACGGAGCTTATTGCGTGGGCGGTCAGCTGACCTGCCTCGCTCCGGAGTACGCTGCGATGAATTATCTCAATCACGAAGTGAACTCGAAGCTGTTCATCGGCATGCGATCCGGACTGCTGAACGACAAGAAGGGCCAGCGCACCGGTACGCCAGGCAAGTACACGGAGAACACACTTTACGCGACGAAGACCTTCGGAACCACGGTCATGCTTCGCCCAGAGCTCCGCTTCGATCACTCGTGGGACGGGCTGGGTTACAACGGCGGCAAAGCGCGGAACCAGCTCTTCTTTGCTGTCGATCTTATCTACAAGTTTTAGCCCTGGTCGCTGTGTTGTATAAGGAAGCGAGGCCCGCATTCCGACTGCAAATATCTGAACGGGATGCAGGCCAGCTTTCTTCCGGAGTGACTGGTTTGCTTAAAAGAGTTCTTGCTTTGCCCCTACTTTTTGGTCTTGTCGCCTGCGCCTCGGCGCAGCCTGCGAAAGGCCACACGTTCGCAGTGAGCAAGGGGCAGTTCACACTCGACGGCAAACCCTTTCGTGTTATCTCCGGCGAGATGCACTATCCGCGTATTCCTCGGGAGTACTGGCGGGCTCGCCTGCGAATGGCAAAG
>Ga0268266_10003900_pt1 | contig 14509 bp, 14 predicted proteins | sample KBSS13metaG_FD_190356 | JGI IMG/M metagenome (GOLD analysis project Ga0268266, IMG submission 190356) | Switchgrass rhizosphere microbial communities from Kellogg Biological Station, Michigan, USA - KBS S1-3 metaG (SPAdes) (version 2) | ecosystem: Host-associated > Plants > Roots > Rhizosphere...
CACCACCACGCCGCTGGCCGGAATGTCATTGGCCAGCAGGCGGTTCATCATGCCGCGCGCCTTGAAGCTGCCGCTGATCTGCAGATGCTCCAGCTTGAGCCAGACCTCGGCGCCGGCCACGTCCACACCGATTGCGGACGCAGGCAGCTTCCACAGAGGCGTCTCCCGCACGAAGCCCGGCACGCGCGCGCGCAAGCGATCGGCCGCCGCCTCGATCCGGGCGCGCCAATCGGTCGCCGTGTCGCTCACGCGATGTGCCCCGGCGCCGCGACGTCGTCCAGCTTCAGCCCTTTGGGCAGCGGAAACTTGGTGGTTTCTTCGATGCCGTCCATCTTGCGCACGGACACGGCGCCGAACGCCCGCAGGCGCTCGATCACCTCGTCCACCAGCACCTCGGGCGCCGACGCGCCAGCCGTCAGGCCAACCCGCGTCTTGCCTTCGAACCAATGCGATTGCAGCTCGTCGGCCGAATCGACCATGTAGCTTTCGGTGCCCAGCCGCTGCGCGAGTTCTCGCAAGCGATTGCTGTTGGAGCTGGTCGGGCTGCCGACCACGATCACGATGTCGACCTGCGGGCTCATCACCTTCACCGCATCCTGACGGTTCTGGGTGGCATAGCAGATGTCCTGCTGCTTGGGCTCGCGCACCTTCGGAAAGCGCGCACGCACCGCCGCGGCGATCTCGGCGGCGTCGTCGACGCTGAGCGTCGTTTGCGTCACCACCGCCAGCTTGTCGGTCTGCGCGGGCTGCACGCGCGCCACGTCCGCCACGTCCTCGACCAGGTGGATGCCGTGGGTGAGTTGGCCCATCGTGCCCTCCACTTCGGGGTGCCCCTTGTGCCCGATCATGATGAACTCGTAGCCTTCTTTCGCCAGCTTGGCGACCTCGACATGCACCTTGGTCACCAGCGGACACGTCGCGTCGAAGATCGAGAAGCCGCGCGCGCGCGCCTCTTGCTGGATCGCCTTGCTGACGCCATGCGCGCTGAACACCAGCGTGGACCCTGCCGGCACATCGGACAGCTCTTCGATGAAGATCGCGCCCTTGGCCTTCAGGTCGTTGACCACGTAGGTGTTGTGCACGATCTCGTGGCGCACGTAGATCGGCGCGCCGAACTTGGCGAGTGCGCGCTCGACGATCTCGATGGCGCGGTCGACCCCGGCGCAGAAGCCGCGCGGCTCGGCCAGCAGGATGTCGTGTTCGTTCATGGTCGATTCCGCGCTCACAGCACCCCGATCAGTCGCACTTCGAAGGTCACGGGTTGGCCGGCCAGCGGATGGTTGAAGTCGAAGCGCACCGCCGAGTCACTCGATTCGATCACCGCGCCGGCATACGTGCCGCTGCCGTCCGGCGTGGGGAACTGCACCACGTCGCCCACCGCGTAGTGCTCGTCGGGGTCGCCCACGCGCGCCAGCAGCCGCCGCGTGACCCACTGCTGCATCTCGGGATTGCGCTCGCCGAAGGCTTCGCCCGCGGGCAGTTCGAACCGCGTGTGCGCGCCTTCGGCCAGGCCGATCAGCCGCTGCTCGACCGCAGGCGACAGCTCGCCGGTGCCCAGCGACAGCGTGGCCGGCTGCCCCTCGAAGGTGTTGATGATGTCGCCCGCCGGACCGGCCATCCGGTAGTGCAGCGTGAGGAAGGAGCCGGCCTGCACGACGACAGGATCGGCGGCGGCAGTGGTGGTGGTCGAAGGCAAGGTGGCGCGTCCCGATAATGAGACCCATATTTTAGGGAGCGGGCCTTCGGCCCAGGGAGTGCATGTCTTTCAAGGATCTGCCGGTCGATGCGCGCCCGCGCGAAAAGCTCATTGCGCGCGGCGCCGGCGCGCTCGGCGATGCCGAACTGCTGGCGCTGTTGCTGCGCACCGGCGTCGCCGGCACCAACGTGTTGCAGATGGCGCAGCAACTGCTCGATAGCTTCGGCGGCATCGCCGGCCTGCTGCACACCAGCGCGGAAGACCTCAAAAAGATCAAGGGCCTTGGCGGCACCGCCAAGCGCGCCGAGTTGATCGCGGTGCTCGAGCTGGCGCGCCGCGCCATGGCCGAGCGGCTGAAGGAACGCACCGTGTTCGATTCGCCCGACGCGGTGAAGCACTACCTGCAACTGAACATCGGCGCGCGCCCGCACGAAGTCTTCGCTGCGCTCTTTCTCGATGCGCAGCACCGCCTGATCGCGATGGAAGAGCTGTTCCGCGGCACGCTCACGCAAACCAGCGTGTACCCGCGCGAAGTCGTGATGCGCGCCCTGCACCACCACGCCGCCGCGGTGATCCTGGCGCACAACCATCCCAGCGGCGGCGTCGATCCCTCGCGCGCCGACGAGGCGCTGACACAAACGCTGAAAGCCGCGCTGGCGCTGGTCGACGTGCGCGTGCTCGACCACGTGATCGTGGCGGCGGGGCAGACGTTGTCGATGGCCGAGCGCGGCCTTGTCTGAGGCAACCGGACCACGTCGCCGTTCTTCGTGCATCGATCCGGTATCGTTCCAGCGTGCGGCGACCCGCGCGAGTTCAACGACACCAGAAGCCCCAGATATGCCGCCGCCCCCGCTCAAGAGCCTGTCCGACCTGAAGGCCGTGCAACGCGCGCTGGCCGAGGCGCGCGAGCGCGAAGCGGCGGAAACCGCGGCACGAGCCGCAGCCAACCGGCAACGCGCGGCGGACGAAAACCTCTTCATGCGCGCGATCGGCGCCACGAAACCGCTGCGCCGCAACCACGCGGTGCCGCTCGCGCCCGAACCACCGGCGCCGATCCCGGTTCAGCATCAACTGGACGAAGCACGCGCCCTGCGCGAAACCATCAGCGACGACTTCGACGTCACCACGCTGCTGGACGCGGATGACGCGATGAGCTTCCGGCGGCCCGGCATCGGCACCGACGTCACGCGTCGCCTGCGCGCCGGCGACTGGTCGATCCAGCGCCAGCTCGACCTGCACGGCATGCGCACCGACGAAGCGCGCGACGCCCTCGGCGCGTTCGTGCGCACGGCCCACAAGCAAGGGCTGCGCTGCGTGCGCGTGGTCCACGGCAAGGGCCTGGGCTCGCCGGGCCGCCAGCCGGTGCTCAAGGTCAAGGCGCAGCGCTGGCTGATTCAGAAGAAGGAAGTGCTGGCGTTCGTGAGCGCCAAGCCGGCCGAGGGCGGGGCCGGCGCGCTGGTGGTGTTGCTGGCGCCGGCGGGGCGCTGAACGCGACGACTCAGGCCATGTGGTTCTTCAGCGGGACGGCGATGTCCGCCACCGCTTCCGGCGCCGGGCTGCGCCCCGCCTCCATCAGCTTGCGGCTCATCATGTGATCGACCGGCGCGTTGACCGATTCGACGCACACCAGTTGGCCATCGGCGTAGTGGAACAGCGAGAACGCATCGGGCTTGGGACCGGGGCGCCGCACCACTGCGTGGCCCGGCGTTCCTTCGGCGGGCACCAGCCCCGCCATCTGCAGCCGCATGGCGCCCTGCTCCGACCAGAACCACGGCAGCACGTCGTGCGGCTTGGGTGCGCCGAGCAAGGTGGCGACCGCCGTGCGGGCCTGGTCATTGGCGTTCTGCACCGATTCGAGCCGCAGGGCGCGCGCCGCGCGGCGATCGGGAAAGCGCGCGCAGTCGCCGATCGCCAGGATGTCGGCATCGCCGGTTTGCATGTGCGCGTCGACCACCACGCCGTCCGCGCACTCCAGGCCTGCCGCCAGTGCCAGGGTCGTTTCGGGCACGGCGCCGACGCCGAGCAGCAGCAGATCGACCGGCTGCTTCACGCCGTCGACCTGGATCGACACCAGCCGATCGCCCTCGACCTCAAACGCGCCCAGCGTGGCGTTGAGCGCGATGTCGATGCCGGCCGCACGGTGCACGGCCAGCACGTGCGCCGACAGTTCGGGCGACACCGCGCGCCCCAGGAGTCGCGGCGCGGCTTCGATGACCTGGACCGCCTTGCCTTGGGCACGCGCGGTTGCGGCCACCTCGAGCCCGATGAAACCGCCGCCGACGATCGTGATGTGCTGCGCCGCCGCCAGTTGCGCGCGCAGACGCTGCGCGTCCTCGAATGCACGCAGCGTGACGACATTGCCCAGCCCCGCGATGAGGCCCGGCAACTGGCGCGCCCGGTTGCCGGTGGCCAGCACCAGCTTGCGCCACGGCAAGACCGCGCCGGAACGCAACGTGACGGTGTGCGCCGCGCGATCGATCGCCACTGCCGCATCGTCCAGATGCAGCGCGATGCCCGCGCCCTGGTACCAGTCGGCTGCCTTGTGCGGCTGCGTGGCCTCGTCCGGGCTCTTGAGATAGGCCTTCGAGAGCGGCGGCCGGTGATACGGCTCACACGGCTCTTCGCACACCAGGTGCACGCGCGCGCCCTGCCCTGCCTCGACCAGCCCGGCGCACAACTGTGCCGCGGCATGGCCGCCACCGATGACGACGATCGCGTCGGATGTGTTTTCGCTCATGCTTCGCCCCGGTTGCGCATCCAGTCGGCAGTTTGAAAGAACGAATCGCGCAGCCGCGCCCGCAAGTCGTCGGGCACGCCCGTCTCGCCCATCGCCTGGTCCATGCAGGCCAGCCACTGGTCGCGTTCCTTGATGCCGATGCTGTGGCCACCGATGCTTTGCGGCAGGTGCCGCGCCCGCAGCATCGGATGGCCGAAGCGCTCGGTGTAGTGCTGCGGCCCGCCGAGCCACCCGCACAGAAACCAGAACAGGCGCTGACGCGCGTTGTCGAGCGTGCCGCCGTGCACCGCGCGAAGCTGTGCGTAAGCGGGCTCGAGGTCCATCAGGTCGTAGAAGCGCTCGACCAGCGCGTGGACATTGTCCTCGCCGCCGATCCATTCGAAGGGGGTGCCGGCGGGCGGCTTTTCCTGGATTTGCATCCCGCCATTGTCCCCGCGCCGCTCAATAGCCGACCGTGAAGCGTTGGCGCGAATGCTTCGGCGATTCGATCTCGTCGACCAACGCGATCGCGTAGTCCTCCATCGTGATGCGGCTGGCGCCCGCGGCATCGGCGAGCAACTGGTCACCGCCGAGCCGGAAGGTGCCCGTGCGTTCGCCGGGCTCGAACAGCGCCGAGGGCGACAAGAACGTCCAGTTCAAATCCTTCTCGTCGCGCAGCGTGTTCAGGAACGCCCGGCCCGCCAGCGCCTCGGCTTTGTACGCCGCAGGAAAGCCGGGCGTATCGACCACGGCAACGCCGGGCGCCACCTCGAGGCTGCCGGCTCCGCCGACCACGAGCAGGCGGGGCACGCCAGCCTGCTTCGCCGCGGCCACGACGGTCGCGGCATCGCTGCCGCCGTCGAAACGCGTGGCGCTGACGACGGCGTCGTGCCCGCGCAGCAGCGGCGCCAGCGTGTCGGCCTTCGTGGCGTCGCCGGGCTTGACGGTCAGGCCGTCGCGCGGCGCGACGTCTGCAACGTTGCGGGCAATGCCGGTCACCGTGTGGCCGCGTTGCAGCAGTTCGGTGGCGATGCGGGAACCGGCGCGGCCGGTGATACCGAGGATGGCGATGTGGCTCATGGTGTGCTCCTGGAAGTGACGGGGTTGGAAATCAGTTGAGTGAGTTGCGCGGCCCAGGCATCGGGTTGGCCCAGGTGACGGCTCGCATCGAGGCGCGTGCTGCGGCCGTCGGCGTGCTGCAACGCGAAGGTCGGGAAGCCATGACCGCCGACCTGCGCGAGCAGTGCGCGGCTGGCTGCGAAGTGCAGGTCGGTGGCCGCACCCGAGACTGCGGCGAAGGCTTCGTCGAACGCGGCGCGATCGAGGCCGATGTCCTCGGCCAGCATGCCCAGCACCTTGGCTTCGGAAATGCGGCGGCCTTCGACGTAATGCGCCTGTTGCAGCCGGTGCAGCAGGTCGAGCCCGCGCGCGGACAACTGCTCGGCCGCGAGGATCGCGGTGGTCGGCGGGGCCGAGTCCATCACGGCGGTGTCGTCGTTCAGCAGGCCATCGAAGTAGCCGCTGCCGAAGGGCTGGCCGCTGAGCTGGGCAATGCGCTGGTCGTGCGGCATCACGTACGCCCGCCACTGCGGCGTGATCGCGCGCCGGTTGGCGCCGGTCATCATGCCGCCGCCATGCAGCGCCACCGTGAGGCCGTGCACCTTGCGTGCGGCTGTGACCAGAGGCGCGGCTGCGTAGCACCACCCGCACAGCGGGTCGAAGACGTAGTGGAGCGTGTTCACTGCGGCCATTTCATTTCGCCTTTGACCACCTTGGCGCTCAGCTCGAGCGAAGGCACTTCGCCGAGCGCCGGGTAGCGCTTCTTCATCGCCGCCACGAGCGCTGCCGAATCCTGGGCCCTGGCGGTCTCGGTTTCGAACGCCTTCAGGTAGCTGCGCGTGAACGCGACGCCGGTCGTGATCGAGACCTTGCCATCTGCGCCCGGCAGCGCATGACCCGGCACCACGGCCGTGGGCCGCAGCGCGTCGATGCGATCCAGCGTCTTCTGCCAATCGCGCCGCGAGGCAACGGTTTGCGTATCGGCCATCCACACATGGATGTTGTGGCTTACGGGGATGCCGCCGACCACCGTCTTGAGCGACGGGATCCACACGAAGCTGCGCGCCGGTGTCGGACCGTCCAGGCCAACGATGCGGATCTGCCGGCCTTCCAGCGTGAGGGTGTCGCCCGTCAGCACCTCGGGCACCACCAGCGACCGGGGTGCGTTGTCTTTCAGGATCGGCCCCCAGTGCGCGAGCTTGCCGTCCTTGGAGGCCTGGATCGCTGCGACCGTGGGCGCGCTGGCGACGATCTTCGCGTCGGGGAAAGCGGCGCGCACCACGTCCAGGCCGAAGTAGTAGTCGGGGTCGCTGTGGCTGATGTAGACCGTGGTCAGCTTCTTGCCGCTGGCCTTGATCTTGTGCACCAGCGCCTGCGCATCGTTGCGCTGGAACTGCGCGTCGATCAGCACCGCATCGGTCTGGCCGGTGATGAGTTCGGAGGCGACAGGAAACATCGACGTGGCGTCGGCGCGGTGAACCTGAAGCTGCAGGGGCTGCGCCGCGCTGGCCGCACCGGCCATGGTCAATGCGGCGGCGGAGATCGCCGTGCGGAGAAAAGTAGAGCGAAACATGATGAGATTCCCGGAGAGGTTGCGTTGCGTGATCTTTGGAACCTCGATGCTAGGTTTCATTGATCGATCGAAAAAGCATTCAAAATGCGCTTCTTTGTTTCTTCGATCGACGCAATCCTATGGACCGCCTCACTGCCGCCGACGTGTTCGTGACCATTGCCGCGCGGGGCAGCCTGACCGGCGCGGCCGACGCACTCGGCATGTCGCGGCCCATGGTCACGCGCTACCTGGCCGAAATGGAGAACTGGGCCGGCGCACGGCTGCTGCATCGCACGACACGGCGCGTCAGCCTCACGCCGGCGGGCGACGAAACACTGGCGCGCTGCCAGCGCGTGCTCGACGTGGCGGGCGAGATGGCGGTGGCGCCGGCCGCTGGCGAAGACATACCCCGCGGACTGCTGCGCATCGCGTGTTCGCAATCGCTCGCGCAAGAAGTGCTCGCACCGGCGGTGGCCGAGTACCTGCGCCGCTGCCCGCAAGTGGCCATCGACCTGCAGATCGGCGCACGCGCGGTCAACCTGGTCGAGGAGCGCATCGACCTGGCGATCCGCATCACCAACGACATCGATCCCAACCTGATCGCGCGGCCCTTCGGGCAATGCGCGTCGGTGGTCTGCGCGTCACCGGCCTGGGTGGCGGCGCACGGCACGCCGCAACGTGCGCAAGACCTGGCCCAGCACAACTGCCTGACCTACTCGTACTTCGGCAAGAGCCTGTGGGAGTTCGACCATGCCGGCGAGCGCATCGCCGTACCGGTCGGAGGCAACCTCAGCGCCAACGAAACCCACGTGTTGCTCGCCGCCGCGCTCGAAAGCGCCGGCATCACGTTGCAACCGCTCTATGCGGTCGCGTCGCTGATCGCGCAGGGCCGCCTGGTGCCGCTGGTTCCTGGCTTCGAACCGCAGGCGCTCGGCGTGCACGGGATCTACGCGTCGCGCCGGCAGATGAGCACGGCCTTGCGCACGTTCATCGACGCTCTGGCGGCATGGTTTGCCGACCCGGTGCACTGGTCGGCAGGGCTTCCGGCCCCCGCGGCGGCGCGGCGCAAGAAGTGATGGGCGGCGCATCGACCGAGTCGTCGGTCCATTCCTCGATCCAGGCATCCGGGTCGGAGATCGGCACCAGCTTGTCGCTGCGGCAGTAGAAGGTCCAACCCTCGAACAGCACGTCGTAGTAGGTGCCTGGCAGGTAGCCGTGATCGGGCGCCTCGTAGGGCGCCGATGCGACCTCGACGATCTTGCCGACTGCGCGTTGCGTCATCAGGCTGGCAATGCAGCTGTCGACCACGTAGCAAAGGGTTCCGATCTTCAGCATCGAGGCACCTCCGACCGTGGTTCTGCGTTATTCGGCGGCCTGCCGCAACGTCGCCACCACCGGCCGGCGCAGCACTTCGCGCAGCCCCCACCAGCCGGCCGCCAACGCCAGCACCGCGCCCGCGCCGGCCCCGCCCAGCAGCACCAGCGGCGATGCAGTCCAGGTGAAATCGAACACGTAGCGCGCCAGCGCCCAGCCGATCACCGAGGCAACGATGCTGGCCAGCAAACCGGCCAGCAGGCCGACGCCCGCCAGTTCGGCGCGTTGCACCTGGCGCAGCAGCGACGCGCGCGCGCCGACCGCGCGCATCACGGCGAACTCGCGGGCCCGCTCCTCGCGCGTGGCCGTGACGGCCGCGAACAGCACCACCAGCCCGGCCGCCAGCGTGAAGCCGAACAGGAACTCGACCGCGCGGATCACCTGGTCCAACACGCGCTGCACTTGGCCGATGGTGGCGCTCATGTCGACGTTGGTGACGTTCGGATAGGCGCGGACCAGTGCGTTGTCGAAGCCGGCGCGTTCGGGCGCCCGGTAGGCGCCCATGTAGGTCACCGGGATGTCGGCACCGAGCGCATTCACCGGGTACATCACGAAGAAGTTGGCGTGCATCGAACTCCAGTCGACCTTGCGCGCCGAGGTGATGCGCGCGTCGTTCTGGATGCCGCCGATGTCGAAGCGCAGCGTATCGCCCAGCTTCAGGCCCAGCGTGTCCATCAAGCCTTCCTCGACGCTGACGGCGCCCTGCTCGTCGGGCTTCCAGGCGCCTTGCGTCACTTCGTTGTGCGGCGGCCGCTCGGCGGCATTGCTGAGGTTGAACTCGCGGTCGACCAGGCGCTTGGCGCGGTCGTCGGTGTAGTCGTCCGGCGACACCGGCTTGTCGTTGATCGCGATCAGCCGGCCGCGGATCATCGGGTACCAGTCGAACTTGCCGACGCCGCCATCGCGCAGCGTTTTCTGGAAGGCCTCGCTCTGATCGGGCATGACGTTGATGACGAATCGATTCGGCGCGTCGGGCGGCGTCGCCTTGCGCCAGCTCGCGACCAGGTCGGTGCGCAACAGCACCAGCAGCACCAGCGCCAGCAGACCGACCGCCAGCGCACTGACCTGCACCACCGCGTAGGCCGGCCGGGCCGAGATCTGGCGCGTGGCCAGCACCAGCCAGCGCGGCGCGGTGCTTTCGTTGACGCTGGCGCGCAGCAACTTGACGGCGAACCAGCTGAGCAGCGCGAACACCGCGACGGCCGCACCAAAGCCGCCGACCGCGATCAGGCCGAGCTTCAGGTCGCTGCTGGCGGCCACCAGCAGCGCAGCGAAGCCGGCGACACCGATCGCCAGCACAGCGACCGACGCCGGCTTCAGCCCACCGACATCGCGCCGGATCACGCGCAACGGCGGCACCTGGGCCAGTTGCAGCACCGGTGGCAGCCCGAAGGCGAACAGCAGAGTCAGGCCCATGCCCATGCCGAACGCCACGGGCCAGAAGGTCGGTGCCGGCAGCGAGGCTTCGACCAGCCCGGCCAGCAGCACGACGAAGACGTAGTGCACCGCGAAGCCGATGGCCACGCCGGCGGCACTGGCGACCAGCCCGATCATGGCGAACTCGAAGGCGTAAGCGCCGGCGATGGTGCGCTGGCTCTGGCCGAGCACGCGCAGCATCGCGCAGTCGTCCAGGTGCCGGGCCGCGAAGCCGCGCGCCGCCAGCGCCACCGCCACCGCGGACAGCAGGGCGGCGAGCAGCGCGACCAGGTTGAGGAATTTCTCGGCGCGATCGAGCGTTTGGCGCATCTCGGGCCGGCCGCTTTCGAACGATTCGAGCCGCGCCCCGCGCACCTCGCCCTTCTTGAGCAACTGGTCGGCGAACTCGGTGAAGCGCTTGACGGCCGCGGCCTCGCCGGCCACTGCGAACCGGTAGCTGACGCGGCTGGCCGGCTGGACCAGCGCGGTGCGCGCGACGTCTGACTGGTTCAACATCACGCGCGGCGCAAAGCTCATGAAGCCGGCGCCGCGATCGGGCTCCAGCACGATCACCCGCGTGATGCGCAACTGCGCGTCGCCCAGCAGCAGATCGTCGCCGACCTTCAGGCCCAGCGATTCGAGCAACGGGGCATCGACCCAGACTTCGCCGGGCCCGGGTATCGCGCGGGTAGCCTCGCCGGGCGCGCCGACCGCCGCAGCGACCTGCACGTTGCCGCGCAACGGATAGCCCGGCGCCACCGCCTTCAGTGCCACCAGCTTGCTGGCGCCGCCCTGCGCGTCGCCAGCGCGCGCCATGGTCGGGAAGCCGTAAGTCGATGCGCCCACCAGGCCCAGTTCACCGGCTCGCTCGATCACGCGCGCCGGCGTCGGGTTGTCGCTGGCCAGCACCGCATCGCCGCCGAGCAGTTGTCGCGCGTCGCGTTGCAGGCCGCCCTTGAGCCGGTCGGCAAAGAAGCCGACGGCCGTGAGCGCGGCAACCGCCAGCAGCACGGCCACGATCAGAAGGCGCAGTTCGCCGGCGCGCAGGTCTCGCCACAGGGTGCGCCAGCCGAGGCGAAAGGAAGCGTTCATGTCGGGACGATAGCCGACGCCGCTGCGGCACGCGTCACGTAGGGTGAACCCACACAACGGGAACCGGCATCCGTTGCTAGACTGTTTCCAAGGAGCACTATCGATGTCGCGAAGTCAATCCTTTCGATCAATCAGCATGACGCTGACGCTGACCGCCCTCATGGCACTGGTCGCGTGCGACAAGAAGCCGACGTCGCCGCCTGCCCCCAAGGCCAACAGCGCCCAGGAGGGCCCGACCGCCGCCTCGGGCGGCCCGCCCTCCGCCGACTACCCCGCCGGCATCAAGCCCGCACCCTCCGGCACCCCGGTCGCCGTCGCCGCTAACAAAGGCCCCGCCGACGGCGGCACCGCGGTCGGCGGTATGGCTTCCGGACAAGCCGCCACTTCGGGTAACGCCGGCGCCGCCGCGCCCACTGCCGGCGATGGCAAGACCGCGCCCAAGTAGCGCGGTCCCGCATCCAATTTCGACACGTTCACTTTCCCCGCTCACTCCAGAAAACACGATGAACACAGCTCAATCGAAGGAGGCCGTTTCATGGACATGAACCGGCGACATTTCTTCCGCGTCAGCGGCGCAGGCCTGGTTGGTTCCAGCCTGGTGGCCCTCGGCTTCTCGCCAACGGCGGCGCTGGCCGAGGCGCGCAATTTCAAGCTGGCCCGCACCACCGAGACGCGCAACACCTGCCCGTACTGCTCGGTCGGCTGCGGCATCATCATGTACAGCCTGGGCGACAAGGCCAAGAACGTGGTGCCGGCCATCCTGCACATCGAGGGCGACCCCGATCACCCGGTGAACCGCGGCACGCTCTGCCCCAAGGGCGCCGGCTTGCTCGACTTCGTGCACAGCCCCAACCGGCTGAAGTACCCCGAGGTGCGCGAGCCCGGCAGCAACGAGTGGAAGCGCATCAGCTGGGATTCGGCGCTCGACCGCATCGCCAAGCTGATGAAGGCCGACCGCGACGCCAACTTCCAGACCACCAATGCGGCCGGCGCCACGGTCAACCGCTGGACCAGCACCGGCATGCTGTGCGCCTCGGCCTCTTCCAACGAAACCGGCTACATCACCCACAAGGCATTCCGCTCGCTCGGGATGCTGGTCTTCGACAACCAGGCACGCGTTTGACACGGACCGACGGTGGCCAGTCTGGCCCCGACGTTCGGCAGAGGCGCAATGACCAACCACTGGCAGGACATCCAGAACGCGGATGTCGTGCTGATCATGGGTGGCAACGCCGCGGAGGCGCATCCGTGCGGCTTCAAGTGGGTGATCGAGGCGAAGAAGCACAACAAGGCCCGGCTGGTGGTGGTCGATCCGCGCTTCACGCGGTCGGCGGCCATGGCCGATTACTACGCGCCGGTGCGGGCCGGCTCTGACATCGCGTTCCTTGCGGGCGTGCTGAATTACCTGCTGTCCAACGACAAGATCCAGACCGAGTACGTGCGCAACTACACCAACGCGCCGTTCATCGTCGGGCCTGACTACAAGTTCGAAGACGGGCTGTTCAGCGGCTACAACGCCGACAAGCGCAGTTACGACGCCAAGTCGTGGGGCTATGCGCTCGACGACGCCGGCATGGCCAAGGTCGACATGACCATGCAAGACCCGCAATGCGTCTTGCAGGTGATGAAGCGCCACTACGCCCGCTACACGCCCGAGCTGGTGAGCCGCATCACGGGCACGCCGCAAGACAAGTTCCTGAAGGTGTGCGAGTACATCGCCAGCACGAGCACCAGCAACCGCACGATGACGGTGATGTATGCGCTCGGCTGGACGCAGCACAGCCAGGGCTCGCAGATGATCCGCACCGCGGCCATCATGCAGCTGTTGCTGGGCAACATCGGCGTGGCCGGTGGCGGCATGAATGCGCTGCGCGGACACAGCAACATCCAGGGCCTGACGGACCTGGGCCTGTTGTCGAACTCGCTGCCGGGCTACCTGTCGCTGGCGCGCGACGGAGAGCAAACGCTCGATGCCTACTACAAGCCCCGCGCACTGAAAGCCCTGCGGCCCAACCAGATGAGCTACTGGCAGAACTATCCCAAGTTCTTCGTCAGCCTGCAAAAAGCATGGTGGGGCAATGCGGCGACGGCCGAGAACGATTGGGCGTTCCACTACCTGCCCAAGATCGACAAACTGTACGACGTGCTGCAGGCCTTCGAGCTGATGAACAACGGCGCGATCAACGGGTACATCTGCCAGGGCTTCAACCCGGTGGGATCGTTCCCCGACAAGAAGAAGATCGTCGACGGCCTCTCCAAGCTCAAGTTTCTCGTCACCATCGACCCGCTGGTGACCGAAACCAGCGAGTTCTGGAAGAATTTCGGCGCCTTCAACGACGTGAAGACTGCCGACATCCAGACCACGGTGTTCCGGCTGCCCTCGACCTGCTTTGCGGAAGAAGACGGCTCGCTCACCAACTCCAGCCGCTGGCTGCAGTGGCACTGGAAGGGCGCCGAGCCGCCCGGCGAGGCACGCGAAGACATCGAGATCGTCGCGGGTATCTTCTCGCGCATCCGTGCGGCCTACGCCAAGGACGGCGGCGCGTTCCCCGACCCGATCACCAAGCTGACCTGGCCGTACAAGATTCCGCATGCCCCGTCGGCGCAAGAACTGGCGATGGAATACAACGGCAAGGCGCTGACCGATCTGCTCGATCCGAAGGACGCGACCAAGGTTCTGGCCAAAGCCGGCGAGCAGGTGGCGGGCTTTGGCCTGTTGCGCGACGACGGCAGCACGGCGTGCGGCTGCTGGATCTATGCCGGCTCCTGGACCCAGGCCGGCAACCAGATGGCGCGGCGCGACAACGCCGATCCGTACGGCATCGGCCAGGCGCTCAACTGGTCCTGGGCCTGGCCAGCCAATCGCCGCATCCTCTACAACGGCGCCTCGACCGATCCCAAGACCGGCCAGCCGTGGATCGCCAGACGCATGCTGGTGCGCTGGACCGGAACGGCGTGGGCGGGCTCGGACGTTCCGGACATCCGACCCGATGCCAACCCGATGGATGCCGAGGCGGTGCGGCCTTTCATCATGACGGCCGAAGGCGTGGCGCGGCTGTTCGCGCCAACCGGCATGGCCGAAGGCCCGCTGCCCGAGCACTACGAGCCCTTCGAGTCGCCGCTGGTCAACAACCTGATGCATCCCAAGAGCGAGGTGGCGCGCGCCAATCCGGCGGCCCGCATCTTCAAGGGCGACCTCGAACGGCTTGGCGTGCCGAAAGACTTTCCGTACGTCGCGACCAGCTACCGGCTGACCGAGCACTTCCACTACTGGACCAAGAACGTGCGCACCTCGGCCATCATCCAGCCGCAGCAATTCGTCGAGATCGGCGAAGAGCTGGCCAAGGAGAAGGGCATCGCGAACGGCGAGTGGGTCAAGGTGAGCAGCAAGCGCGGCTTCATCAAGGCCGTGGCGCTGGTGAGCAAGCGCATCCCGGCGCTGCAGGTGGATGGGCGCACGGTGCACACCGTCGGCCTGCCGAACCACTGGGGCTTCGTCGGCATCGCCAAGCCCGGTTATCTGGTGAACACGCTGACGCCGTTCGTCGGTGATGCGAACACCCAGACGCCGGAATACAAGTCGTTCACGGTCAACATCGAGAAG
>Ga0268266_10003902_pt1 | contig 14505 bp, 11 predicted proteins | sample KBSS13metaG_FD_190356 | JGI IMG/M metagenome (GOLD analysis project Ga0268266, IMG submission 190356) | Switchgrass rhizosphere microbial communities from Kellogg Biological Station, Michigan, USA - KBS S1-3 metaG (SPAdes) (version 2) | ecosystem: Host-associated > Plants > Roots > Rhizosphere...
CTTTCTGGCGAAGAAACCCAACCGGATTCCAGCGGCCAGGGACAGACAGCAGCCGAGCGCGATCATCACCATCGGGCGCCAGTCGCTGTCGTAGATCGCCATCACCTGGCGCCCGGTCAGGCCGTAGTAGATCAGGCCGAGGTTGCCCTGCATCCAGTGGAACGAGATCGCGATCGGCAGCACGAACAGGCCGTCGCCTGTCATGACCAGCCTGACGCACACCATCAGGGTCATCACCGCGGCGGCGGTGAGCCAGTCGTCGGTGACGAGGCCGGCCACGAGCCCGGCCAATCCGAGGGCGATCAGGTCGAGATCAGAGATCCGCATGAATACGCTCGTGCGATCCGAGGCCGAACACCGCGCTCCACGAAGCCGCGAAGCGCCCCTCGCTGTAGTTGGCGGCCGACATTCGCGCCGCTTGCCCCGCTCTTGCGAGGTCGTCCGGACGCTTCAGGAAGAATTCGAGACCCTCTGCCAGAGCGCTCGCCGTGATTTCAGGGCAGACCCATCCATCGTCCCCGTGTGAGACGAGCTCCGGAAGATCGCCGCTCATCGTGACCACAGAGGGCACGCCAGACATCTTGGCCTCGAGCACGACGTTGCCGAACGCTTCCCGCTGTTCGAGAAGGCTGGGACAACAGTGTACGCTCGCGCGACTCATCAACGTCGGCACATCTTCCCGCCAGCCGAGAAAATTGACGGCGCCCTCGAGGTCGGGGCGTGCCGCTCGAGCTCGCAGTGAGGCACGATGGCCCCGATATACCGGAGATTCCCAGCCGTCCATGTCTCCGACGACGTCGAGCGTCGCATCCACGCCGCGCGCGCGGAGCAGCGCGACGGAGTCGAGCAGGACATCGACGCCTTTTTCCGGAATGATCTGGCCGACGAAGATGATTCGGCCCGGAATGCGCGGACCGTTCGCGTTCCACTGCGTCGCGCGGCGTGTCGGCATGTTTGGAATCGTCTGCACCTTGTCCGGCCGGACCTGCACCGCCAGGAGCTCGCGGCGCGTGAATCCGGAATTCGAGACGAAGAGATCGACGAACGGGTTGATCACATATCGCCAGAGGAGCCGATAGAATCGGCCTGGCGCAGGCGCGTTCCCCAGCCGCGCGACGATTCGGACACCGCGCGCGCGAAGCCAGAGCAGCGCCAGCGAGTTGCGCAGCACAGCCTGATAGTCGGGCAGGAAAATGTGCGTTGGCCGGATCCGGCGGGACACACGCAGCAAATCCGCGCTCACTCGCCACACTTCGACGGCCATCTTCACCATGATGAGCGGCGTCAGCCGTCGGCGCTTCAACGGAAACCAGTACGGTCCCACTGACCAGCTCGCGCCGCTCGCTTCGGCGAGCGGCGTGATTCGGAAGTTCTCCCAGCCGTTGACGATCGCGTGGCACGCCGCTCCATGCTTGCGGGCTGCATCGAGCACCTCGAATGTGATCCGCTCGAGGCCGCCGGCAATCACCATCTGGCCGCAGCAGGCAATGATGCGGGACGCCGCCTTACTCCACTCGGGCTCTGGTCCGGGTGAATGCGGCAGCACCGATCGGGCCGCGCGCACGACGCCCGCAGTCATCGCGTCGTAGCTGTACGACGCGATCAGCTCACGGCACGCCGGACCCCAAGCGTGCCCCTCCGATTTGCGATGGCGGACCTTCGCGAGCGTCATCGCCAGCGCATCGATATCGTCCAGCGGATAGACGTACCCGGTGTCGCCGTCGCGAATCAGGTCGGGCGCGCACCCGACCGCGTTGCTCACCACGCATGGAAGGCCGGTCGCGAGGGCTTCGTTGACGACGAGCCCCCACGTCTCCGGAAAGTCGCTCGGGAGCGTCAGGCAATCGGCGAGCGCGTACGGCTCTCCGAGCTGACCCTGATTGAGAAAGCCGGCCATCCGCAGCGAGACTTTCAGTTTCTCGGCTTCGGCGCGCACATCCGCCTCGAGCGGACCGGACCCCACGATCATCAGGGTCGCACCCGGCGCAAGGCGCGCGACCGCTTTCACGACGTTCAGGGGGCGTTTGGATTCGACGAGCTTCCCGACGAACAGCACCACGAACGCATCCGGTGCGATGCCCCAGCGAAGACGCGCCGCCGCACGCACGTCGGGATGGTGGTACGGCTCGGCGGCCGCGGCAAACATCTCGTTGTCCACCGCATGCGGGACCTGGAAAATGCGATGGTCGGGCACGCCATACCAGTGCAGGTACTCACGAACCCGCACTCCCGGCGACAGGAAACCGTCGAACTGGCGCAGCAGGAACTTCGTTTTGAGCACCCACAACGGGCGTCTCCACCCGAGCGGTCCGCTGAGCAGATGAGAATCGCCGCGATACAACGTCGGCACGCCCAGCCGGCGGCATGCGAAGAGCGCCCTGACCAGAGTGACCGAGTACCAACCGGTGATCAGGACGACATCCGGCCTGGTCTCGGCGATTGCGGCTCCGATCTCCGGCACGTCCAGACCCGTGAAAGATCCGCTGTCGATGCGATCCGTTTCATGAGGCGGCCGGACGACGATCGATCGATAGCCTTCCGTGAGCGGGATGTCCCACTCGAACGCGTGATCGAAACCAACGCCCTGCTGCGCCGGTGTCGGCTGCGTGGCGTGCACCACGGTCAGCGACACTTCTGGCGCCCGGGCGTGGATGCGCCGGAACCAGGGCGCGTAGTACTGAATGGGATGCGTCAACACAGCAGTCAGGCGGACGGGCGTCGTCATGCCGCGACCTTGTCGAAGATCCCCGCCAGTTGATGCGCGAGGTGCCTCGCCGAGACGTCCGCGATGCCTTTCAGCGAAACGTCCCCGTCGATGTAGGCAGCAGAGGACGCCAGCGCTCGCAGGTGGCACGCGGCTTCGCCGACGAGTTCGTCGCTGGCCTCGCCGTCGCCGTACGTCACAATCCGGATTGTGGGCTCCGATGCCGCGGCCCGCAGAATGGAGACAACGCTGCTCGCCTCGTTGAACAAGGCGAGGATCGGACGCTTCGCCAGCAACGCCGGGAACAGCTTGCTCGCGGTGTAGTGACGCTCAGAGCTGCCGAGCAGCAGGATCGCCGAGGAGTCCACGAGGACGCCCAACGCATCCAGATAGTCGAGACGCCCCGGCATTTCGGTGACGGCCTCGTCCACTCCGCACTCGCGCGCAATTGGCATCACTCGGTGAATGTCCGAGGCCGACTGATTGCTGGTGCCGATGAAGTGCAGCCGCAGACGACGTGATGCGGGATCGTCGCGCCGGGCGCGCGCCAGCGCGTGAAGAAGAAGCCGCAGTGTGCCGACACCCGTTGGCAACAAGGTGCCGACGTAGCACAGGTGCACCAGGCCGTCGTTCTCGAATCTCGGAGCGTGCGATCGCTGCGCTCGCAGGACCTCGAAGTCCGCCGGCTCGAACCCGAGCGGAATGACTCCTTGGGGAAGCGTTGCCGCTTCCGGAATCCGTTCGACAATCCCGTCAATCGTGCCTTGCGAGACCGCGACGATCGCGTCAGCGGCGTGTACGGCTTTTGGTTCGAGCCAGGTGCCGAGGCGGCGTGAGGCGCGGCTCTTCCAGTCGGGAGTGCTCCCTGGCCCACCGCCCACAGACTTTCCCCACTCGCCAACCCACGGATCCTGATAGTCGAGCACGAACGGGACCTTGTACGCCTTCTTCAGTTCGCTGCCCAGGAGTGCGGGGTACACCGGATACACGGTGATGAACAGCGCGTCGAAGCGTTCGCGGGCCATGAGCTCATGACAGGTCCGCCTCAGCCCCGTGAATGCGCGCAGACCGAGGTCGCCCAGGCCGACGCGCCGCGTGACCTCCGCTTGCCAGGCCGGTGCACGGACGACCCTGAGCGACTTCGGCACCAAGGCTTCGAGACGCGGATCGAGGCGGCCTTCGTACGCTGAGGGCTCGAGCGTCACAACGGTTGGAGACCAGCCGGCCGCCTCGAGATGCGGCGCGAGGAGACGCACGCGATGCGACGCCGCGCTCGAGTCGGGCGGAAAGTGCGGGCTGACCATGAGCACGCGGCGCATCGCTACGTGGCCGCCTCTACGCTGATGCCGGGCGAGGCCGCCAGTCGCCGATACAGCTGCTCGTACTCGCCCGCGATCGCCGCGTCCGAGAATCTCCGGACCGCTTCTTCGCGCACCACGCCGCGATCGAGCTCCGGCAGCCGCGAGACCAGCGCCGCCATCTCCGCCGGCGTGTCGCACAGAAAGCCGGTGCGGCCGTGGTCGATCCCTTCAGGCACACCGCCGCGACGAAACGCGATCAGCGGCGTCCCGCTCAGCATCGACTCCGGCAGGACAACCGGGAACGGTTCCTCCCACTCGATCGGCAGGAGCATGGCTGCCGCGCCGCCAAGCAGCGACTGCTTCGCCTCGTCACCGACCGGCCCGATGTAGGTCACCAGTTCGCCGTCGATGAGCGGCTTGATCTGTTCGTCGAAGTACGCCTGCTCGTGCGCGAGCGGCGAAATGTTGCCCGCGATGATCAGCCGGCGCTGCAGCTGACGCGCGACGGCAATCGCGTGATGCGCGCCCTTGCAGCGGTCAAGCCGCCCGAGAAACACCAGCGGCGCCGTCGTTGGATCGGTCGAGCCCGCGAACGTGTACCGCTCCGGTACTGCGCAGTTGTAGATGACGGACCAGTCGCCGCCGCCAGGCCGGCCGGTGTCGCGGATCGCCGCGCTCACGGCTGTGTAGTGAAGGCGCCGGGCGCCAAGACGACGAGCCGTCGCCATGTTGGCGGGATCGACGGTCCTCATGTACGTCTGGATTTTCGGGACGTCCCACGACAGCACCGGCGCGAGATAGGCGAGGCGGCCGAAGTTGTGAATCACATCGAACCGTCGGGCCGACCGCAGGAATCGGCCGGCGAGCGTCAGCGTGTTGCGAACGTTGCTCCAGCGGGTCCACTCGCCTTCGCGGCCGAATGCTTCAACCGTCCCGTTCACGCGCGAGCCGGGAGCCGCCCACAGGGTGACCTCGTGGCCGAGCGCGGTCAGGCGATCGGCCAGATCGGCCACGACCCGTTCGATGCCGCCGTAGTGGGCCGGCGGCACCTTGATGAACGGATCCATCACCAGCAGGATTCTCATGCGAGCACCGCGCGAACGAGCGAGAGCAGCTTCCCGCGCTCCAGCGGGTGTTCCCAATGCCATCGCCGTGTCGCCGCGCTCCACGCCATCCGCTTCGCGCAATCGAGTTCGGCGGGATCCTGTGCCCACCGCGAAAATGCCGCGGCCAGCGCGTCGACGTCGCCGGCGGGAACGAGCGCCGCCGCTCGGCCGAGATCGGTGCCCAGCGCGTGCTGCCCCGGAGTGTCGGTCATGGCCACCGCAACGCCGGCGAGGATGTAGGTAAACGCCTTGTTCGTCAGACAGAGCTGCCGGTTGCGCGGCGTCATCTGCTCCAGCGCGAGGCCGACGTCGTACCCACGGGCGCAATCCACCATGGCGTCGGGCGGCGCCGGCGGCAAGTGAACGATTTCCAGTCGTGGCGCCTTTGCCGATGCCATTGATTCGAGCGCCGCAAGGTATCCAGGCTGCGCGCGCCCTCGCATGGCAAGGTGCGCGGCGACGCCGGAGCGGCCAAGGGCAAGAATCGCGTCCTCGAGGCCGCGGCCGGGTCCGATCGTCTGGCTGAACCAATACAGGCGCAACCGTGACGGATCGACTCTCGAAATGTCTGGAGGCTGGGACGGCAGCGCAAAGGTGTTGTGGATTACTGCCGGCCGAACGCCGAGCCGTTCGTCGTAGGCATCGGCGATCGGCTCGCTCGATGTCGTCACGAAGGCCGCACCAGCGGCGACGGCACGTTCCACGCGGTCAGCGAGTGCGTCGACAAGCGGCGCCTCAACGCCGGCGGTCTCGGCGCTGTGAAGATCCTCGAAGTCGACGCCATACGGCGTCTTCGAGCGGCTCGCCGCCTCCGCGATCGCCGCCAGCGCACCGGTTGTGCCGCCGTAAATCAGATCGCCGGGATCCGCGGCGATTGTTCGCACGAGCTCCGCGTGGACGCGGCTGAAGGCGCGAGACACCGTCGCGAGCGGGATCCGCGCCGGTCCAACCACGCCGGCGATGGCCTTCGACGCGCGAAACCTGGCGCCGGTGCGCCAGTACGTGGCGCCGCTGCCTCCGCGCCGATAGTCGATCACCTCGGCCTTCCACGGCCGGCGCGACGCGACATCCATGTCCGCCTCGACCGCCCACGGCTCGTGACGCGTGGCGATCACGCGAACGTCGTAACCGGCATCAGCCAGCGCGTCGGCGCTCTTGAGCATTCGCGGACACGTCGAGAGATGGCCCGCAGTCACCACCGTGATTCGTCCGCCGGACACGCTCATGCCGCGTACATCGTCATGTAGTCGCGGGCGATGTCGTCCATGCTCCGCACGGGGCCCAGAGCGCTGCGCCAGGCGTCGATCGTGGTTCTGGGATCGCTCGCCGCCTCGAGAATCGCCGCCGACAGTTCGGACACGCTTCCGGCCTCGACGAGCCGGCCGTTCACGCGATCGTCGACGATCTCGGCAAGATTGCCGACCCGGCTCGCGATGATCGGCGTGCCGACAGCCATCGCCTCGAGCGCAATCGTCGGTCCGTTTTCGAACCACAGCGACGGCGACAACAGCACGTCGAGCTCCGACAACACCGCGGGAATCTCGTCTGAGGTCACGGCCGGGGCGAACTGAATCCGCGAATCATCACCGGCGATGCGCCGCAGCTCCGATTCGATCGCGCGGGCACCCGCATCGAGCACCGGGGCGCGGACATCGATGCGGAAGTCGACGCTGCGGGGTATCGCGCGGGCCGCACGAACGATCTCCACGACGCCCTTCGACGGGTGGAGCCGTCCGGCGAATCCGAAATGCACCGGCTTTTTTGTCGGCCGTTCGCCTGGACCGGGCTTGCGCGAAACACCAGTCTGACTGAGCCCGAGCCGATTCAGCGCGAGCTTTTCTTTTGGCGAGCCGTCGGCCACCAGCATCCGGTAGGCCGTCTCGTTGAGCACGACAAAGCGTTCCACGATCTCGAACAGCTCCCTCTGCATCTGTTGGTACTCGACGATGAGCGCGCTCATGCCGAGAGCGGTTCCGGCCCGTCCAGGTATATGGCGCAGCAGCGCGCCCAGCGGCGGTGGAATCGCTCCGGCGACGCGCGACAGCGACGGCGCCAGTCCGACATGCGTGAGGCTGCACGCGGCGCACTTGGCAGGCCTCACGACGCCGTCGCACGGGCGCTTTCCACCTTCCATCAGCTCGCCGGTCCGGCACAGATAGCCGAGGCTCGGCAAATGGCAGGTCGCGATGATTCGAATGCCGAGGCGATGCGCTTCCCGGAATTCGGGGAGCCCGGTCCCGGTCTTGATGCTGTGCACGTGAAGGATGTCGGGCCGCTCCTCGGCGAGCCATCGGAACAGGTGTGCTGCCCCTGGCATTGCCACGCGATGGTAGGCCTCGTCGCGCGTCGGATGGTCCGTGATCGGGTACCGGAACACCGCCACGCCGTGGTACTCGTACCGCTGAGGCTCTGTTGCGCGCGCATCGGGCGCGGCGATCAGCACGTCGTGGCCGGCGTCCTGCAACCGCCGGCACAATCCCTCCACGTAGACTTCTGTCCCCCCGACGCTGTCGGGAAAATACCAGCCGAGCAGGTGAACGATTTTCATGTGCGGACGGCGGCGTTCGCGCTCACGCGCGCGTAGATCTCCTCGAGGCGCACCGTGGTGCGGACAACGTCGTGGTGGGCCTTCACGTGAGCGGCGCTCGAAGGCGTCCGTTCCCGCAGCGCCGCGCAGAGCGCCTCGCTCAGTCCATCGACATCGTGCTCGTCGCAGAGCCAGACACCGGGACCGGCCGGCACCACATTGGGGATGTCCGCGTGCCTCGTCGTCACGATCGGCGTTCCTATCGCTTGCGCTTCGAGAAGAATCGTCGGTGCGCCGCCCTCCGAGTCGCCGTCCTCCGCGGTCACGCTCGGATGAATGAACGCCGAGGCTGCTGTCAGGCGCGCGATGACATCGGCGTGCGGCTTCATGCCCAGAAATTCGACGCTGCTCTTGAGGTGTCGCTTCGCGACCAGCGCCTTGGCGTCGCGTTCGTCCGGGCCGGCGCCGACAATCGCCATTCGGATGTTCGGAATTCGCGTGCGAGCCGCGCCGAACGCGGCGATCGCATCCAGCAATCCCTTCTTCTCGACGAAGCGGCCGACGAACAGCACCGTGGCTGTGGCATCCGGCGACCAACGGGGATACCTGGTCAGGTCGAGCGCAATCGGATGTATGAGTGTTCGTGCCGGCGGAGCCCCGGCTTTGATCACTTTCTTCCGCATCTCGGGGCCTTCAGCCAGGAAGAGGTCGCCATCACGAAACAGCCGCGCGTACTGTTTGCGCCAGTGCGGCAGAAACGGGAGCACAGCCGCGTCGACGCCGTACAGACTCGTGATCAGCGGGATTCCCGCGGCGCGCGTCGCTGGAATCATCTCGCACCCGATCGGACCGAAATGCGCGTGCACGACGTCAGGGGCAACGCGCGACAGCGCCGCGTCGACACCTCGTCGCCACGGGGAGCGTCCGGTCGCACGTGCGATCGAAGCGGACATCCAATAGTCGGCGCCGAGCCGCGTGGTCGGCTTGGGCTGTACGTGAACTCGCGGAAACGGAAACTCGCGGGCGTGCTCGCGCGCGTGGCACAACACGGTCGCCTCGTACTGCTGATGCCCCGTAACGACCGTATAAATGAAGGTCTCACTGCGAGTGAGAAAACGATCGACCGCGTGGAGGACCCTCGGCGTCATGCGTCGAGCGATCGAACGGTGACGGGTCGATTCGTCCGGTACGACTCGACGCCAGCGAGGCAGGCCAGCACCGTGCGGCCGGCCTCGTCGACGGAGCACAGCGGCTGCCGCCGATCGCGAATGGCGGCGACGAAGTCCTCGATGGCGCCGACGCAGGCCAGCGAATGCTCGTACAGGCGCACGGGATAGTTCGCCGCTCCGTACTCCGCGTCCGGCCTTCGCGCGAGCAGCCGCAGCATCTCGACGGTCCTGGCCATCAGATACGGAGGCAGGTTCGTGCGGAGCTGACGATACCGGCTCTGCCCGCCCGTCTTTCCCGCGCCTCGCAGGAGCGCAGGCTGAAAAATCATCGGGCGGTGCAGCACCTCCCCGAGCCGTCCGTCGCGGCGGTAGAGCAGGTTCCCGCGTACCGACGCTTGCCGTCCAGACACGCGAACGGTGTGATCCTGTGGTCCCGGCTCGCCGAATTCGACGACGACTTTTCCAATCGCCCCGGACGCAAACCTGAGCGTCACGAGGTTGAGGTCCGACTCGGGGTATTCGGGAAACGCTCGATGTCCCGCCGCGGCGAAGACCTCGACGATCTCCTCGCCCGCGAGCCATCGCAGCAGATCCACGAAATGGCACCCCGAATAGACGAGCGGCGTGGCGTTCTGCTCTTCACGCCAGCGATCGTTGGCGAACGCGCGCTCGGTCAGATCGTGAACGTAATAGCCCTCGAGATACGACAACGGGCCAAGCGTCCCTGCCGAAATCAGTGATTTGATTCGCCGGTGCAGCGGCACGAAGCGCATCTGGTGCACGACGGCCGCGACCTGACCAGACGCCGCATCTGCCGCCCGCCGAATCGCCTGCAAGCCCTCGATCGAATCGGTCAGCGGCTTCTCGACCAGAACGTGAAGGCCGCGCTCGAGCGCCGCGACGATGTACGAGGCGTGCGTGCTGTCAGGTGTACAGACGACGACGGCGTCGAGATCGGGCCAGAAGCGATTCTCGTCGTCGCAGAAGATATCGCCGGCACCGCGCCAGACGGCCCGATCACGGGCCGCCGGCTTCGGGTCGAAAATCTTCGTGACGCGGCAGCCGGCGACGCACGAAAAGTAGAAATAGTGGGCCTGCCCCGCCCCGCCGAATCCGATGATGCCGATCCGCAACATCAGGCGCGGCGCAGCGTCAGCAGGTGCGTTCGCGAATCGAGGCCGACCGACGAAGGCCGCGGCACACCGAGCGTCAGGGCGGCGCGATCCACGAGATACAGCGGCACGGATTCGAATCGGGTCAACGCGTATCGAAAGTACTTGTTGGCCGGACCGCCGGAAGGGAGCCAGTAATACATGGCGCGCTGGGCGGCGATGCGCAGGCCCAGAGACACGAACGCGTCATTCCACTGCGCACGGCTTCTGTACCGAAGGTAGGTCGAACGCTCCTCGGTCTGGTCGGGCAGCGCCGCAGTCACCAGCAGCACACCGTTGGCCGCCATCCGGTCCGCGAGCCCGGCGAGCGCCTGCCGCCAGGCCTCGTCATCCAGAAGCAGATGAAGGACCTCGAAGCTCTGAACGACATCGAACGTCCTCGCGCCGACTTCCGAATCCTGAAGCGCGCTGAGATTGGCAACGTACCATTCGGCGCCGGACATCGATTGCCGGAGATGCGTGATGGCCCGCTCCGAGATGTCGAGCCCGACGTACGAGCTCGCTGGAAACTCCTTCTGATAGAAACGCGCGAGCTGACCCTGGCCGCAGCCGCCGTCGAGGACTGAGAATGTTCGATCCCTTCTCAAGCCTTCTGCCGCCAGCGCGCGCCGAAGCGCCTGACGTTTGCAGGCATACATCCGCTCGTTCAGCCCTTCGCCGGCGCCCAGACATCCCGATTCCGACAGCGTGAAGTCCCGGTATCGATGGTTCCAGAACTGTCGCAGCCGTTCTTCGTCCCTGGAAATCAGCGCACGCCTCGATCGCCTGGCCTCGTGAGACCTTGTAGACTGTCCGGCCTATGAACCAGCCGGCGCCGGATCCGGATCAGTGGTGGATTGAAAACCAGCGCGACTATGCCGCGCGCTCGTGGCGTGACTATCGTCATCTGCTTGCCGAGGCTGTCCGTCACGCGCCGGAACCGCCGCTGCTCGACGTGGGATGCGGCCAGGGATTTCTCGTCGAGTGCGGACGGCGCTTCGGCGTGACGGCCATCGGCCTTGAAGCGTCGCGGGTGGCAATCGCGGAAAGCCGTCGGCTTCATCCGGAAGCGGACGTGCGGCTGTGGCATGCGGGCGATCCGCTTCCCTGCGCGGACCAGTCGATCGGCGTCGCGATGCTGAACCAGGTGATCGATCACATCACGCTTCGAGAGAACCAGCAGCTGCTCACCGAGCTCGTGCGAGTCCTGAAGCCTGGCGGCGCGCTCATCGCCCACTCGCCGTCGCGGTTCAATAAGTTCGATACGGACACCGGTCACGTGACATTCTTTTCGCCGTCGGAGTTTCGAGCGTTCGTCACCGATGCGGGGTTTCGCGTGATCGAGCAGCCGTACTTTCCGCAGCCCGTGCTCGGCACGGGCGCGGGATGGCTGGCGGTGCCGTGTTCTCGCGCCTGTTCAGACCCGAGCGCCTGGGCCGCGACCATCGATCTCGTGGCCGTGAAAGCCTGATCGATCGCGGCCGCTTGCCCGATGGCCGCTAGCCCCGCATGGTCAGGGCCGAGAATACTTTGCTGCACGCTGTCACAACATCGTCGCATTCCGCGTCGGTGAAGGCGGCCGATATCGGCAGGCGCACCAGCGATGACGCGACGCGATCAGTGATCGGAAGCTCGACGCGATCGATTCCAGACGCCGGCTGACGCGCGAAGGGCGCCGTATGAAGCGGGACGTAGTGAAACGCCGCGCCGACGCCTTCCGCTTTCAGCGCGCTGATCACCCAATCACGTTGAGACGGATCCACGAGCACGGCGAACACGTGCCAATTCGGGCTGCAGCCATCAGGCACGGTGGGAAGCTGGACGATAGAGCGGTAGGGTGCCAATGCTTCGAGCAGGCGCTCGGCCTGAGCGGTTTTGCGTCGGGTAGTTTCCGGGAGTTTCAAGAACTGCTCGACAGCAACCGCCGCCAGCAGTTCTGACAGCACATAACTGCTGCCGACGCCGACCCACGTGTACTTGTCGACTTCTCCCCGGAGAAACGCAGTGCGGTCGGTTCCCTTCTCACGAAGAATCTCAGCCGCCTGTAGGTACGCGTCATCGTCGCGAACGAGTAATACTCCACCTTCGCCGCAGACCAGATCCTTCGTCTCGTGGAACGACCAGGCGCCAAGGGCGCCGATGGCACCGAGCGCCCGACCGCCATACCGGGAGTTGACGCCGTGAGCAGCGTCTTCAATGACAATCAGATTGTGTGCGGCTGCGATCTCACCCAGGAGGTCCATATCGCACGACATACCGGCGTAATGCATCGGCAGGATTGCACGCGTGCGGGGCGTGACGCGCTGCGCCACGTCTCTGGGATCGAGCGCGAACGTGACCGGATCGATGTCGGCGAACACGGGGCGTGCGCCTGCTTTGACGATCGCGTTGGCGGTCGATACGAACGTGAAGCTGGGAAGAATGACCTCGTCTCCAGGACCGAGCCCAGCGACAATGACGGCCATCTCGAGCGCCGCCGTGCACGAATTGAGCGCTAACACGCCTCGAGCGCCGGTCGCTTCGCGAATAAGGCGTTCCAGTTCGCGTCCCTTCACGCCGTCCCCGGCGACCCGGGTGCTTTCCAGCACGTCGAGGAGCGCCTGTTGCTCGAAGACATCGAACCACGGCTTGTGCAGCGGTATCCGTTCGGTTCTGACGGGCGTTCCTCCGTCCACCGCGAGCACTTGCGTTCTCGGCATTACGCAATCCCCCGATTGTCCAATGGCGTGCCAGCCGTGAAGTTTCTCCGAGGCGGCCGGAGATACGCGAGCCAGTCGCCGGGAGCCAGTCCGACCAGGCGAAACGTGTCGGCCGCAGCTCGATATCGTCCCCGCTTGATGTGCCGGTAAATGCCGCGAGCCTGGCTGAAGACGAAGTTGCGCTTGCCGATCTCCGCCTCTTCCGGGGTCAGCGGACACTCGCCGGAATTGAGGATGCGCCAGGCTTCCGCCGCCGCGCGCGCATAGGCCGCAACACTGGCCGGATTCGCCAGCTCCTGTCCCGCGTGACGCCGGTAGTAGAACAGGTCGCCGGGTACGAGCAGGACGTTGACCGTGGCGCATGCGTGCAGCCAGAACAAGTAGTCACCGGCGTAGGCGACGTCGGGAAATCCTCCCAGCGATCGGAAGGCCTCGGTTCGGAAGAGCGCAGACGCCGGCCCCTGGTTGAACAGGCCGTATCCAAGGAACTCGCGCTCGTAGGCGAGCCGCGGCGTCAGCAGCATCGGACAGGGTCCGCCCGGCCAACCGACGGCGCTCGACAGCGCGAACGCGGCCCGGGGTTCCGCAGCCAGAGGCTCCACCATCGTCATCAGGCAATGGCGATACATCACGTCGTCGGAGTCGTGGTACTTGAGGAAGCGGCCGCGCGCGAGCTCCGCGACTCGGCGGCGATTGGCGTAGTCGCCGAGGTTGCGCTCGTTGAGCGCCACGCGGATGCGCGAGTCGCGCCGCGCGAAGTCGTTGATGATGTCGACGGTCCCATCGGTCGACCGATCATCCGAGATGATGAGCTCGAAGTCGGCCATCGACTGCGCGAGCACGCTCTCGATCGCCGCGGCGATGTAGCGTTCCCGATTGAATGACGTCAGCAGGACGCTGATGCAGGGTGCAGTCGACATGGGACGTGGAATGAGCGAATCAGCGCGGCCAGGCGTACGCGATGCGATGTGCGAGTTCCGCGGCCGTCACGGCTGACAACACGACAAACCGGGATCGTTCGAGCGGCGGCTCGGTCGTACGTGCAAAATCATTTCGCGTCGTAAAGCCCGATGTGAAGCCGAGGCTCGACGCGATCGCGACCGTCTCTTCCGTGTAATCAGTTCCAGGAGCGCCAAAGGGGTACGCAAGCGACCCGATGCGCAGTCCCGTCCACGATTCCAGGGCCGATTTGCAGGACTCCAGTTCCCCGCGCTGGATGTCGGGCGGGCTCTGCGCAAGCGGAGGATGCAACGCGGTATGGACGCCGATCGCGAATCCTTCATCGGCCAGCTGACGCACGTGCACATCGGTCATCGGAGCGAGCCTGGGGTCCGCGCTGGCAGGCGTGTCATGCGCGTCGGCCGCCTTTCGACGGATCTGGTCCGGTTGCGCGCGAAGCTGGTCGATCGCGCCGGGGCCGAGTGCCCGCGCGACAGCATCGAACCAGAACAGCCGCTGCCGGCGCACCGGCTCGGAACAGACGAACACGACCGCCGGAATCTTGTAGCGCTGCAGAATCGGCCTCGCGAGCTCGAACACGCTTCGGTAGCCATCGTCGAACGTCACGAGCACCGGCCGCTCGGGGAGTGGGCGTCCGGTGGCGCGTGCCTCGCAAAATGTCGCGAGGTCGATCGGGTGACAGGACTCCGCGATCACGCGGCACTGAGCTTCGAAGATGTCCGCGACCACATGCAGGTGCGGGAACGGCAGGCCGTCATCCTCCGGGGACTCGCGAACACCGTGGTAGCACAGCGCGAGCACTCCGGGAAACGTATCGCGGCCGAGACGAGTAGCGTACCATCCGGTGGCGAGCAACCCGGTCTTGACCGCGTCGCCGAGCGGAAGCGG